>Ga0335394_10005011_pt1 | contig 15021 bp, 14 predicted proteins | sample MAT03_FD_205741 | JGI IMG/M metagenome (GOLD analysis project Ga0335394, IMG submission 205741) | Freshwater microbial communities from Lake Fryxell liftoff mats and glacier meltwater in Antarctica - MAT-03 (spades assembly) (version 2) ...
GCAAGTTATATATCGACAGTGTTTTAACCGTTTCAAATGATGGCTTACATGGCACAGTTGAAAAATCAGGCCTCATTGGTTTAAAAGCAGGAAAACATGTTATTACAGGATTGTTTTTTCAACAGGGTGGTGGCAAGGTATTTATTGTAAGCTATGAAGGAATGGGTATTACAAAACAAGCTATTCCCTCCTCTTCATTATACAGGGTGAATGCAACACCTGTTTCAAATGCAGGTGCAAATAAAACCTTAACATTACCCGACAATTCAACCCTTTTATCCGGCTCAGGTGCTGATACGGATGGAACAATTGCGTCTTATGCATGGGCAAAAATATCCGGCCCTGCAACTGGCACATTAACCAATGCAGCAACCGCCAATGCTACAGCAGCCAGTTTGGTGCTGGGAGTATACAGCTATCAACTAACGGTAACTGATAACGCAGGAGCTACAGGAAGGGATACCGTAAATATAACCGTGATTACAGCAGCCAACCAGGCACCGATTGCTAATGCAGGAAATAATCAAACAGTCATTTTACCAACTAATATAGCGGCATTAAATGGAACAGGAACAGATACTGATGGTACAATCATATCCTACCAATGGACAAAAATATCCGGAACAGGCGGTACCATTAGCAATGCATCGACTGCTATTACTTCTGTTACAGGATTAGTTGAGGGTACCTATCAATATCAATTAAAAATTACAGACAACTCGGGGGCAACTGCATCTGCCATTATTCAGATTACAGTAAGCAGTGTCGCTAAAAAAATCATTAGAGTGAACATTTATGGTGGTACCAACCCTTATACCAATCCCAAATGGAATAACTGGAATAATAATGCAGGTTTAACCAGCAATAAATTTTCTTACGAAGATTTAAGCATAAGCAATGTTAGCGTATCTTCCAATTCATCTGGTTTAATTAAAGATAATGGAACCAATTATGCTTCAACCTCAACTGTATGTCCGCCCGAAGTCCTTCGCTATAATTCATATAACACCAGTTTTAATACACTAACGTTTAATGGCTTAAACCCTGCCAAAAAATATAGTTTTGAATTTTACGCCAGCCGGGCTAATTCAGCCGGTAACAGTACCGTGTTTCAGATAATCAATAACCTGGATACAATTTCTACCAATAATAACATAAATGATTATGCAAGATTCTTCAACATCAGTCCTGACAATGCTGGCAGGGTTACAGTTACAATAAGCAGGATTGGAACATGGCATTACCTGGCTGGTTTCAGCATAATTGAAGAGGATAATGCCACAGTATCTGCTGCCGCAACTCCATCACCCGCTAAACAAATATACCAGGGAGAAACCCTTGTAGAAATGGGAGCCGATGCAGTATCTGTTTATCCAAATCCTTTTGCCGGTTCTTTTAAAGTGCAGCTAAGTAATAAAACTGCAGGTGCATTTGTATTAAAATTATCTGCTACATCTGGCCAAACAGTTTTTTACAAAAAAATAAATAAAGCCAGTGGTTCTGTTGTAGAAACCATCAATGTAAATAACCTTACTCCCGGAACATATATATTGGAAATTATTTCAGTAGCTACCGGAAACAAAACAGTTCATAAGGTTATAAAAAATTAAACCCTTAAAACCCACTAAAAAGGATGGCAATTGCCATCCTTTTTTATTTTACTTATTTATTAAAATCTTGTTTCAAGATAATGGGGCAACATCGCTCTCCAGGTAGGCCAGTCATGTTTCCATTCATGCCCCCACACATCCAGTTCATGAGGAATTCCTTTGCTGTTTAATACACCCGAAAAATTGCGGGATGCCTGTGGATCTTCATAATCGCCACTGCCGGTAAGGATATGAATATGCCTGCTTTTGCGGATATTATTAAGGTACCATTCGTCTGTCAGGTTGGGAACATAATGCGTCGGAGAGTTAAAGTAAACCTGCTCGTCATAAAAACCATTTGTATATTCTGTAAGATCATACACACCACTCATGGCTATCACCCCATCAATAATATCCGGACGTTTTAAGAATAAGTTCATGCTGTGCAATGCACCAAAAGAAGCGCCGCATGTTATGATAGGTGTTTCATTTGAAGTGCAGTTTTTAATAAACGGTACCACTTCATCAAAAACATACTGGTTAAACTGGTTTTGCCTAATGGCTTTATGCTCACCCTGCATTTCTTTATTTAACCAACTTTCGTTGTTGATACTGTTGATAGAAAAAACCCTTAGCTTACCACTATTAATATAAGGTGCCAATGCATCCATCAGTTGAAAGCGCTCATACTCCAGGTAATCTGCAGCAGCGGTTGGTACCAGTAAAAGGGCAAAGCCATAATCGCCATAACCCACAATTGGCATATCTTTTTCCAATGCAGGGCTATACCAGGAGAACATCTCTTTTATCATATTAATTTAAGGCGTTTAGTTGCTTATTAGTTGTTTAGTTGCTTATTAATTTATGCGTTAGCGTTTCAGCAATTTTGGCAAAGGTATTAATGATTTACTCCACTACCCCTTCCTTAATCTCCATCCACAACTCACGGTAACATTTAGACGCATAACTGCTATTGGCATATTCCATAACGGGTGCTTTGTGTATGCCCATTTTTTCTACATCACTCAGGTAAGGAATATAGTTTTGAAAAAAACGTTTGTCTTTATACAAATCTTCCATTATTTCGTTGTGCATGTTTTTCCTTAAGTCTACCATCGAAAAGAAACACATCATCTTACTCATATCAAGATCCTTTTCCTTAAAATATTCTTTTACCATATGATAAGTTCTGATAGATAAAGTGGTAGGTATTACCGGCATAAGAACGATATCTGCAGCACTAAAAATATTTTCTGAAAGGGCAGAAAATCCCGGGGGACAGTCTATGAACACAAAATCATATTCTTTATCGAGTTGTTTCACAATTGTTTTTAAACGGTTCTTGTTACCCTTCATTTCGTCCTGTATGATATCAAAACTTTTGGCAGAATTATCTGCAGGAATTACATCCAGTAATTCAAAATCGGTAGACAGGATAGCATTTTCCAGTTCGGCATCTTTTGCAATTAATTTTTTTATCCCGGGATGCACTTTGGGTTTGGCTTTATAATAAAAGGAGGAAGATCCCTGTGGATCGATGTCCCATAACAGGGTTTTATAACCATCGGCCGCTGCCAGGTAGGCAAAATTTACGCAGGAAGCCGTTTTTCCCACACCACCTTTAAGATTGTATAATGCTATTACGATCATAAATAAATAAGGTTTTATTGGTTAAAAAATATTTGCCCGGCCTGGCTAAATTCCTGCAGGTTATCCTTCCGGATAACCTACATCTATATATTTTTAGATACTCAGCCAGTTGGGCAAGGGAAAGATAGTAAATTATTATTTGATATTAATATGCCCAAAAAGTAATTTAATCATCCACTTATCAAAATGTACTGCTCGATTTACACAAAAAAACTATCTTGTAAACTCTATTAAAATAAAAAAACAAGCATGATAAATTTTGTAAAGAAGCCCTTTATTACCCTATTTCTGGCAGCTATATCCTTGTCGCTGATGGCTCAACAAAAACCATTAACGGACGACCAATATTTTAAATCGAATTTCAAAGGTATTATTCAACCACTACCTATAGCTACCCGCTGGACAGATAATAATACTTTTTTGTTGATGAAAGAAGGAAAACTATGGGTAGTAGATGCTAAAAAAGGTACAGAAAGAGAAGCCGGTGAAGCCGATAAAACAGCTCCTAAAGTACCTGTAGCGGCAAAAGCTTATTTTAAAAACAAAGACCTTTTTATCAAAATAAACGATGCCGAAGTACAGCTTACCAACGATGAAGCAGCCGAGGTAAATCCCACAACCAGCCCCGATGGTAACTATGTGGCTTACACGAAAAACAACGATCTATATACCGTAAACTTACTGTCTAAAAAAGAAACCCGTCTTACCAATGATGGCAGCGAGACAATCCTGAACGGGTATGCAAGCTGGGTTTATATGGAAGAGATTCTTGGCCGTCAATCGGCGTACCGTGCTTTTTGGTGGAGCCCCGACAGTAAAAACATTGCCTTTTTTCGCAGTGATGATACACAGGTGCCGGAATTTACCATTACAGATGCCGCAGGCCTGCATGGTTATATAGAAAAAATGCGCTACCCAAAAGTGGGCGACAAAAACCCTGAAGTAAAAGTAGGTATTGTAAAGCCAGATGGAGGCAATACCACCTGGAGTGATTTTAATGAAAAGGACGATCAATATTTTGGGATGCCCTATTGGAAGCCCGATGGCAGTGCCCTCTTAGTGCAGTGGATGAACCGCAAACAAAACCAATTAAAGATTTGGGAAATAAACCCGGCCACCGGAACCAAAACTCCTTTTTATTCAGAAGAACAAAAAACATGGATCAGCCTGGATGATAACGACCGTATTCAATTCCTGGAAAATGGCAAAGGATTTATCCTGCAAAGCGATGCCAGCGGATGGAACCATTTATATTTTTATGACATGAAAGGCAAATTGATCAATGCCATTACTGAAGGAAAATTTACCGTGACCAGCCTTAATAAAGTAGATGAGAAAAAAGGTATTGTATATTTTACTGCCCGCAGCAGGGAGAATACAGCCCATGCTGATTTTTACAAAATAAACCTGAATGGAAAAAAATTGCAACGGCTTAGTTTTGGAGACTATACTCATATGATCAGCAGTGTTTCTCCTGACGGTTCTTATTTTGTAACCAATTACAGTAATGCAGGCACTCCTCCACGCAGTGCTTTAGTAAGCAACACCGGAAAAATAATTAAAGAACTGGGCAATAGTAAAGCTGCCGAATTTGAAAATTATGCATTGGCAAAAACAGAAGTAATCAGGGTAAAAAGTGATGATGGTTTGTATGATCTGCCCATGAAAATTACCTGGCCGGTTAATATGGATAAAAATAAAAAATATCCTGTGCTCATCAGTATTTATGGCGGCCCCAATGCAGGTACTGTAATGGATAACTGGGTGCTGAGTGGCAACCAGCAGTTTTATGCCAAAGAAGGTATGATACAGGTAGCAATGGATCACCGTGCCAGCGGGCATTTTGGCAAAGAAGGCGTAAACTATATGTACCATAACCTTGGCTACTGGGAAATGAAAGATTATAGCACGATGGTAAAATGGCTGGAGGCTAACGGCAACGCAGACCCTGCAAAGATTTGCATTACCGGTTTTAGTTATGGCGGTTATTTGAGTTGTTATGCACTCACCTATGGCGCCGATATATTTACACATGCAATGGCCGGTGGCAGTGTTACAGACTGGACCCTGTACGACTCTCATTATACCGAACGTTTTATGGGCACTCTTGCTGATAATGCAGAAGGTTATAAAACAAGTTCTGTATTAAGTTATATAGATAAGTACAAAGGAAACCTGCAGATAGTGCATGGTATGATAGATGAAAATGTGCATATGCAAAACAGCATTCAACTCATCAGTAAGTTGCAGGATGCAAAAAAAGATGTTGAATTTATGCCTTACTCCGGGGGCCGTCATGGCTGGGGAGGCAATAAAGGTTTGCATTTTCAAAATTTAAAAACAAAATACATTTACAAATATTTATTAGAGAAAGATGTGCCTAAAGGTTTGTTGAGATAAGTGCTTAAACTATGTTGTTTTTAAAAAAGTCATTCGCTAACAGCGGGTGACTTTTTTATTGAAATCATTTAATTTATCCCGAAAATATTTTTTTAATTTTTACAACAGGTACATTACCGAAAGAGATAAGGGGAAAAATATGCCCCAACAAAAAAAAGTAATTTCAATAATAGCAGGTGAACAGCTATAACAGAAGGCTGCAGTGGGGAATTTTTTGATGGTATAATTTTTGAAATATAAATGTATAGAAATGGGCTAAAAATAATCTCCCTCTCAGCTTCTGCAGGAAGTGTTGTTTTGCAGCCTTTAAAAATTTGAAATTATTAATCCATTAAATTTTAATGTATGGCAAAGTATTCGAAGGCTGCAGGTAAAAAAGTTGAACCCGCAAAAAAAGTCGCAGTAAAGAAAGTGGCTCCTGTAAAGAAAACAACACCAGTAAAGAAAGCAGTTCCCGCAAAAAAAGCGGTGGCAGCTAAAAAAGTTGCACCTGTAAAGAAAGCGGTACCTGCAAAAAAAGCAGCAGTAGCAAAAAAGGTTGTAGCAATAAAGAAAGTGGCTCCTGTAAAAAAAGCAGCAGCGGTAAAGAAAGCAGTACCCGCAAAAAAAGTTGTGGCAGCTAAAAAGGTTGTACCGGTAAAGAAAGCTACTCCCTCAAAAAAAATAGTAGCTGCAAAAAAAGTTGTGGCAGCACCAAAAAAAGCTATACCAGCAAAAACGGTAAAGAAAGCAGTAGCCCAAAAGCCAGCCGCTCCAGTTTCAAAGCCTGCAACACCCAAACCTTCTCCAAAAAAGATTGAACCCATTGTTCCTCCTGTTGAAGAAAATAAAGAAAATAATATACCGGTAGAAGAGCCTGTTACACCGGCTCCTGTTGCAGCAGAGCAAAATGGAAGTCCTATACCGCAGGATACATATTCAACAAGTGGCGATAATTTTCATGGCCATACCAAGCCTACAAAATCTAAAAGTGGTATAAAACCTACAGGTAAAAAACCTTTGTTTTAATTAAGACAGGATAAATATAAAAGCCGCAACTAATTACAGTTGCGGCTTTTGCTTTTGTAAAATTATTTTACACAAATAAATCATTATACAGTTCTGCTCCCTGTACTACAGAATATTTGCTCAAATCTGTAATTCCTTCTGCGGCCAGTACATCTTCATCAATAAAAGTATTGCCGGTACACTCTGCAGATGGTTTAGATAAAATGATATGAGCTGCATCTGCAATAATATCTACGGTTCTGCTCATATTCATCAACGTATCGCCGCCCAATAAATTTTGCACGGCAGCGGTTGCAATAGTTGTACGGGGCCATAATGCATTGGCCGCAATATTGTATTTTTTTAATTCGGCAGATAAACCCAATGCAATCATACTCATATCATATTTGCTGATGGTATAAGCCAGGTGATGGGCAAACCATTTCAACTCCATATTTATGGGTGGTGAAAGATTAAGAATATGTGCATTGGTCCCTTTTTTTAGATATGGTATGCAGGCACGGCTTACCATAAATGTTCCCCGCACATTAATGTCATACATCAGATCAAAACGTTTGGGTTCTATTTGTTCTGTAGGCGTAAGGTTAATGGCAGATGCATTATTGATCAGGATATCAATACCCCCAAATTTTGAAGCGGCCTGCTCTACCACATTTTGTATCTGATCTTCAAAACGGATATCACATTGCACAGCCAGAGCTTTACCACCTGCGGCTTCCATTTCTGCAGCAGCGGTAAAGATAGTACCCCCCAGTTTTGGGTTTTCTTCTATACTCTTGGAAGCAATTACAATATTGGCCCCTTGTGCAGCCAGCTTTAACCCGATTGCTTTTCCTATACCACGGCTTGCACCGGTGATTAATACTGTTTTATTTTTAAACATAATCTTAAAGTTGTCTTTAGTCAATTGGTCATTAAGTTAATAGTAGTTCCAATAGATTTTACACAATGCCCATTAACTTAATACCCAATGACCATTTAAAATTTTTCAATTCTAATTATCCTTCCAATACCGCTTCGTGGGTGATATTGGTATTCAACAATTTTGAAATAGGGCAATTTGTTTTTGCGTCTGCCACTGCAGCATCAAACTGTTCTTTGTTAATGCCGGGTATTTTTGCAGACACGGTAAGATGAGATTCTGTAATATTGCCTGCAGCAGCATCCAAAGTAATTTCGCATTTGGTATTAATTTCATCAGGGGTAAAACCTGCTGCATTTAAAATAAAACTAAGTTTCATACTAAAGCAACCAGCATGAGCAGCAGCAACCAACTCTTCAGGATTTGTACCTACACCACTTTCAAAACGGCTTAAATAAGAGTATTGGGTTTTATCTAATGTGGTACTTTGTGTGGTTAAATTTCCTGTACCTTCTTTACCTGTGCCATTCCAAATGGCGGTTGCATTTCTTTTCATTTTAATTATTTTTATGAATGATTAATTATTTTTTGAATGTACTCATTTTCGTCAAAACCTACTATTAAATCACCATTAATTTCTATCACCGGTCTTTTAATAATGCTCGTATGATGCTGCATTATCTGAATGGCTTCTGCCTGGTTGTTTACCAATCCTTCATGTGCCGCCATCACTTCTTTCCATGTGCTGCTTCGCTTATTAAAAATGATTTCCCAACTTTTTAATAAGCACCATTCTTTTAACTTAGATGCCGTGATGCCTTCTTTTTTATAATCGTGAAATTCAAAAGGGATAAATTGCTTATTCAGCCAGCCTGTTGCTTTTTTAACGGTATCACAATTAGGAATGCCATAAACTTTTATTGTACTCATATCAAAATTCGGGTAAGGTTGGTTTTGTTTTTATAATAGCTTCTATCTTATCCATCACTTCGGTAGTTAATTTAGGCAAAACTTCCAGCGATTTTAAATTATCTATCAACTGTTGTTTTTTAGTTGCGCCCAAAATCACTGTACTCACATTTGGATTTTTTAAAACCCAGGCTATACTTAATGCTGCAGTGGTCACATCCAGTTTAGCTGCCAGGTCGCTTAGTTTTTTTACTTTTTTTATTTTATCATCCGATATCCAGCGATCTTTCAGCCAGTCAAATCCTTCCAGTGCAAAACGGCTTCCTTTGGGAATTCCATCATTGTACTTACCACTCAGCAGGCCAGATGCCAGCGGGCTCCAGGTAGTGGTGCCCATGCCAACATTTCTAAAAACATCCAGGAATTCTTTATCCAGCTTTTCTCTTTCAAACATATTGTATTGCGGCTGCTCCATAGTGGGACCAATCAAACGATAATGTTGAGCTACCCTGTGAGCCTCCATAATTTCTACTCCACTCCACTCACTAGTGCCCCAGTATAAAATTTTTCCCTGCTGTATGAGATGATTCATGGCCCACACCGTTTCTTCTATCGGCGTATTTTTATCCGGGCGATGGCAAAAATAAAGATCCAGATAATCTACCTGTAACCTTTGCAGTGCTTCGTTGCAGGCTTCTATTAAATGCTTGCGGCTGCAGCCGGTTTGGTTGGGTTTATTGTCTTTGCCACGCCAGCCCCAAAAAGCTTTGGAAGAAACGATATAAGAAGTACGGTCCCATTTTTTCTTCTTTAATACACGGCCCATCATTTTTTCGCTTTCGCCCAATGCATACACTTCTGCATTATCAAAAAAATTGATGCCATTATCATAAGCAATGCCCATGAGTTCTTCTGCTGACTTATCATTTATCTGTTTGCTAAAACTTACCCAACTGCCAAATGACAGGGCACTCACCTGCAGGCCAGACCTTCCTAATTTTCTATATTCCATATTTTTATTTTAGTTTCCGAAGGTACTAAACAAACACAGCAATCATAATGAAAATAAGGAACTATTACATGGGGAATTGAGAAGAAGGAATTTTAATCATGCCCGTTACTTTTCTAATAACACGTTGCTTAAAATCCTGGCTGGCTTCCATACCCACGCCATCTATAATGTGAGTGAGGGTTCTTATACGTACCGGTTTATCGGTATAAAATTCAAAGCCTGTTCGGCTCCTGTCCCAATACAATTCATCCGTATTAAGTGTTTCTCCCTTGATGTTGATGATTTTTACACTGTCTTTTAAATACACAATATTCTGGCTTTCTTTGTAGCGGCCATAAAGGGCTGTCATGGTACTTTCTACCTTTGCCGAATCGTTGTAAAAATTTACTTCCAGTGTTTTAGGAAACTCTACATAGGTAATGGTATCCTGTACCCTTAACATGAGCGGAGACGTAAGAATAGCTTTGGTTTTGCCACCAGTGGTAAAAGTGAGTTTAATAATTTTTGCTTCCTCTACCCCCAGTTTTTTAGTAAAAAGACTTTTCACTTCAGCTTCATCATTTTCGCAGGAAACTAAAAAAAAGCAGCCCAGTATAAGGGCTGCCGTTAATATTTTGTATGTGTTAAAAAGTAGCAATTATTAATGTATTAAGATTTAGCATTTGCAGCGTTATTCACTTATTTTTATCAGTTGCTTTTTCACCTTTCATTAATAAAACACTATGAGGTTTTCCATCCCGCAAGCCAACACACAAACCCTCATAGGCTGCCTGCCGGTATGCAGGATTTTTTCAACTTTCACCTTTCCTTAATCGTATTTAGGTTTAAAGAACCAGCGTGCATTCATAGAAATACCCAGGCTGAAACGCATGATATTTTCTCTCAGGCTTTGGCTTTCTTTATTACCTCTTGTACCTATTTCCACACCTGCATTTAAAATCACTATTTCTCTGATATAAGAAATGCGCTGCAGAGAAGTAAGCGGCAATCCGGCGCCAAAAGTAACGCCATAATTAGGGCGGTTTTTATCATCCAGTTTCACATAATCATTTCCAAAATATACCCCGGCCCTGTATTTTACAAAACTCCAGTATTTGCTTGAGGGTGTATTATCCTTTGCAGGGTAATATTGGGCTCCTGCTCTAAACATATAACTGTTTTGCAAAACATCTTTTTGGTCGTAATACCTGTAATTTTCCCAGTTGGTCAATTCAAGGTCGGCTCCAAATAAAAGCTGATTTTTGGCATATGTAAAACCCACTCCGTAAGTTGCCGGCATTTTTACTTTTCCTTTTACTTCCGAAGTAAAACTAACAGTATCTATACTTATATAACCACCATTGCCGTCGTAAGCAATTGTTTCCTGAACTTCATCACGCCTTGCATTTAAATTTTGCTGAAAGTTGGCATAAGCCCCCAGGCGAAGTATTGGTTTATTTTTTACACTAACATCATTTTTTTTGAGGGTAATTTCATATTGCATTCCTGCATTTAAAAACACACCTCCAAACCTTGTTTTAACAGCAGTATTGGATGGATAATGAAAAACAGAGTCATTAACAACACTTTTTTGGGTACTATAATCTTTAGACCCAAAAGTATATCCGGTACTTAGTCCGGCACTAAAATTTTTTATTTTAATCCCTGTACTCACATTAGCCTGAGATATTCCTCCACTACCTTCATACAGTGTACTCATACTGTCAATGGCTGTACGCTCATCTTTCTGTATTTTGTAATTGATACGTGTTACGGGTCTCAGCCCAAAACTTACTCCCCAAAACCTATCTTTCTTGATCATTTTTTCTGAGCCAACGGGAAATCCAATTTGCAGGTAAGAAATCAGTGTATTTACAGATTGAAATTTGTCCGGAGATGTATTACTTTTTAAATTCCTGATATCAATGTCGGCCCCCAAATCAAAAACGGTGCTTCTTAACCCTCCCAGCGAAGCCGGGTTCATAAAATTGATACTTTGAAAATCGGAATACCCGGCAGAGATTCCTCCCATTCCACGGTTTACAATATTCTGATTAGGAACGATATCACCCATACCATACCTTGAGTAAGGGGAGTTTTCCTGTGCGATGGCGATTGTAGTAATAAATAAGGCAGAAAAAATGGAAATTGTTCTCTTAAGCCCGGCAGTTGTTGATTTCACTAAGTGCATACAAACCTTTAAATAAAAAATGATGGTCGGCAAATATCTTGTATTTAAGTTGACTTGCAAAATAGGTTGAATTACCCCCGGTTAAAACGACGTTAAAGTTGTTAAATTTTTCACTATATTTTTGAATGAAACCCTCTATTTCATTGATGATTCCCACAATCACCCCGCTTTGCAAATTGGTTTTGGTATCATAGCCAATCAGGGGAAAATTCCAGTCGGCGCTGGCAATTGGCAACTTTGCGGTGTAATCATGCATCGATTTAAAGCGCATATCCATACCCGGTGTGATAGATCCGCCAAGGAACTGGTGATACTGGTTAATGAAATTATATGTGATGCAACTGCCCAGCCCAATAACCAGGTTATTTTTTTGAGGATAAAAATGTACGGCAGCCGACATTAATGCCAGCCTGTCTGCTCCTATGGTTTCCGGCTTACCCACAGGAGTGATAAAATCTATATTGGTAAGATGTGATATTTTATGAAAAAGAGATTTTGAAGCCAATAAGCCTTCTATCGCTTCATTGTGATTGATAACGGAAGAAAGAATGGTTTTAGCAGGTTGATACTTTTGCAATAATAACTCAATGGTGTCTTCTTTATCATCGGTGAGAAATAACTCTTCTTTTAATTCGTCTTTTATAAAAACAGCCGCTTTAAGCCTGGTATTTCCAAAATCAAAACAAAGAGTAGTCATAACAAAATATTGGTTTAAGAAAATTTAAATCCTTCCAGGTTTTTAAAATGCCCGTTCAATTTTATTTTGCCTTTCAGCAAGTCCATATGTTCCATAATAGGAAGTACTTTTGCCAGGTGCCTTTTTAAAAACTCCAGTCGTTGCAGTTCCTGCGGCAGTTCCAGCAAGCGATACTCCTCCTCTACAGAAAGGCCCGCATGATGGGCTACATCAAAACTGTTTAATTCCTCATCGGGCTTTACAAATTCCTTGCTCACATTTAAACGGCTATGCAATGCCCTTATTCCTTTTAAAACCAGTTTCATTTTGGCCACACTGCCTTTTGTTATATTTTCCGGGTAAGTAACAATAGCACCGCTGTATAACTTATCAGGAAGTTGCATAATCAACTCCAATAATTTAAATACTTCCAGGCCTTTTGTTTTAATATCCATCCTGCCATCGTCATAGGTTTTAGTAATTTCTATTACCTGCACCAATGTACCCATTTCTGCCATTTTGTTATTAATTACGGCAGGTATACCAAAAGGCTTGACTGTGCTATAACAATCTACAATTAGTTGTTTATACTTTGGCTCAAATATATGCAGGTTAAGTTGCTCACCGGGATATACTACAATACCAAGCGGAAAGATGGGAATGAAGTTGGTCATAGCTTAAATTATGCGTTGATAATCTTTCGGCTTTTTTTCGACTTGTCACAATTTACGGCATAACCAAAAAGGGAGCCAGCAATCTGCCATTAGTTTGTATTCTTCCGGTTATTACATTTAAAAAGTGTTATTCAGCATTTTTCATAAAGATGAGGTTTTCCTCTTTCATACTAAAGTTGAAATCGTAGTTGCTGATCGCAGAAAAAACAGCTTTAGATGCGCCCTTTCTCATATGATCGTGAATTTCTACAAATATCAATCTGGTTTTGGGTAGCCACTTCTCATAATTATCAGAAAAAAGTTCTTTTTCTGATCCCTCAATATCAATTTTTAAAATGTCGATAGCAACCCAGCCTTCCTGTTGTAGCAGCGTCTCAATATCTATAGCCTCTATGCTGGTTGTGGTCTGGTTGGCTATTTCTTTCACCATGTAAGCGTCCTTATCAGCACCGGGATCAATGATCTCCAGGAATGTATTTTTATTCCAAACCCCCTTTTGCACCAGCTTGATTTTATCATACCCCTTTGTATTTTTTAATGCCACTTCAAAATTATCTTTATCTGGTTCTACTGCAAGGATATTTGCGTTTGGAAATCTTTTTGCAAAATACAAAGCTGACAAGCCAATATTGGCACCCAGATCCAAAATGGTTTTTGGTTCAAAATTTACGGGAACGTCATATTGGTTGTGTATAAAAAGCTGCCCGAATACCCTGGCATCTGTAGTGTTGTTGCGCAGGAAAAACTGAATCTTTTTTGTAGAACTTTTAAACCAGCCAAGTCTTTTAAATTTAAGCTTGGCATAAAAATATAACCCTTCTATTACTCCGAATCCTTTGATTAGTTTTAAAATTTTTGATGACATTACAATAATTATTTGGTTTTTCTTTATCCGTCCGGCTACACCCTTGTCAGTTCCGTACTTCGTTTTAATGTGTTCACTTTATCATCCTAAAACTGTCCTTTTCCAGATCTAGTCATTTTATGTGCAAATTCAGAGACGGGCGTGGTGATGCAACTCCCATCTTATTTTAAACGTATGGTTGCCTGTTATTGAGAGGCACGCTTGTCTTTTGCGATCATTTCTTTCAAAAAAGCATATTTCAAAAAAGTATACCAGGTGAAAGTTTTGCAAATTAAAAAACCTTCCCATCCATCCAGAAACCCCAATCGCACAAAATAATTTTTAAAAAAAATAAAACCGGGAGCAACATAGAGTTTAATAAAACCGGGACTTCGTCCGTATACATGATACTTTGTTGCACTCAATTTAGCGTAAGTGATCATTTTGCTTGTGTACTCGCCAATGTTGGAAACTGTATGGTGTAAAACATAACCTTTCAAAATCAAAATTTCCAGGTTTGACGGGAGGGTAAGGCTTTCATGAACCTCAGCAACATTCCATTGAACTTTTTTACGATTAAATATACGAATATGGTAATCAGATGCCCAAACCCCGAAACGTATTGGTTTGCCGCAAAAGAAGTTTAGGAAGCGTAGTTTATATACTATATTTTCATCCTGCAGATTCAGTTTAAGTATTTCATTCCTAAGTGTTGGGTCAAGGATTTCATCCGCATCTAAACTCAATATCCAATCGTTTTTTGCTGCTGCAATACCTTTGTTTTTATTCTCCCCATAACCCTCCCAAGATGTTTCGATAATTGTTACAGCGAATTTTTTGCAGATGGTTAGGGTATCATCTGTACTGCCGCTGTCAACAATAATTATATCTCTAGAAAGGCCTTGTAGGCTTTGTAGAGTATTTGCGATTATATGTGCTTCATTTTTCGTAATGATGACAACTGAAAGCATAAACTATTGAATCTACTTGGTTACTTTTATAGGTGCAAAGAAACGATAAAATCCGCTTATTCAAGAGCTCGTTGTAAATCATTTGCTATCTTTCAAAAGTGTTTTAAGAAGCAATATTTAATTTTATGCGGGAGCAACAATTAGAAGAAATAGCAACCGGTAATAGAAAAACACTCGCATGATGCATCTCTTTGGTAGAAAATGAGGCTGTGGGCTTCGACATGTTGTTGCAATCGTTGCCTGCAGGATTAACCCC
>Ga0335394_10005013_pt1 | contig 15019 bp, 18 predicted proteins | sample MAT03_FD_205741 | JGI IMG/M metagenome (GOLD analysis project Ga0335394, IMG submission 205741) | Freshwater microbial communities from Lake Fryxell liftoff mats and glacier meltwater in Antarctica - MAT-03 (spades assembly) (version 2) ...
GTGATGCAGGGGAAACCCAAGGAAGCATTCACGCAGATCTTCAACAACGCGTTTCCCGCCGGTTCCATTAGTGTCGAGGACGCCATCAAGCAGATGGCCGCCTCTTACCAATAGCGTCCCTGAATCACGCGGCGGCAGCCATTTGGCGAGCCCCGCCTTCTCCCGATGAACCGCAATACTGAACGCCCGCCTTGGGCGTCGATCATTGTTTTCCTCCTGCCAGCCCTGGTGATCTACACGGCGCTGACGGCGTACCCGGTTGTGCGGACGTTCTGGAACAGCCTGCACAAGGTCCTGCCCAATCGGCCGGACGAGTTCGTGGGACTCGCCAACTACGCGACATTGCTTTTCACCGACGACATCTTCTGGCGCTCGGTGCGCAACACCTTGGTGTGGTCGGTGGCGTCACCACTATTCGAAGTGGGCATGGCACTACTGCTCGCGCTGGCGCTTTACGCCAAAGTGCCCGGTGCACGATTCTTCCGCATCGCTTGGTTCACGCCGGTGCTGATGTCGTACGTCGTGGTCGGCATTCTTTGGGTGTGGATCTACAACTACGACTGGGGCGCGGCTAATGCGTCGTTGCGTTTCCTCGGGCTCGACAGCCTCACTCGCGCCTGGCTCGGCAATCCGCAGACGGCACTCCCGGCGCTGATCTTCATCACGAGCTGGATGTGGACCGGCTTCAACATGGTGGTACTGCTGGCGGCGTTGCATTCACTGCCCTCGGAAGTGATCGAAGCGGCCGAGCTCGACAATTGCGGATGGAGTGCGAAGTTATGGCACGTAATCATTCCGCTGATCAAGCCGACACTGCTCAACCTCCTGGTACTCTCGTTCATCGGCAAGATGAAGATTTTCGACCTCGTGTGGATCACCACCAAGGGAGGCCCACTCTGGTCGACTGAGACCGTGTCGACCTATCTCTACAAGCGTGCCTTCGAGTGGTCAACCTTCGACCTCGGCTATCCGTCGACAATCGCCGCAGTGTGGTTCGTGATCATCATGAGCTGTGTGCTCGGGTTGACCCGCCTGCTGCGCTCGCGAGACCGCCTGGAGTATTGACGTTGCCGGCGATCCTTACCCGCGCCATCGTGATGCTGCTGCTGACCGGCTATACCGCGTTTGCGGCCGGCCCCTTCGTGTGGGCGGCGATGATGTCGCTCCGCACCACCACCGAGATCTCGCGCAACCACTTCGGGTTGCCGTTTCCGCCGCATTGGGAGAAGTTCGGGCAGGCGTGGTTCAACTCGAATTACAGCGTCTACTTTACCAACAGCGCCTACGTGGTGGTGACGGCCGTCCTGGTGCTGACGATCGTCGGCGCCATGGCCGCGCACTGCCTGTCGCGGTATCGCTTCCGTGGCAATCGCTTCATCTACTTCCTAATTTTCTCGGCGATCATTTTTCCACCGCAGATCACGATCATCGCGCTGTTCCAGACGCTCGTTACTTACGGCCTATACAACAACCTTGCCGGACTCACGCTCGTTTACATCGCGCTTCAACTGCCGCTCACGGTCTACATTCTCGAGAGCTTTTTCGCACGCATTCCGTCTGATCTCTTCGATGCCGCCAGGATGGACGGCTACTCGGAATGGGCCATCTTCTGGAAAGTGAGCCTGCCCATTGCCTTACCCGCACTCGCCACCACGGTGATCCTCAACACCATTTTGCTGTGGAACGAATTTCTGTACGCAGTGGTTTTGATCACCGACGAGGCGAAACGTACTCTGCCTCTCGGCATCCAGCGTTTCATGGGGGATCAGCTGGAGGACGTCGGGATGATTGCTACCGGACTCATGATCGCGATCATCCCGATCGTGCTGATCTATGCCTTTTTTTCCGAGAAGTTGATTCAGGGCATGACTGCCGGAGCCGTCAAATGAATGTCATCGCCGCACATTCTTGCCATGGATCGGACTGAATCGTGGCCACACTGACCCTTGACCGGCTGTCCAAACGCTACACCAGTGCACAAGAGGTGGCGGTCACCGATGTAAGCTTCACGGTCGCCGACGGTGAATTCATGGTGCTGCTCGGCCCATCGGGCTGCGGCAAGTCGACCACCCTGCGAATGGTGGCGGGCCTCGAATCAATTACTTCAGGCACCCTCTTGATCGATGGCGCGCGGATGAACGATCGGCCGGCCAAGGATCGCGACATTGCAATGGTGTTTCAATCATATGCACTGTATCCGCACATGACCGTCTACGACAACCTGGCCTTCGGTCTGCGCCGCCGCTCGATGCCGGGCAGCGAGATCGCGCGACGCGTTCGAGATACCGCCACCACTCTCGGGCTCGATCCGCTGTTGCAGCGCAAGCCGCACGCGTTGTCGGGTGGCCAGCGCCAGCGCGTGGCACTTGGCCGCGCCATCGTAAGGGACCCGAAGGTGTTCCTGTTCGACGAACCGCTGTCAAACCTCGATGCGGCCCTCCGCGTGGGCATGCGTGGCGAGCTCTCGGCGCTGCATCGCAGGCTTTCCGCTACGATGCTCTACGTCACCCACGACCAGGTCGAGGCTATGACGATGGGGGACCGTATCTGCATCATGCAAGGCGGCAATGTCGCGCAGATCGGGGCGCCACTCGACGTGTATGCGGCCCCGGCCAATACGTTTGTGGCGACATTTCTCGGCAGCCCCGCAATGAACTTGCTGCCGGCGACGCTGGGTCCGAACCGAGATGTACTGCATATCGGAACGCAGGCATTGCAGCTGAGCGGCGCCCTAGCCGATGCTGCAGTGCGGGCGCCGTCGAACGACGTGCTGTTCGGGATTCGGCCCGAGGATATCCATAGTGGTAGTGGTTACGCCACGCTGCGCGCATGCGTGCTGGATGTCGAGCCTCTCGGCGCTGAGACGATCGTGCGCCTGGCTCCCGAAGGCACCAGCGCCGAAATGCTGATGCGCGTGCCGCGTACGTTCAGCGGGCGCCCTGACGAGATTGCAACCATCACCATCGACCTCGCTGCTTCCCATCTGTTCGATCCGGCCAGCACGCGCCGAATCTGAATCTCGCTTCGTCCACTTCAAAGGAATCTTCATGGCTTCTGCCCCTGCTGCACTTACCGTCCGCCGTGACTTCGCGCGCGTGTCCGCCCTGACGCTCGAGCGCCTGCGCAGCGCGTCCACGGGCTGGATCGTCGATGCCAATGGCCGCCGCGGTGCGCTCGACTGGCACATTCGGCCGCTGACCGCTGCCTCCAAGTTCATTGGCTCGGCGCTGACCGTGCATGCGCGCGCCCGTGACAATCTCGCGCCCTACGCGGCGTTGGCTTTCGCGAAGCCTGGTGACGTGATGATCGTTTCCGCGGACAACTACGAGGAAGCCAGTGTCGTGGGCGACGTGCTGCTCGGCATGGCCCGCAACGCAGGCGTGGTGGCCCTCATCACGGACGGCATGGTGCGTGATATCGACGGCCTCAATGCGGTGGGTATCCCGGTATTCGCCCGTGGACTCTCGCCCAACTCGCCCTACAAGGATGGCCCCGGCGAAATCGGCCTTCCCATCGCAATCGGAGGCATCGTGGTCGACGCCGGTGACCTCATCGTGGGCGACCAGGATGGCCTTGTCGTCGTTGCGCGCGAGCAGGTGGATGCCGTGGCGGTGGAACTCGATACCGTCGCTGCCAAGGAAAAAATGATGGACGGCTGGGTGCGCGATGGCGCGAAGGTGCCCGCGTGGCTCGAAGGCACAATGGCCAGCAAGGGCGTGCGCTACGTCGACTGAGATCAACATGCCCAAGGTCTTCTACAATTCCCACGCCACACCGGATGTGTACACGATCATCCGCGAGACGGTACCCACCGGATACGAACTGCTAACCCTCGATACGAACTTCGATGACGAGCGCCGCGCCAAGCTCGCTCAGGCGGAGGTGGTGATCGTGGCTTCCTATGCGCTGCGCAAGCCGCTGATCGATGCGGCGCCGCACCTGCAGCTCGTCCAGCACCAAGGGGTCGGCTGGCAGGACACGGTGGAGGCGCCTGCGCTCTTTGCCCGCAACATTCGCCTGGCGCTGACACCGGAAGGCACCACGGTTGGTGTGGCCGAGCACGCGATCCTGCTGATGCTGGCCGCGTGCAAGCTACTGCCGTTCGCCGACAGCGAGTTGCGCGCGGGGCGCTTTCACATCAATGCGCTGCGGCCGTTCTCGTATGAACTCGCCGGACGTACTGTAGGGTATCTAGGCTTTGGCCGCATTGGTCAGGCCGTGGCCGAGCGCCTGCGGGCATTCGGGTGCACTGCGATCTACCACGACCCGGCGGTGATGCCCGACGCAATCCGTGACGCAATGCTGGCGGCGCGCAGCGTGAGTTTCGATACGCTGCTGCGCGATTGCGATGTCCTGTCGCTCCACCTGCCACTCACCATTGGAACTCGCGGATTGATTGGCCGTGACGCTCTCGCCAAGATGAAGCCCAGTGCGATACTGGTGAATACCGCGCGCGGAGGGATCGTGGACGAGGATGCACTGGCGGATGCACTGATTCGAGGTCAACTAGCGGCGGCAGGCCTTGACGTGTTCGCGACTGAGCCTTGCGACCCCACGCATCGCCTCTTTGCGCTGCGCAACATCGTGGTCACGCCGCATATCTCGGCAGGCACTCGCGACGCACTGACCACCAAGATGCGCGCGGCATTCGCCAATATCGAGCGCTTTCACCGTGGCGAAGCACTTATCAACGAGGTGCCCGCGCCATGATCACTGGCGCCATCGACACCCATATTCACGTGATCGACCCTGCGAAGTTCCCCTATGCCGCGGATGCGGTGCACCACCCGGTAGGCCAGGAAATTGCGCCCGTCGAACGCTCATGGATGTGCTTGATGCGCACGGCATCGCCGGCGGTGTGGTGGTGCAACCCACCAGCGGTTATCTGTTCGAGAACTCCGTGACGCTTGATGCCATCAAGCGCGGCGGCGGTCGCCTGCGTGCCATCGTCCGCATCGATCCCGATCGCGTGAAGAGCGACGAGTCGCTCCTCGACACGCCTGGTGTCGCCGGGGCACGGCTCGATATCATAGGGGACGGTTTGCCATCCCTCAAGCATCCCGGCAATCAACGATTGATGCATGCGTTGGCTGAGCGCAAGCAAGTTCTAAAGGTGCAGGTGGAACGCGATCTGCTGGCAGAAGGAATGCTGGAGCTGTTGAAGCCGTACATCGCTTCGCTGCTCGAGACCTTCACGCCCGCGCGCTGCTGTTGGGGGTCGGATTGGCCGTTTCTGCGCGCCGAAGGCCGACTCGACTACGGCCCCGAGTTGGCGCTTCTTAGCGCGTGGCTGCCGAACGCCGGTGATCGCGACCAGGTGTTGCGCACCACGCCGCGGCGGTTGTTCGGCTTCGACGCTGCCTGAGTTTCGCGGGCCGGTCATGTTGCGCGTAGCAATTGCCGGTGCCGGTATGGTCAGCCTGTATCACCTGCGAGCCTGGAGCACGGTTGCAGGTGCGCGCGTAGTGGCCATCGCCGACCCAGATTGCGCACGCGCCGAGGCGCGTGCTCTCGAATTCGGCGTCGGCGCCACGTTCGCCGACGCGCAGCAGATGTTGGACAAGGTACGGCCCGACGCGCTCGATATTGCTGCAGGACACGCCGCGCACCGAATGTTGTGTCTGGCCGCAGCCGACCGCGGGATTCCGGTGTTATGCCAGAAGCCGCTCGCCCCAACGCTCGTGGAGGCGCGCGCAATCATTGCCGACGTCGGTACTCGTGTGCGCCTAATGATCCACGAAAACTGGCGATTCCGGCCGTGGTACAAGCAGGCGCGAGATTGGCTCGATGACGGCGCGATCGGCGTACCGGAGGAGCTTGAACTGGCCACCCGGTCCTCCGGGTTCCTGCTGCGCGAAGGCAAGCGACCGGCGTTGGAGCGGCAGCCAATGCTGGCCCGCATTCCGCGTCTCATGATCGGCGAAGTACTGGTCCATCATCTGGACGTGGCGTGTTCCATGCTGGGTCCGATGCAGGTCGTTGCAGCATCGACACACCACGGTTCGGAAGGCGTGCTCGGCGAAACCACTGCCGCGATCACATTGCGGGGCCCCGCCACCTCCGCGCGGGTGTCCGGCAATTTCACTGACCCCGACGCATCGCCGTTCCCCACTGACGCGATGCGGCTCGTCGGCAGCGTCGGGACCATTGTACTCGCCGGCAACGTCCTGCAGCTCGACGGTCACCAAAAGGCGCAAGCGCGGTTCGACCTCATCGTCGGCTACCAGGATTCATATGATGCGGCGATCACCCATTTCGCCAACGCACTCGTTCATTCACAACCGTTTGCCACGTCGCCGGGTGTGCACCTGCAGGTTCTGACGATGGCGGAGGAGGCGTACCGTCTGGCCGATCACGCTACCAGTGCGTAATCGAGCCCTAAGGATTACCGTTTGCGCCGCGCCGGGGGAGTCTCGGGCTCGATCCAGCCCTGCATCGTCATGTAGACGCGCTTTGAAGGACGCGTATGTTCGACGCACAGTCGGACCAGCTTCGCCCGGTCGCCCTTCTTCAATGCCGCAACCATCGCCTGGTGCTCGTCTCGCGCACGGCGCGCGAGGAATGGGTTGACCATCACATGACAGCGGAAACCCAATGACATCTGCGCATAGTCGCGGATTGACTGCAGGAGGAATGGGTTGCCGCAAGATTCAAACAGCGTCTCGTGGAACGCATTGTTCACACGATGGATGCCCGAGGGATCGCCTGCCTCGACTTGCTTGGAGTGCGCCTCGTGCAATTGCTCCAGCTTTCGCAACAATGCAGGTGGCGCGGGCAACGGGATGAGCGCTGCCGCGTGCGCGTGCAACATTTCTCGGACCGCGCAGATCTGTTCCACCTCTTCGCGGCTGAAGTCGCGAACTACCGTGCTACGCCCGCGCTCACGCAGGACCATGCCCTTGCGTTCCAGCTCCAGAAGTACCTGACGCACGACGTGACGCGTGGCGCTGAAACGGTCGATGAGTTCATCCTCAATCAGCCGCTCGCGCGTGCGCAGCCGACCGAAAAGGATGTCTTCCTCGAGCGCCGCGACGATGCTGGTGAGTGTCTTGGGGGATTTCGCCATCGTAGGAGTATCGCGCGAGAGCCTGGAATGGGCAATCAAACACGGCACCGCAGCCTACTTGCGCCGGCGTTCCCACAGCAGCAGCGCGGCGAGCCTCTTGACCCGAGGCAGAGCTGACCGACATCGACTTCGAGATCGTCGGCAACACGCCGGAGCAGTTCAGCAAATTCCAGGCCGATGAGTACGCGCGGTGGAAGCGCGTCATCGAGACCGGCAAGATCAGCGCCGACTAAGGAGAATTCAATGCCGGCCGGCGCCCATGACGGCGACGCGGGGATGCGCACGCCGGGTCATGGCGTCGGCGTACCTGCAGCGTGCAAGCGCAGGAAAGTCCCGGCCTTCTCCTGCAGCAATGCAGGATTCTCGATGAAGAAGAACGTGCCGTAGCCGTCGATGGGGTCAAGCTTGGCGCGGGGCATCTTCGCTGCAAGCGCTCGAACAGGCGCAGCTTGAACGCGATCGCTTTCTCGAGCTTGCGCGGATCCGGCAACTCGAAGAACGGGTCCAGCAGAATCGCCGACTGCACACGTTGCGGGTACGCGTGCAGGCACGCCAGCGCCACATGTGTGCCGCCGTACCATCCGAACTAATGGAAGGTGTCGAAGCCGAGTGCGGTGGCCACCTCGGCGTTGCGGTCCGCCAGATGGAGGAATCGCTCGCGTGGGGACAGGTCGTCGGAGAGTTTCGCGTCGCCGACGAGATCGAAATTCGCGACCGTGTAGTGTTCCGCCAGGTCATTCCAGATCGTATCCCAGATGCCCATCCCGCCAGACGCCATGCGGATCAGCAGCAGCAGCGGCTTGCCTGGATCGCGTGTGATGCGTACCTCGACGCCCGCGACATGCTCGATCGTCCAGTTGGCGACCGTCATGTCGCGCCTTCGCCGCGCATCAGTGCGGGGACAGGCAATCGGGCGGCGGCCCCGAGCGATGCTAGCTCGCGCCAGGTTTCGGCACCTAACGGCAGTCCATCGTGGCTGCGCGACTCGGCGAGCCGGGCTTCGCGTTCTCCCGGCAAGAAGACCCGTTCGACGCCCGGCGCCCGTCGTACGTCGCGGATGTCGGCTGCTGCCTTGTGCATCCGCTCGAAGTACCGATCCGGCGATTCGAACGCGGCAATCGGCAACACACCGAAGAGATGACCGATGTTCTGGGGATTCTCGAAATCCTCGTACATGTGAGTCACCTCGCGGCCGAAGTAGGCCCCCGAAAGCATCGTGGACAGAAGGCCGATCGTTAACGTGAGTGAGTAACCCTTGGGTCCGCCAACGGGGGCCACGAAGCCTTCGAGCGCTGCCTGCGCGTCGGTGGTTGGCCGCCCGTCGCGGTCTACCGCCCAGTCCGCCGGAATGGCCCGGCCCTCCTTCGCAGCGACGATGATCTTGCCACGCGCGGCCACCGAGCACGCCATGTCCAGCACCATCGGTGCTTCGTCCCGCATCGGCATCGCCACCGCGAACGGGTTGTTTCCAAGCATCGCTTCGGCGCCGCCCCACGGCACCATGTGATTGATGCCACCGATCGTGTAGGCGAAGCCGATCATCCCGGCTCGCGCGCCGATTTCCGCGAACCAGGCGGCGGCCCCGAAGTGATTGCTGTTGCGCACGGACACGAACGCGGGCTCACCGTGCGTCCTGGCCTTTTCGACCGTGAGCTCCATGGCGGCCTGCCCGACAACCTGACCCATGCCGTTGCCGCCGTCGAACACGGCCGTACTGCGGGTCTGCCGTACGACCGTCATTGCGGCGCGCGGCGCGATGATGCCGCGGCGCAGACGCTCGAGATAGATAGCCATGCGCACGGTGCCATGCGACTCGACGCCGCGCAAGTCGGCCGTGACCAGCTGGTCGGCGCAGAGTCGGGCTTCCGTCGGGGCCATTCCCGCATCGACGAGGAGCGCCTTGCAGAACTCGGTCAGGGCCGTTGCATTGATCAGGACGGTTGCGGTGGAGGGGTCGTCGCTCATGCGTGGGCTCCGTTACCGTAGCGCGGTTCCGGCAGGCCCGCGATGCCGACATCGAGGGCGAACACGCTTCCGGCCAACGGCTCGCGCGCGAGCACGGCGTCGTCGAGGCGCATACGCGCCGACGTGACAAAGAGGCGGTCGAGGCCGGCGCCCCCGAACTGGCAGCTCGTCGGCTGCGACACCGGCAGCGCAATGGTTCGATCAAGCTGCCCGGTGGGCGTGTACCGCAGCACGCGTCCGCCGTGGATCACGGCGACCCATAGGCAGCCATCGGCGTCGATCGTGGCGCCGTCGGGCATCCCCACCGGATCATCCAAGCGCGCGAAAAGGCGGCGCTTACCGAGGGTTCCGCTGGCGGCGTCGAAGGGCATCGAATAGATCTCGCGCACGTGACTGTCGGCGACGTACATCGTCCGGTCGTCGGGGCTGAATGCAATTCCGTTGGCGACCGTGATGCCGTCCAGCAGGCGATCGCACGCGCCGGTGGGCTGGAGGCGGTACAGCGCCGCCGCACCCACGACACGCTGCTCCTGTACCGTGCCGGACCAGAAGCGGCCCAAGCGGTCGCAGCGCCCGTCGTTGAACCGTACGTGGGCGGTGCCCGCCAGCGGTTCGACCAAAGCCTCGTTGCGGCCGGTCGCGGGATCGAAATGGAAGAATCCGGTCCGGGTGCCGCAGATGAGTCCTGCCCCTTCACAGAGGCCGATGCAACCGGTCTGCTGCGGCAACGGCCACGCGGAATGACCGGTGCAGACAGCCCATCGGTGCAGCGAACGCCCATGGATGTCGACCCACCACAACACGTCGCCGCGGTCGTCCCATACCGGCGACTCTCCTAAAAGATTGCCCGCCTCAACCACCACCTCAATTGCCTTCAAATTGTGTCTCCCTGCGCGCCGGCGCGCATTTGCGGTGTAATGGTACGATGGTATGATAGGTCATGTCCAAGGTCTCCGTGCCTCCACTCGAACCTCCCCCCGCAACGACGGCCGCCACGATCGCGCAGGGCATCCGCCTGCGCACAGTGGAGCGTCGTCGGCTGTCGGACCAGATCACTACCGAGCTCGAAAAGCTTGTTGCCTCGGGTCAAATCAAGGCGGGCGAGACGCTGCCGTCGGAACGGGACTTGATGGTGCTGTTCGGCGTCGGTCGCACTTCGATCCGCGAAGCGCTTTTCGCGTTGCAGCGCAAGGGCATCGTCTCGGCCCAGGCAGGATTGCGGCCCGTGGTCACTGCCCCTCGTGCAGAGGCGATCGTGGCCGAACTGTCGGGTGCAGTGCGCATGTTCCTCGCGTCGGATCTCGGCGCTCGCGAGTTCCAGGTCGCACGTCGATTCTTCGAACCCGCGGTCGCGCGGTTCGCGGCGTCGCACGCCACGCCGGCGGACGTGAAGAACATGGGGGAGGCGCTCGCTGCCTGCGACGAGTGCGTAAGCTCGCCCGAGCAGTTCGTCGATGCCGACGTGGCGTTTCACTTCGCCATCGTGCAGTCGACCCACAACCAGTTGTTGATCACTCTGCACCGTGCCGTGCTCGACTGGCTGCGCGAGCAGCGCGTGTCGTCGATTGAGCCCAGCGGCTCGATCAAGGCAGCACAGCGCGCACATCGCCGCGTGTTGGAGGCGATCCGCAAAGGCAACCCCGATCGGGCGGAGCAGGCCATGATCGATCACCTCAACGAAGTCGAGCGCTATTACTGGAAGGTGCGTTCGACTTCCGCCGCTGGCACGACGCCGTCTACCATCACCCACGACCGACCGTCGAAGTCGGCCACCATAAGGAGGAAAGCGAAATGAACATCGTCCGAATCGTGTTCACGCTGGTCATCGCGGCCAGCGCACTGATGGCACCTAGTGTCGAGGCTCAAACGCCGCGGACACTACGCGTGGCCACCCTGCAAGGCGCGGCGCAACCTTCGTACAAGGGCCTGGTGAAGATGGCCGACCTGGTCGCGCAGCGCAGCAACGGCACCCTCAAGATTACGATCTTCGGCGATGGCCAACTCGGAACCGAGCAGGAATCCATCGAAGGCGTGCAGATTGGCACGATCGATATGTTCATGGGCAGCGCGGGATCGGTGGGCCGGTTTCTGCCGCGACTCGAGGCGTTCGCGCACCCCTACATCTGGCGCGATGACGCGCATATGCTCGCGGTGGTGCGTGGCTCCATTGGCAACGAACTGTCCGAGGAGCTGCGCCTGAAGGCGGGTATTCGCATCCTCGACCAGGGGTGGATCTTCGGCCAGCGGCACCTCACGACGAAACAGACCGAAGTGAAGAATCCCGCCGATATGGCTAAGCTCAAGATTCGTGTGCAGCCTTCCGGCGTATACCTCGAAACCATCAAGGCGATGGGCGGCAATCCGACGCCGATGGACTTCAAGGAAGTCTATATGTCGCTGCAGACCGGCGTGATCGATGGTCAGGAAAATCCGCTCAACGTAATCGCAACACGCGCGTTCCATGAGGTACAGGGCTACCTCGTCCTCACCGGCCACATCACGCAGAACCAAGTGGTGCTGATCAGCGAGAAGACGTTTCAGGGACTCACGCCGGCGCAGCAGCAGATTCTTCTCGCCGCGGCGCGCGAAGCCGGCGACTTCCAGAATCAGGTCCTGCTCGACGACGAGAAAGGCCAGCTCGAACTGGTCAAGTCCAAGGGCATGAAGGTGGTGCAGCCGGACAAGGCGGCATTCGGCGCCGCGACGGCGGACGTGTACAAGAAGTTTGAAAAGGCATGGGGTGTCGGCTTCTACGAGCGCGTGCGTGACGCTAAGTAAAAGGCGGCGGTGGCTGGCGGCGCGAGGCGAGGATTGAGGGCTCGCCTCGTCCCGCTGGCAGAAGGGGTGTTGCGCTTCGCCGCCGCCGTTGCGCTGGCCCTGGCGGGCAGCGCCATGTTCGTCCAGGTGATCGCGCGCTACGTCTTCGATGCGCCCTTTGCGTGGGCCGAGGAGTTCGCGACGCTCCTCTTCTCCTGGATCATTTTCCTCGGCGCAGCCGCGGTGCAGCGTACCGACTCGCATCTGTCGGTGGATTCGCTGCGCGGTCGCCTCAGACCCCAGCCCCAGGCGTGGCTCGATCTCTTCCGGCGATTGGTCATCATCGCCTGCAGCTTGGTACTGCTCTGGCAAGGCATCGTCCTGTCGCTGAAGATGGCGCCCCTGATGTACCCCGCGATGGAGGTGTCGCGCGCGCTGCTCTACCTGACCGCACCGGTCGGGGCAGTGTTCACTATATTGTTCGCGCTGCACTCGATATGGACGCGGGAGCCGCCCGGTCAGGACCCGACCATCGATCACGTCAATGACCCGCCGCCCCGGCTCGGGACGGAGTAGCGATGACCGCGCTGCTCGTTTTGGGGCTGCTCGTCCTGTTGGCGCTGAACGTGCCGGTGGCTTATGCGATGCTGGCGGTATCGATGGCGTATGTGTCGCTCAAGGCCGACCTGCCGCTAATCGTCGCGGCGCAGCAGGTGGCGGCGGGTTCGGACAAATTCCTGCTCCTGGCCATCCCGTTCTTCTTTCTTGCGTCGGAGTTCATGAGCTCGGGCGGCGTCATGCGCCGCCTGGTCGACTTTTCGCGCGCGCTGGTCGGACACATGCGCGGCGGCCTCGCCCAGATGAACATCGTCGGCAGCGTGTTCTTCGCGGGCATCAGCGGGTCCGCCGTTGCCGATGCCGCGGGTATCGGCCGGGTCGAGATTGAGATCATGCGACGCGGCGGCTATCCACATGCGTTCTCGGCCGTCGTAACCGCGACGTCGGCGACCATCGGGCCCATCATTCCGCCGAGCATTCCGCTGGTGGTCTACGGAAGCATCGCGGGGGTCTCCGTCGGCAAGCTTTTCCTAGCCGGATTTCTGCCAGGTCTGTTGATGGCGCTGTCACTGATGATCGCCGTGCACTTCATGGCCATCCGGCATCGCTATCCGCGGGACGCCTGGGTGGGCTGGTCGCGGCTGCGCGACACCGTCTTGCGCTCGGTGCCCGTTCTGCTGCTGCCGATCATCATTCTCGGCGGGATCTTCTCCGGCGTGTTTACACCCACCGAGTCGGCCATCGTGGCGTCGATCTACGCGTTGGTTCTAGGGCTCGTGCTGCGCGAACTCAGGTTGCACGCAATTCCAGGCATTCTCGTCAAGGTCGCCTGCGACACGGCGCGCGTGATGTTCATCGTGGCAGCGGCCTCGTTCTATAGCTGGATACTTGCGCGGGAAGGCATTCCGAACGCGCTCGCCGCCTGGTTCCTGACGCTGGGCGCCGAGCCATGGATGTTCCTGCTGCTCGTGAACGTGCTTCTGCTGCTGCTCGGAACGTTCATGGAACCGATTCCGATCATGGTCATCGTCGTGCCGACCCTGCTGCCGGTCGCCACGACGCTGGGAATCGACCTCGTGCACTTCGGCCTCATCGTGACGCTCAACCTGATGATCGGACTGGTGACGCCACCCGTCGGGCTCGTGATGTTTGTCGTCATGCAGATCACGGGATTGAAACTCGAAGAGTTCATGCGTGCGCTGTGGCCCTTCCTCTTGGCGCTACTCTTCGCGCTCATCGTGATCACCTACGTGCCGCAGCTAGTGCTGTGGCTTCCAGGCATTTTCTACCCATGAGCCTTCTCGATGCTCCCCCTCTGCCCAAGCGAACGCTGAGTCGAACCGGGCTCGCACTCAGCGAGATCGGCTTTGGCGCTGGACCGCTGGGCGGCTTCTACGGCCCGGTGGAGGCGGAGGAAGGTGCCAGGGCCGTGCGCCGGGCCTACGAACTCGGTGTGCGCTACTTCGACGTGGCGCCACTCTACGGACATGGCAGGGCGGAGCTTGCGCTGGGTCATGCGCTACGCGACATCGACCGCGACACCTACGTGCTCTCCACGAAAGTTGGGCGCTACATGGTGCCGGCCGGTGCGCCGACACGCCCGGCGCGTGTACGCAAAGAAGGTGTCGCATTCAATCCAGTTCTCGACTACACCCGCGACGGCACGCTGCGTTCGCTTGAGCAGTCATTGCTGCGACTGGGCGTCGCGCGGGTCGACATCGTGTACATCCACGACGTCGACGCGCATTCGCAGGGCACCGACGAAGCGGCCGAAGCCGCCTTCCGGGAGGCCATGCAAGGCGCTTTGCCGACCTTGCTCGAGTTGAAGTCACAGGGCGTGATTCGCGCGGTAGGCGCCGGACTCAACCAGCCGCACTGGGCGCTGCGCTGGCTCGCGGAAGCCGAGTTGGACGTGCTCATGTTGGCCGGTCGTTTGACGCTGCTTAACCGCGAGGCGGAGGAACGGGTGCTGGACGAGTGCCGCGCGCGACAGGTCGGCTACGTCGCGGCGGGGGCCTTCAACGGCGGGTATCTCGCGCGCGGCGGCCTCGACGCGAGCCGGTTCAACTATCGCCTGACACCGCCCGAGGTACGCGAACGCCACGCGCGGCTGGTCGAGCGGGCGTCACTGTTGGGCGTGAATGTCACGAGCGCGGCGCTGCAGTTCCCATTACGGCATTCCGGCGTGGTCTCACTCGTCGTCGGCGCGGCGTCCCCGCGGGAAGTAGAACAGAACCTCGCAGCACGCGGAAGCGCGATCCCGACCGCGTTCTGGGACGCGCTGCCCTGATCCCTGTCCATGCAACGCCATCAGTGACCCGTCCGAGGAGCAAGCCGTGTACGTTGTCACCGTCGAGTTCGTGGCCAAGGCTCAGTACCGAGGAGAGTTCAGGCAAGCGCTGCTCGTCAATGCGCGCGCGTCGCGCGAACGCGAACCCGGATGCCGTCAATTCGACGTGGTCGAGGATCCCAAGGATCCGGCCGCGTTGTTCCTCTACGAGGTCTACGACGACGCGCCGGCGTTTGAAGCGCATGTCGCGTCGGCGCATTTCCGCGAGTTCGACCACCAAGTCCGCGACTGGGTCGCCAGCAAGACCGTGCGTATCCTGAATCGCATCGATCCTTAGCCAGATCGGGCACGCTTCGCGAGGATGCAGGCCGCCGTGCGTCGCG
>Ga0335394_10005017_pt1 | contig 15011 bp, 10 predicted proteins | sample MAT03_FD_205741 | JGI IMG/M metagenome (GOLD analysis project Ga0335394, IMG submission 205741) | Freshwater microbial communities from Lake Fryxell liftoff mats and glacier meltwater in Antarctica - MAT-03 (spades assembly) (version 2) ...
CAATACAATTAGGTAAACTTCAGGATGATTAGTAAGAAGTGCTAATGCTATTTCTTTAAGCAAAATAGTTTTACCCACTTTTGGTGGTGCAACAATCAAACCTCTTTGGCCTTTACCAATCGGAGTAAATAAGTCCATTATACGCGTAGAAATAACCGCAGGATCATATTCTAAATTGAATTTTTTATCAGGATGGAGTGCGGATAAACGATCAAAACATTGACGTTCTGCTAACTCTGCAGGATCTTGAAAATTTACCTTATTAACTTTTAATAAAGCAAAATATTTTTCTCCATCTTTTGGCTTTCTGATAACACCGGAAATGGTGTCACCTGTTTTTAAGCCAAATCTACGAATTTGGGACGGGGAAACGTAAATGTCATCAGAACCTGAAATATAATCAAATCTAGCTGACCTTAAAAAACCAAATCCATCAGGAAGTCTTTCCAAAAGGCCTTCCACTTCTCGCTCCTTTTCAGGATCTTTTTCATAGTCATTAATAACTCTTAAAAGCTCATCTTTAGCCATTAAAGAAGAACCAACTATTCCGAGACGCCTTGCCTGATGCTGCAAATCATTGAGAGTGAGGTGAACTGTTTCTTGTTCATTCATCAAATACTCCATTGTAAAAATTTATAATTAATGTGAGAAATCATAAGATTGGGCTAGGTGTCTAGCATTAAAAAAACAAAAAATAATTTTAAAAAATTTCGCATCTCCAGGGTGCTCGCATACTGCCAGAGGTGTGCTCTCTTGACCTATACTTTTGGTATTATATGTTTTTAGTGCTTTTAAACAGCGTATGCATGCTGCACCTAAGCTAACGTATACCTGATAGGGTATACGCTAGTCAATCATTATATCTAAAATAATATTCTTTAAAAATTAGTGATGAGAAGTTCCTGTGCCAGCTGTTTTTGCGTGCAAAGAAATTTTGTCTTTACCGGTTACCTCTGGCTTGCGATAAAACATCAACAATATAGGATTCGCTATAAATATGGTCGAATATATTCCGAAAATCATACCTATTAAAAGCGCAAAAGCAAGATCTCTTAACGTTTCACCGCCAAAAATAAATAATGAAACAACAACGAGCAATGTAGAAATTGTTGTTAATATCGTTCGACTAAGCGTCTCAGTAATACTTTTGTTTATAATTTCCCGCATAGGCACACTAGGGAATTTTTTGATATTATCACGTATTCTTGAAAAAATAACAATCGTGTCATTAATCGAATACCCTAATACAGCTAAAATCGCACCAATAACATTTATCGAAATTTCTTTGTTCAATAATAAGAAAACAGTTAATATCACAACTGCGTCATGAAATAATGAAACGATCGCTCCCATAGCATAAGATACAGAGAAAAATCTAGCGCCAATATATAAAAGCATAAGAAGAAGTGCAAAAATAATCGCCCAGAAAGACTGGGACCATAATTTTGAGCCCGTTGCTCCACCAATACTATCGGTACGCAAAATATTAATTTTATAATCGCTACCTAATCCCGCCTCAAGATCGGCTTTTAGTTTTTGGGATTCAACTTGAACATTCTTAGTTTCTCGTTTAATACGAACCAAATGTTCATCAGGCTCAAACTCACGAGTTACTGGCTTAGGCCAACCATTTTTTTCTAAAATCTCGGTAATCTTTTCACCATTAACAGCTTTATTAAACTTTAAAAGAACCTCAATTCCTCCAGTAAAATCTACACTGTAATTAAAAGTTTGACCCGTAGTGTTATATCTATAAAGGTACGTTCCTATAAACGTTGAAAATATCGCTAATGAAAATAGCGCAGATAACCAACTATATTTTAAGAAATCAATTGTACCGTTATACCTTAATAAATTAAACATACCTCTCCAGTATTTTTTGTTTTAAGACATTTAACAGTTCTTTACTATAAAGCTTCAAAATTTTTATTTAATTGTACGTTTACCCGACACACTCGCAACAGGTTCTGTTGGAGCTACTACAGGAAGAACAGATACATATTTGCGGCCTTTTACACCCCAATGAAATTTAATTAAACCAGCACCTATAGCATATATAGTGTGATCTTTACCTGTACCAACGTTTTTGCCTGGATGAATTTTAGTTCCTCTTTGACGAACGATGATCTCTCCGCCAGTTACTTTTTGGCCGTCGAATAGTTTAACGCCTAAACGTTTACTTATACTATCCCGGCCGTTATTGGTGGAGCCGCCCTGTTTACTAGTTGCCATGCTAAATCCTTTGAAATATTTAGTGATGTGATAATAAGAAAAACAATATTTTTTTAACTATTATTCAGGAATACCCCTGTTACGTTTATTATGTACCTAATTTTTATTAAAGTCAAAAATTCACTTGCCGGTAATTTCTGCTTCAACAATGCCTGCTTTGGTACAGAAGGCTTTTAGCGAAATTGGAAAATGCTCATAAGCTAACATTAATATTGCTTTTGCATATACCTGAATTTCATATTGAGCGTCAGGGCTTAAACGTAATTTGATGAAATGCATCAAAGAATGAAGATTAGAAGTAAAGATAAATTCCGTATAAGTGCTCATCGGCAAAAGCGCTCTTGCTTGTTCACGACAAACACCTTCAGATAATAATTCATCATATATTTTCATGGTAGCAGTAACTGCATCTCTATATTTTGCTTTTAGATCTTCTCTATCAAATGAGCCTATCGAACCCTGCTTATTAATCTTATCTTGAAAACGCCAAACAGTGGGAACATAATATTCTTTCATATCAGCCTTAACATAACGATAGCTAATTTCATTGTACGAATTCATTCTATGTCTAAACCATTGACGAGCAACGAAGATAGGAGCTTTGATTCTGAATGATAGTTGATTATGCTCAAATGGAGACGTGTGCTCATGTTGCCAGAGAAATTCGATTAACTTAACATCCCGCTCTGTTATTTCCTTACTTACTTTACCATACGAGACTCGAGCAGCATTAGCAACGTCAAGATCTGACCCTGACACTCGTACAAGCTCGACAGAACTTATTCCATCTTCTAGAGGATCAAATTTTGCTGAACCTAATCTGCCATCTTGTTCAGCCTTCGCTTCATTTAAAGCATGAGTTAAAATATTTTCTAATGATTTGTTTTCTGACATAAGTCCCCATTAAAGTTTTAAATAATTATAACAAGTAAGGGGAAAAAATTGAATTTAAAATTAGCAGAACGCTTAATGTTAATCAATTTTATACTAGTGACGCGGGCTGCTAGCATGATTTAAGTTGATAATGCTTTTCAAAAAGACACAGACCAGGGATTGATTCCTGGTCTGTGTAAAAAAACTTAAGTTAAAAAATTAAGCTACTGTACCATCGGACAATAGGTTAACCAATAAACCTCTGTTGATAATTAGATTTATAGCATCTGCGGCATTAACAGCTGCTGCAGCATATCTAAGAGCAGTAGTATCTCCTGCACCTCTAGCAGCAACATTAAACACAACGTTTATTGTTGCTGTATTTACAGCTACATCTGAAACCACTGATTGAACAACAGTAGCTGTGTTAGTAGTCACTATAGCAGCATCGGTTGTAACAGCTGGTATAAGATTCTGTAAAGCAAGTAAAACTGTCGGGTTTGAAGTATAATTTGGAGCAGCAAAGGTCACTGGTATTCTCAAATCAACTGCAAAATAAAACTCTTCATTAAGAGGATCAGTAACTGGAGTAGCAACAACAATGCCTGAACTTCTTGCAGTTCCAATAACTGGTTGTGTAAGAGTAAATCCTGCACCGCCAACTATAGCAGCTGTTGGCAAGGTTCCAGCTACAGGAATTGATGAGTCAGGAAGACCTGCACCAACAACAAGAGTAATTGCTGAACTTGCAAATGAAACAGTTCCTCTAATCGCTCTAAGCTTAGATTCAAAAGCACCTTGAGCATTCAATGATGCAGTAGCGGTATTAAAGGTTACATTTCCACAAGTTGTTATAGGAGCATTAAATACAATTGGGGTAGCCGCTGGATTACAAGGTCCTGAAAAACCGATACCACCAAGAGGGTTGATGCTTCCACAAACTACTACGTTGCTATTAATCAACAAAGGACATCCTGTTGGAGCACCTGAACATGTTGATCCATTGATGTTACAAACATTTAACACACCGCATACACCAGCATTAAAGAAAGTAGCTGAATTTGCAGTTATACAACGAGCAATTATAGAACGTACGCAAATTTTACAGAATTTTCTTGTTCTGTTGCTTCTATCAGTTTCCACTATTAATGTAGCTTCACCTTTTGATAACATTTCTTTGTAAGAATGTAATGCTCTTAAAGAAAGATGATTTTGATTTTGTTCTGTACATAAACAAATAGCATGATTTACCGCTTCTACGGCTATATCATGAGGAGCTACCACGCAACCTTCATTTATTAATGCTTTTAAATCTCTTAATGCCGAATCCTGTTTCATTTCTACAGGGCTAAGAGCTTGCATTAACTCTGGAGTAAGACAAACAACGTTATCGTACTCAGCAACCAACTTCAAATCTTGTTCGCTTAAACGAGCAGTAATATCCATTAGATCTGGCGCTAAAGATGGAGCATCCGCTGCAACTACAACACGCGAGAAAAGCATTCCTAATAATAGAAGCGCTTTAAAATTATTTTTTAACATATTCTCTCCCTTGGAAAAAAATTTAGATATTTTCTAGTCTTAATATCAAAGTAATTAACATAACGCCCGCCTAATTTTCAACAAAAATTAAATTGTTATTATTTAATCATTCGCTAAAAAAATTCAGACATCTTCGTGATTAAATAAAATCCGTACAAAAAAAGCAACACTTTCAGCTTAATTCTTTTTTAACTGATATAAATCAATCAACAAAAAACAAGAATTTATAGAATATTGCTCAATGCCTATGATACATTTTGTTCTAAACGTACGTAGAATTATATGAATAAAAAAATAGAACTTATTATTAATCAATTAACATCACTAGCAAAAGCAAAATTAAGAAATACGCCTCAACCCGCGTGGATAGAACCAATGTTAGCAACATTGACCGAAACATATTTTTCTAACAAAAATTATTTATACGAACATAAATGGGACGGCATAAGAATCATAGCGTATAAGCATGGTGATACCGTAAAGCTAATGACACGTAACAAAAATATAGCAACTAACAATTATCCTGAAATTGCAAAAAGCTTAAAAAAATATAATTTCGATTTTATTATCGATGGTGAAGTTATCGCAACCCAACAAAACAGAAGCAGCTTTGGATTATTACAACAAAGAATGCATAGAGAGGACCAACATTCAACCGTTGCCATTTCTTACCATGTCTTCGATATTATGCATATTGATAACTATAATGTTACCGATCTTGAGCTACTCGACCGCAAGTTCATCCTTCAAAATGCATTTAACTTTAAGCAGCCAATTAATTTAACAGAACACATACTGAGCTCCGGGCTGGAATATTTTAAAGAAGCATGCTCTAAAGGGTGGGAAGGCGTAATTGCAAAAGAAATACATGCGCGTTACGAAATCGGAACAAGATCGAGAAATTGGTTGAAATTTAAATGCGTAGAAGAACAAGAACTTGTAATTGGCGGATTCACTCGACCCCAAGGACATCGATTAGATTTTGGAGCGCTTCTTTTAGGTTACTATGATAATGAGAAGTTACTCTATGCCGGCAAGGTTGGAACAGGATTTTCTTTTGATACTCTCAAAACTCTGGGTGCTAAACTTGAAAAACTTAAAACCGAAAAAAACCCCTTCGAGTCGGTCGATATCCCAACACACGATGTATATTGGGTTAAACCAAAATTAGTGGCCGAAATTAGGTTCACTGAATGGACAAGCTATAACAAATTGCGTCATCCGAGATTTTTAGGGCTTAGGGATGATAAAGATGCAAAAGAGGTTACAAGAGAAAAAGCGATAAAAATTATATAAGTCAGCACCAGTTATTTATTCTACGTCGCCAGAATATCAGGTATTGAAATACCTGGATGAATGGCTGTAGAACCCTTCGCAGCTTTAGCGAAGTAGGGTTTTGGCTATGAAGAATTCCGCGCGATACTGTGGCTTTTAAGCCGCAGTGCGCTTCATTTTTTAATTCAAGCTATGATTTTTTACTGGCTTTAACTGCAGTTCCGTAGACAAGAACCTCGGTCACGCCAACGGCAATCTCATTTGAGTCATATCGTAATCCCACAACAGCATTTGCCCCTAACTCTTCTGCATGCTTAATCATAAGATCAAAAGCAATCTCCCGCGTTTTTTCACATAAATTAACATAGGTAGTTATAGTTCCACCAAAAAAAGTCTCTATACCTGCACCAATATTTCCCAAAGCACTTCGCGATCTCACAGAAATACCGCGAACAACACCTAATGATTCATCTATAGTATATCCCGGCAATTCAAACGTGGTTGTTATCATGTTTTTCTGCATAACTGGTCCTCTGTATTTTTAAATAAGTAATCTTCAACAATATTTTCATATAACTGATGACATCTAATATAGAAAAATAATAGATTTATCCAAAATTAAATGCAATTCAAAAATAATAGAGAAATATGACCAAACTTAAAATTGGATCTTATGTAGTTGATATTACCAATCAAGATAAAATCTATTTTCCAACAACTATCACTAAGGGCGACTTGATTGATTATTATATCAAAGTAGCACCCTTCATGATTAAACATATAAAAGATAGACCAATAATGATGCATCGATTTCCTGGAGGAATAACGGGAGAGTCTTTTTATCAGAAAAATGCTGCTGAGCACTTTCCGGCATGGATAAAAACGATACCCGTACCCAAATCTGATGGGCATACTAATTTTGTATTATGCCAAAATGCGGCTACATTAATTTACTTGGCCAATTTTGGTACCATAACTTTTCATCCTTGGCTTTCAAGATTTAAGGCGCTTGATAACCCAGATAAATTAATATTTGATCTGGATCCATCCGTTCATGATTTTTCAAAAGTTATCGAAGTTGCTTTTTTAATCAAAAAAATTTTGGAGCAAGTTGGCTTAAATCCTTTCGTTATGACAACCGGCTCTCACGGCTTGCATGTCGTAGCTCCCATTAAGCCAACAGCAGATTTTACCTACTCAAAAATGTTCGCTGATGGCTGTGCCCAGTTATTAATTGCAGGACATCCTGAATTAGTAACTACGCAACTTAGAAAAGACAAAAGAGAAAATAAGATTTTTATAGATACGTTAAGAAATCAATTCGGAGCGACAGCAGTAGCACCCTATTCAGTGAGAGCTCATCCACATGCACCTGTTGCAACGCCTCTTGAATGGCACGAACTTGAAAATCCAAAGCTAGAATCTCAAACGTATACTATTATAAATATTTTTAATCGATTAGAAAAAATTGATGATCCATGGAAGGACATTTTTAAAAAAAAGAAGTCGTTAGAAAAAGCTTGGCCAAAATTGGAACAAATTTTAACCGAACTTAAGACCTAAAAAAACCAGGGTTCCGAAAAACCCTGGTCACCCCCATAACCCCCGTTTAGAATTTTTCTAATTCAAGAACTCGTAGTTCAAGAAAGAGTTAGGTAAAAATTTATTAACTAAAATCTGCACCCACATTTATAAAATGAGAAGAAAGCAGATTTAATATAGTTTTTGTAATTACTGGTATTTTTTTTATAATTCATCATGCTTTTTAGTATAAATTATTTTTTTAAAATTTCAACTAAAATATTTTTAAACAACCCATTTGTTTTCAATATGAAATTTTGTTCATCAGAAATCATCTTCAAATTCTTCTTCCTCTTCATCTTCTATCGTCTGCCTGCGACCAGTTATACCCCTTCTAAGTATATCCTCAATACTTTCACCTGGTTGAGATGGTTCGACCTTAGTCGTTGGCGTTGTTGTTGGAATGGCAAATTTTTCTACCGCATGTTTAAATATTTCAGCAGTGTTATCAAAAACCCAATAATCACGTGCATCTTTTTCTACCTGACCAAGCTCTTGTCTCATATACTCTGATAGATATTGATTCTTTTTTGTTCCATCCACATATATCTCTCGACGCATTTTTGAAAACAAAGGATTCGCTTCGATTGCACTTAAACATTCTTCTGTTAGATTACGTATCAAATCTTTTAAAGCATATTGAGACGCAGTAAGCTCAACAAAAGCATCTTCAGCATATGGCAAATTGCTAATATTTAGATTTGATAAACTTTTTTTGAAGATTTCATTCTGAGGATTTTGATTAACCATGGCTATGGCTTTATACAATTTTGAGAAGTACTCATTTCTAAGCTTTTTTAGAGACACAATAACATCATGATACTGACTAAATTTATGCAACTTAGTAATACTTTTTTTATACAACTCAGCATCAGTTTGATAATGCCTTGTCAATCTCTTTACTTCCCCATCAACATAACCGAAAATACGTGCATAATATAACTCTTCTTCTTTTGTATACGGAGATACGGCATAAGCAAAAATTTGATTTATGAACCAAGTTTCAATTTTCTCGATATCAGCTAAATCCACAGACGCTTTTATCTCTGCTAATACAGTTTTAAATTTATTATTTAAACTATTACCCTGAGACCACAGATTTCTGATCGGAGCGCCAGAAAAAACATAAAACTTTACGGCAGGGCTATTAGCAAAAAGCTCTAAAGATCTTTTAACTTGTGATTTTTGACCTGTAACTAGGCCCTTTAAACCTTCATTAAATTCGTTCTCCGGACCCCTGAGTCGAGCACCCGACACTAAATCTAATGCTTCATTAACCAATTGATTAAATAGCGGTTCTTTTTGTATAAAATTTTGATGAAACTTATTAATCATATTTTCCAGTTGATTAAAATAATTAATAAGCTTACTACTGGCTACGCTTGTTAACCCAATAGTCTTTACTGGTTGTTCTAAAATATTTTTTAATGTTTCAATGATTTCTAAAAGAGACGTTGAAGTTTCAATATAGAATTTTGCATCATTTAGTGTCGATTCAGAATCAAATTCTTTTAAATCATTTATTGTAGCTATGGTCGCAGGATAATGTATCCCATTAAATTCATAAAGAATAGATGGCGACTTTACTAAATTAAACAATCTCATGAAAAAAGTTCTTTTATCCAATACAAGGAGACTTGTTCTAGCATAATTTAAATTATCTAAATCTTTGTTGATTTTATTAATTCTCGGATCAAGCGTTTTTGATTGATCAGCTCCTAAACCCGCTAATTGACTTTGATGAAGTTTTGCTTCATTAAAAAACACTAAAGTTTTGTTTACAGCTAAAGTAATACGCGCAATGTCATTCTTAGACAATGCTTCCAGAAACTTAAAATTTTGGTCATTATTAAAATAAGGCTCAATCCACCCAATACCTGATTTTACCAACTCAGTAGATACCTCTTTAGGCTGATAAAGGATTTCTTTTATCTCCTTACCTTGCTTATCGAGACTTGTTTTTTCAATCTTTATCGTTGATATTTTATTCTTAACCGTTTTATGAAGATCTGGATTATTTGGAATTTGAGATTGACTTGATCCTGAAATTTTTTTACTTTGAACCTCTAGCGAGTCTAATGAGTTAGTTAAATATGCCAAAACATTGGCTTTACTGTTCGCCACTATAGCCGCATTGGTGCCAAAAACACCTAATAAAACAATAACTTTTAGCGAGAATTTCATTAAATCTAGTTCCTAAAATGGGGTTTAAGAATGAATACTTAATAAAATTATCACTTATTTAACAATCAAAACTCAAGAGTATCTTTACAAACTGAATAATATTTAATCTTTAAAACTATCTAAACTCAGACATTATTTGGTTATAGATTGCCAATCTGCGCCTATTCGAGTAGTAACAACCAATGGAATATCCCAACTTACCACCTGCTCTAAAGTAGATTTAATCAGTTCTGTTAATTTTTCAGCCTGATCAACTGGACATTCTATTACAAGTTCATCATGAATTTGTAATAGAACATGAACATTACTATACTGCTCGGCAAGAATTTTATCCAAATTAATCATTCCCAGTTTTACAATTTCGGCAGCCGTTCCTTGGGCAACCGTATTAATCGCAACTCTTCGAGCAAGATCAAACATGGTTTTGTTTCGCTCATGGATTCCTGGCAAGTAACGCCTTCTTCCTAGATAAGTTTCAACATAACCTTTAGCCTTAGTGTCTTCAACAACTTGTTCCATCCATTCTGAAACTTGTGGATACTGTGCCATAAATTTATCTATATACTCTTTGGCAAGACTATGAGATATCTCAAGATCATTAGAAAGACCATGAGCAGTTAGGCCATATAAAATGCTAAAGTTTATTCTTTTGCCGATCTGTCTCTGTTCTGAAGTTACCTGTTCAACGGGAACATTAAAAAGCTTAGCTGACGTAATCGCATGAATATCTTTATCATTAATAAATGCTTCAATTAATACAGGATCTTTTGAAAAATGTGCTAAGACACGCAACTCAATCTGTGAATAATCTGCCGAGATAAAAACAGAACCAGGTGAAGCTTTAAATGCACCTCTAACATTAAATTTATGGACAGGTATATTTTGTAAGTTAGGTTCGTAACTTGAAAGCCTTCCCGTTGCAACAGCAACCTGATTAAAACTTGTATGAATTTTCCCAGTTCTTGGTTTCACTGCATTGGCAAGAGCTTCTAAGTAGGTGGTTTTAAGTTTAAATAACTCTCGGTACTTGATAATTAAACCTGGTACAGGATGAACCCGAGCGAGTTTTTTCAGAACCTCATAATCAGTTGACCTGGCAGTCTTTCCGGTAGTTTTTTTCACCGGGGTTAATTTTAAATGATCAAATAAAATTTCACTGACTTGCTTAGGTGAGTTTAAATTCAGCTCAGAAAATCTCTTAGGTTCGCTTATGGGCTTAATGTTTGGATCAGTATTCAGACCTAAGAGCATTTGCTGCTCGTGCTTCGGGGAATCTTCATGAGAATCCTCACCATTATCAGCGACAAAGAGATTATCCTCAAGCTCATCTTCAGCTGTAAACTTTCGAATTAACTCCAATATCTCAGCATAAAGTTCCTCTAATTCAACAGTAACCTTTACATTAATATCTTTAAGCATTTCAACATCAACCTTAATACCCATTTTTTCCATCTTACACAGAATAGAAATAAGCGGTATCTCGACCTTATCAAAAAGCTCTCTTAGCCTTTTTTCTTCTAAAGCTTTTTCAAGCATTTTATAAAGCAAGAACGTTTGATGAGCATCCGCTGCTGCATATTGTGTTGCTTCCTCAAAGGGAACATAAGCAAAATTTGCATAGCGATTCTTATTCACCAGGTCACTAAAAGAGAACATCGGATCATTCAAAATCTGTTCTGATAGAGCCTTTAAACCAAGACGTTGTCCTTCGGGGAAAATTAAACTGGCAGCAACAATCGTATCGAATATCGGCCCCTTAACCTCAGCACCAGCTGCCTCTAAAACCAGAATATCAAATTTTGCATTGTGCAAAGCTTTTTCTATAGATTCATCCGCCAAGATTTCTTGCAATACACTAAAGACTTCTTGCTTTGACAACTGCTTTTCGGTACTTATATGTGCAAACGGAACATAATATGATGTTCCTTCTGTATAACATAATGATAGCCCCACTATTTTACCAGTTAATGCATCACAACCTGTTGTTTCGGTATCAATGGCAAATTTTTTATGTTTTTTTATTTCTGCACAAACTTGTTTTAATTCTTCAATAGCCGTAATGGTTTTGAACTGGTATTTTTTGTGCAAATCAACTTTTTCTAAAGACTGCTGCTTTGCTTCTTTATTGGTATCCGCATATTTAATTAAGCTCTTAAAACCAAATCGTTCAAAAAAAGGTTGTGCATTCGTCCAATTATCAATTGAATAAGCACATGATTCTTTAGTCAAAGCTGTTTCATAACATTTAAGCTTAAATAAATCTTGCGATAAAAAGGCATTAGCCTTATCAGAAACAAGTAATCCCCTAACTCTCTCTGATTTTACCAACTCTACTTTTTCATAAAGTTCTTCTAAAGAACTAAAATTTCGAGCAAGTTCCTGAGCTGTTTTCGGGCCAATACCCTTAACACCAGGAATGTTATCAGAACTATCTCCAATTAAAGCATAGTACAAAACTAATCGATCTAATGGGAAACCATTTTTTTCTTCAATATATTTTTGGTCTATTAAAACATCCTTAAAGGGATCTAAAATAACTATTTTATCACTTATTGCTTGGCGCATATCTTTATCAGAGGTAACCAAGATTACCTGTAGCTCTTTAGATAAATCTTGTGCCAAAGAATACATGATATCATCAGCCTCGATGCCATCGAACTGAATTTGACGCAGTCCAATGGAATCAGCAAACTCTTTTATAAGCTCTTTTTGAGAGAAAAGATCTGATGGAGCAGCCTGCCGAGTTGCTTTGTAGTCGCTATACATTTGATGACGTACCGTTTTCCCTGGGCCATCCCAAACAACAACTATATGATTAGGCAACCAAGAATCAACCAACTTTTTTATCATTCTACAAAAACCATAAACAGCATTAACGGGGATTCCGTCCTTAGTTGTTAAAGATGAAATACTATAATAGGCACGGTATAAAAATGATGATCCATCGATTATAAAACAAGCATTACTAAAATTTGATTTATCCACAAAACCCCTCAAGAAATAGAGTGTGTACAAGAAATAGATTTAATTAGAGTATACCAAATTTTTTGCGATTTTGCACATTAGATTCCGAGAAGGCAAACGAGATAATTTTTACACAAGTCACCTTGCTTGCTTTGTATATTTTTGTTCAATTTGCTAACCTATTTATAAGTTTGATAAAACATAAATTTTTTAGGCATTCATGAAGAAACTACCAATTGGCGTAAGTGATTTTAAATTTTTAGTCGACCAAGATTATTATTATGTTGATAAAACTCTCCTAATAAGAGAAATAATTGAAACTTCAAGCCAGGTTGTACTAATTCCCCGTCCAAGAAGATTTGGCAAAACTCTTAATTTGTCAATGTTGAAATATTTTTTCGAACAAACCGGAACTGATAACAGTTATCTTTTTCAAAACACCAAAATTTGGCGTGAAGAAAATTGTAAAAAATTCTTTGGAGAGTATCCAGTTATATTTTTATCGTTCAAAGATGTAAAACAGACTACTTGGGATCAAGCATACAAACAAATAATGCTTATTATCATCCAAGAAATGGCGTCTCATTTTTCCAGCGTTAAAGATTACCTATTCCCTCATGAATTGATTGAATATACAAATATTTTAGAACAACGTGCTGATGAAACTACCTATAGCAACAGCTTATTAATGTTAAGCAGGCTTTTACATAGAGCGTACAAAAAACAGGTAATAATACTTATTGATGAATACGATTCACCAATTCATGCGGCATATTCTAATGGATACTATGCCGAAATGATAAATTTTATGCGCTCTTTGCTATCAACATCTCTTAAAGACAATATAAATCTGCAGAAAGGCGTATTAACAGGCATCTTACGTATTGCCAAAGAAAGCATCTTTTCTGATCTTAATAACCTTGGCGTATACACTTTATTAGATTCAAATTTTCAGGATAAATTTGGTTTTACCCAGACCGACGTCTCAAAATTATTAAATGACTATCAACTTGATAATAAATCAACCGAAATCAAAAAATGGTATAACGGTTATCATTTTGGATCTATTACTATCTATAATCCGTGGTCTCTTATTTCATGTGTCGAGAAACATGGACGATTAGAACCTTATTGGCTAAACACTAGCAGTAACCTACTGGTTAAAAAGTTGTTATTCAAGGCTGATCGATATGTTAAATCCAAACTTGAGCTACTTATATCCGGTCAACCAATAACAGAACTTATTGATAAAAATATTATATTTCAACATATAGACACACAAGAAACAGCCCTTTGGAGCCTTTTATTGTTTACTGGCTATTTAACTTATTCCAACCAAGAACTTAGAGATGGAATCACCTATTGCGACTTAGTTATTCCAAATAATGAGATTAAGATTATTTACAATGATATCATCGTAACAATTTTTCAAAGCACTCTAGAATCTGACAAAATAAAGCTTTTAGCAGAATCTTTAATGGCTGGCAACATTCTAAGTTTCGCTGAAATTCTTCAAGAGTTTGTCATAAATAGCATCAGTGTATTCGATTTGCCAAGCAATGAACCCGAAAAGAGCTATCACCTTTTTATTCTTGGATTACTCTCGATTTTGCAAGGAAAATATCAATTGAGATCAAATAGAGAAAGTGGATTTGGCAGATATGATATCATGCTAATCCCTAACGACAAAAATAGCCCGGGAATTATAATTGAATTTAAAAAAACATTGCCTGAAGACAATAATAATTTAGAGTTGGCTGCTCAACGAGCCTTAGCGCAAATTAAACAAAAGCACTATGCTCAAGAACTCAAAGCTCTAGGGATAAAAAGCATTAAAGCTCTCGGTATAGCTTTCTTGGGAAAGAAAATATTTGTAGAATCTGAAGATTTAAGTTAACAATCTACCGTAATTCTATTTTTTACATTCAAGCCTATGCTTATCCCAATCAGCTTTTTGACAATCTATTCCACAATATAGAACATTCTCGCAACCACCGCATCTCTTTGGTTTCTTTTCAGGCCCCACAAAAGACCTACAGCTAGCACAGCAATTAATTAATAAGGGAACTTTATCATTTATTTTTTCTTTAAGATCAGTAGGTAGAATAGCGAATGCCGACGGCTCAAATGATTCTGAATGTTGCTCTATAAATCTTAAGCATAAATTTGAAAGAGTCATTGGATAAACAATATTCTCCATCAATCTAACAAATTCTTCCTCGTTTCTTTTTCGAGCAATATCTATAGCATCTTTTTTTTTGTTGTTTTTTATTTTTGGATCAGCCCCAGCCTTAAGGAGAACTAACACTGTAGCCAAATCACCATATCTTGCTGCCTCTTGAAGTGGAGTTTTGCCCAAC
>Ga0335394_10005020_pt1 | contig 15006 bp, 12 predicted proteins | sample MAT03_FD_205741 | JGI IMG/M metagenome (GOLD analysis project Ga0335394, IMG submission 205741) | Freshwater microbial communities from Lake Fryxell liftoff mats and glacier meltwater in Antarctica - MAT-03 (spades assembly) (version 2) ...
ATGGTTTCCAAATATGCGCGGCCACGAAGGGTACCCCGAGCGCGACTACACGCCGCAGGGGAAGGTAGGAGAGAAGACCTTGCGGAAATGGTACCTTGGAAATTGAAGAAAAGTTTAGAGGGTTTTAGAAAAGTTTAGAGGGTTTTTGAAAAGTTTAGAGGGTTTAGAAAAGTTTAGAGGGTTTAGAGGGTTTAGGGGGCTAACGATTACCCACAAAACCGCCATGTTTTTTTGATTTCCGATTTCCGATTTCCGATTTTTGAAGTAGCGGTATACTAAATGATTGTGGTTGGGCATGGGTGGACTCGATTGATGCTTTAAAAACCAATAATTTCTTCCTTTAGCACGATCCTTGGTGCAGGGCGCTCCTTCAAAAATCGCTAATCGCTAATCGGAAATCAAATCTGTTTTTGTGGGTAATCGTTAGCCCCCTAAACCCCCTAAACCCTCTAAACCCTTACAAGCTCAATACCTCAACAAGCGCTCCAATTGTCCCTTTAAACGACCTGTGGGAAAGAAATTCTGCTCCAGCGGAATCGCAAAAGGAACCGGCGTATCCAGACTGGCGGCGCGCATAACCGGCGCGTCGAGGTATTCAAACAGATTTTCGGAAATCCAGGCCGCAATTTCTCCGCCGATACCGCCGAAAAGCGTGTCTTCGTGGAGAATGAGCACGCGGTTCGTTTTTTTCACCGATTCGGCAATGGCCTCATAGTCAAGCGGTACCAACGAGCGCAGGTCGATGATGTCGGCGTCGAGGGCCATTTCTTCCGCTACCTGTTGGGCCCAGCGGCAGGCGAGGCCGTAGGTTAGGATGCTTACGGCATTGCCGTCGCGCACCTTGCGGGCTTTACCGATTTCGACCGTATAAAATCCATCTGGCACCGGGCCGCTTTCCGAGCGGTACATGCCTTTATGTTCAAAATACAAAACCGGGTTGGGGTCTTCGAAAGAAGCCAGCAGCAGTCCTTTGGCGTCGTAAGGCGTGCTGGGGTACACCACTTTCAGCCCTGGAACATGGGTAAACCAGGCTTCGTTGCTCTGCGAATGGAAGGGTCCCGCGCCCGTTCCGCCGCCGGTGGGCATACGCACCACCACATCGGCCACCTGGCCCCAGCGCCAGTGTAGTTTGGCTAAGTTGTTCACGATCTGATTGAAACCGCAGGTCACGAAATCGGCGAACTGCATTTCCACCATGCTCTTTATACCCTTCAAACTCAGGCCCAGGCTGATGCCCACGATGGCGCTTTCGCAAAGCGGGGTGTTGCGCACGCGTTCTTTGCCGAACAGGTCCGTGAACCCCTGCGTGATCTTAAAAACGCCCCCGTAATCGGCGATGTCCTGTCCCATCAGAATGAGTTGCGGGTGCCGCTGCATGGCCTCGCGCAGTCCTTCGGAAATGCCATCGATGAAGCGCAACTCGCGGGAGGTGCCGGTGGGTAGTACACTTGTGCCGACGTGCGGCGCGTACACGTCCAGCAGTTCTTCGGCGGTATCGGCGACCGGTTCGGGTTCGTTGAACATCATGTCAACGGCCGCTTGAACGGTTTTTTTATAATCGGCGCGCAGGTTTTTGCTGAATGCTTCGCTTAGGATGCCCTCGTCCTGGAGCCAGCGTTCGTAGTTATCGAGCGGGTCTTTTTGCGCCCATTCGTCCATCAATTCCTTCGGAATATACTTAGTACCGCTGGCTTCCTCGTGTCCGCGCATACGAAAAGTCATACATTCCAGCAGGAAAGGCTCCGGGTTTTCGCGCATCTCTGCGGCTGCTTTCTGGATGGTTGAATACACTTCCAGAATATTGTTGCCGTCGATCTGCGCGCTGCGCATACCGTAGCCGATGGCGCGGTCTACGAGGTCTTTGCAGGCGTATTGTTCGTTGGCCCGGGTCGACAAGCCGTACCCGTTGTTTTCGATCACAAAAATAACCGGCAGTTTCCACACAGAAGCGACGTTGAGCGCTTCGTGGAATTCGCCCTGGCTGGTGGCGCCTTCGCCCGTGAACGCCAGCGATACGCGGCCTTCTTTTTTCAATTTATGCGCCATCGCCACGCCGGCCGCCAGCGATAATTGCGGACCGAGGTGCGAGATCATGCCGACTATCGCGTGTTCCATCGCGCCGAAATGGAAAGAACGGTCGCGCGCTTTGGTATAGCCGTGTCGTTTGCCCTGCCACTGGCAAAACAAGCGGTCGAGCGGCATATCGCGGGCTGTGAATACGCCCAGGTTGCGGTGCATAGTGAAAATCACCTCGTCGGGCAACAGTGCGCAGGCTGCTCCAACGGCAATCGCTTCCTGGCCGATGCCGCTGAACCACTTTGAAATACGCCCCTGCCGTAGCAAATTGAGCATTTTTTCTTCGATGATGCGGGGTCGGACGAGTTGTTCGTATAAATGCAACAGGGTCTCTTTTTTGAACCCTTTTTTGGAATAAGCTATGAGTGGTGCAGTGGTGGGCATGTGGAAATGATTAGATGGATGGCTGGTAGGACAGGATTAGCTCTCCGTCGCGCTGCGCGCTATGGAGGGTGAACCGGCGCAAAGGTCGGGTTTTTCGGGAAACGGGCGATTAGTTTATTCGCGTTTAGGTTAGGAACGGTGTCAAAATAAGTTTCCAATTTCAGGCCAATTATTTTGGTGTCAGCCAACTATCTTTTGAGGCGAATAGCCGCGCTATTTAATGAAAAAGATGGGACGGATGACGGCAAAAGAATGGCATCAAATTGGGAAGTTATTTTGACACCGTTCCTTAGGGTAGGAACATGGATTGAAACGGATTTAATCCATCAAATCCGTTGCATCTGTGTTCCCATCCTTATCTAGCACCGTTATTTTGGAGAATGTCTTGGCTTCCAGTTGATACACTGCCAGCAGAAAAACGCCGTATAAAACGATGTTCATACCCCAGATCAGAACGCTGTGGCCAGTCAAAATGCTTTTACCCCAAAGCCCCACGGCGTACAACGCCAGCACGAGACCAATGTAAGCCCCCATGCGGCCGAGCGGATAAGGCACCGGATATACTTTACGCCCCGTTTGCCAGGTTGCCCAGCCCATAAAAGCGTAACAAACCAGTGTAGCCCAGGCCGAAGCCGTATAACTGTATCGGGGCGCCAGCCAGAGGTTCAACACGATGGTGACAATGGCGCCGCCAATGGAAATCCACGCGCCGGTGGACGTGCGGTCCGTCAGGCGGTACCACACAGAAAAGTTGTAGTAGAGGCCCAGCAGGATATTGGCCATCAATAACACCGGCACCACGTGCAGACCCACCCAGAACTCCGGTCCGATAAAATATTTAACGACATCGATAAACAGGAGGATGCCGAGCATACCTGCCGCAGCCACGATGGTGAACCATTTGGTGGCGTTGGCCTGCAATTGCAACGCATCCTTGTGCCCGGCATTGCGGAAGAAAAACGGCTCGGCGGCATAACGGTAGGCTTGGGTAAACAAGGTGATCAACATGGCCAGCTTGTAATTGGCGCCGTAGATGCCCACTTGGGCGAGGTTCTCATCCACCGTGCCCGGCAGCAGGTATTTCAAAATGGCGCGGTCGAGCATTTCATTGACGATGCCGGCCATACTTACCAGAATCAGCGGCGCGGAATACACGAACATTTTTGCCCAAAAAGGCAGGTAAAACGGTCCTCTGAAGGCCAGGGCGAGTTGTGGCAACAGCAACAACAAGGTAGCCGCGCTGGCAATCAGGTTGGATAGAAAAATATAGCCGATCCCAAACGATGGCGACCAGACGGCATGCACCCAGGTCTGGCCATGGTCCGCAGCCCAGGGGCAGAACAGTATCCAGAAAAGGTTGAGCCCGATGGCAATGCTGATGTTGAACAGCTTGGCTGCGGCAAATCGCTTCGGCCGTTGTTCCAGGCGCATGCGGGCGAAAGGCAGCTCGGCCAGGGCATCGAAGGCAAGCATTGCGGCAAAAAAGCGCACGTAATCTGCATGTCCCGGGTACTGAAGCAGTTCGGCGATGGGCTGCGCAAACAGGAACAAAGCGGCGGTCAGAAACAGCGTGGACGTCAGCAGGGAATAAACCCCGGCGGTATATGCTTTCGGCCGGTCTTCTTCCGGGGACCCGTAGCGGAAAAAAGCCGATTCCATGCGGTACGAAAACAGCACCATCACGAAAGCGGAATTGGCGTAAAAATCTGTGACGACGCCGTATTGCGCCTTGCTGAACATGTTGGTGTACAGCGGCACCAGCATGACGTTGAGGAAACGTCCGATAATGCTGCTGAGGCCGTAGAGCGCCGTTTCACCGGCTAATTTTTTTAGGAGCGACATGTAAGGAGAATCTTTCGCGCTATGCCAGGTAAAGTCCCGGTGCTTTAGGGTATAAATTGTTGAACGGTGGCAAAGGTAGCATCAAACCTTTTAAGTTTAAAAAAATAGCCCAATTTGCTGATTACCAGCAAATTGGGCTTAATTAAACACTAAAAGAGGCCTTGCCTGAATGTCGGCAGGGCGCCTGTCAGTGCTTATAAAGATATTTAACAGTGCGTTTCGTACGCCATTTTTAAATTATCGGAAATCACCTGCGCCGGGCGGCCTTCGATGTGGCGGCGTTCCAGAATGTGTACCAGTTTGCCGTCTTTAAACAAGGCTATGGCCGGTGAAGAAGGCGGGTAAGGCAGTAGAAACTGGCGGGCTTTGGCTGTAGCATCCGTATCCACGCCGGCAAAAACTGTGTAGAGTTTGTCGGGGCGTTTGTCGCCGGCGATCGACATTTTGGCACCCGGGCGAGCCATAGCCGCCGCGCAGCCGCACACGCTGTTTACAACCACTAAGGCCGTGCCTTCATGGTTCTCGAGGGCTTTTTCAACGTCGGCCGGAGTGCTGAGCGATTCGAAACCGTAATCGGTCAGATCCTGGGCCATTGGAGTAGTAAGTGCGGTCGGGTACATGTCTTAAATTGCTGTTTATGATTCGTTTAGATGGTTTAGACGGTTTAGGGGGGGTTAGATGGTTTAGAGGGTGTAGAGGGTTTAGAGGGAAAGGGTAAAAATAAGAAGTATTTAACTCTTAGAACATTGAACCACGCGCTTTGTTCAGCGCAGGCGCTCCAAAATTCGCCGTACGAGCATCGGGCCTTCGTACACCAATCCGGTATACACCTGCACCAGGTCGGCCCCGGCGTCTAATTTTTCCCGGGCTGATTCCGCCGAATCTACGCCGCCTACGCCGATTATGACCACATCTGGGCCCATTTTCTCCCGCATATACCGGATCACGGTGGTAGACCGCTCGCGCAGCGGCGCGCCGCTCAAACCGCCTGCGCCGATGGCGGCGATCTCCTCGGCGGCTTCAAGCAATCCGTCCCTGGAAATGGTGGTGTTGGTGGCGATTAAACCGGCCAGTCCCGTAGCGATCACGATTTCGGCGATTTCGTCCAGTTGTTCGGAACCCAGGTCTGGCGCGATTTTCAACAATATGGGTTTGGGAGCAGGTTTCGCGCGATTTTTTTCCTGCAAAGCGTTCAGCAGGCGCGTAAGCGGCTCTTTTTCCTGCAAGGCGCGTAAATTTGGCGTATTGGGCGAGCTTACGTTGACTACAAAATAATCTACCCAGGGAAACAGCGCGTCGAAGCAGCGTTCGTAATCGTCGCCAGCCTGTTCGTTCGGGGTTGCCTTATTTTTGCCGATGTTGCCGCCGATTACGATGCTGCCGGGTGCGCCTTTTTGCCGTAATTTTTTCAGCCGAATGGCCAATGCGTCCAACCCCTCGTTGTTAAAACCCATGCGGTTGATCAAAGCCCGGTCGGCGGGTAGCCGGAACAGGCGCGGCTGCGGGTTGCCGTCCTGCGCGATTGGCGTGACGGTGCCCAGCTCGATGAACCCGAAGCCCAAAGCAGCCAATCCTTCGATGTGTTTACCGTCCTTATCAAACCCGGCGGCTAAACCGACGGGATTTGGAAAACGAAGGCCCAATAACTTTTTTTCTAATCCTTTGTCATTCAGGCAATACCAGTTGCGAAGCAGCCAATTGGCGGGCGGGAAAGCCGCAGCCAGATCCAGTAGAAAAACGGTGAGGCGATGGGCGTTTTCCGGAGACAGCGCGAATAAAAGCGGTTTGAAAAGTCGGTACATGCAGGCAGCTTATGCGCGTATGAGCGCGCTCAGTTTGTCCAGGTCGCGCACCAGAAGGCGCGAACGGTTGAAGGTTAGTAGTTTTTGGGCGCGCAGGTCGTTCAGGGTGGTGGTCACCGTTTGGCGGCTGGTGGCCGTCAGGTTGGCGATTTCCTGGTGGGTGATGAACTGGCGAACCACCCATTCATATCCCACGCGCTGTCCTTTGTTGTGGGTCAGGTTGACCAGGAATTCAACAATCCGGCTGCGGCTGTCGCGGAATACCAGCGATTCAAGCCGGCGTTCCATTTCCAGCTGGCGGCTGCTGAAAATGCGCATAAAGAACAGGTTTAAATCGCTGCGCTCCCGCATCAGACTTTGCAATTCCGTCAGGGTTACCATGCAGACCATGGTATTTTCCAGCGCAGTGGCGCTATCGCGTCGCCGCATTTCTCCGGCTAAGGCCAGTTCGCCGAAGACTTCTCCTTTGCCTAAAATCGCTTTAGTGATTTCCTTGCCTTCCTCATTGGTCGTAGCAATTTTTACCCGGCCTTCGGTGATGAAAAAAATTCGGTCGGACAGTTCGTCGGGCACAAAGAAGGTTTCGCCCTTGCGCCAGGTTTTATTGGTATGCTGCTCCATCCGGTCCTTGTCGCCTAATTTACTGGGACAAAGCAGGTGGGTTACGTCTATGTTTTCGAGATGCCAGAGTTGCATGTTTTGGATGGCGGTTTAGAGGGTTTAGGGCGTGTTTTTTCTAAATTTTCGAAGATTACTTGCGATATTTATTCTTCCGGTTTCAAATCAAAGCGTTGTATTAATTGCTCGACGAATGGGTTTGCTTCTTTCATCAGCTCGAGTTTTTCTTTGTTGTTGAGGGGGCGTTTGGGGGCCTGCGCCTGGGCTGGAGCGGCCATGGATTCATCGATTTCAACCTGGATAAAGAGTTTCCGGTCGTGCAGGCGATGCTGAAGGGTATCCCGCAGGCGGTTGATTTCCGAGGCGATATGGCTGCGGTCGATGGTCGATTTGACACTGGCAATCAGCATGTTACCATCGAGGCGAAGGGTAGCGGCACTGAATGCCAGGCGCACCAGATTCGACTCCAGCGAAACGGCGTAGGATTTCCATTCGGCCGTTGCATTTTCTATGGTCAGGCGGCTTTCCAGGGCGGCTTTTTGCGCTTCTTCCACTTCCACAGCTGCGTCAAATGCTTCCAGCCGCAGGGAAATCTTATCGGCTTTTTTCAGTCCTAAATTGACCTCGTTGGCCAAGGCCGACATTTGTTCCTTGCTCAAGGGTTGCGCATTCGGCAGCGTTGCTGGTTTACCCGCCGAAGCGCGCAACGCGAAGGAGGGTGCATCCTCTCCCGTTTCTCGTACCCCCTCCTTTGCGCTGCGCGCTTCGGCGGGTAAACTACCGACCGTCACGTCAGTCGTTTTTTTTTCCAGGGAAGGCGTTTGTGCCGCTTTTACGGCCCGGTTGATATAGCCCATTTTGATCAGGGCCATTTCTACGTGCAGGCGTTTGAGGCGCGCCATTTTAAAATTGATGTCGCAATCATTGGCCAGGCTCAGGGCTGTGAGCAGGAAAGAGGCCGGGGCCAGGGCGGCTTGTTTGCGGTAGCGCTCGCGCAAACTCTCGCCGGTTTCGAGCAGGGCCAGCGTGGATTCGTCTTTGCAAACCAGGATGTTGCGCAGGTGCTCGGCCAGTCCATTGATGAACACATCCGGCTCGAAACCTTTGCGCAGTATCTGATCGAAAAGATTCAGGATTGCCGGTACATCCTCGGCCAGCAGCGCGTCGGTTATCTGGAAGTAATAATCGTAGTCGAGTACGTTGAGGTTCTCGATGACGTCGGCGTAGCTGATTTTTTTACCCGAAAAACTGGTGATGCGGTCGAAAATAGAGAGCGCGTCGCGCAGGGCGCCGTCGGCTTTCTGGGCGATGATGTGCAGGGCGTCGTCTTCGGCCTCGATACCTTCCTTGACGCATATGCTTTTAAGGTGCAACACCATATCGCCCGGCGTGATGCGTCGAAAATCGAAGATCTGACACCGGGACAGAATGGTGGGGATGATTTTATGCTTTTCGGTGGTGGCCAGGATAAAAATAGCGTAGTGCGGCGGCTCTTCCAGCGTTTTCAAAAAGGCATTGAAAGCCTGGTTGGAAAGCATGTGCACCTCATCAATAATGAACACTTTGTATTTGCCCTGTTGCGGCTGGAAACGCACCTGTTCGATCAGCGCCCGGATATGCTCCACGGAGTTGTTGGACGCCGCGTCTAACTCGATGATGTTGAAAGAGGCGTTCTCGTTGAACGACTTACAGGAAGCGCATTCGTTGCAGGCTTCGTAATCTTTTCCCCGGTTTTCGCAATTGAGGATCTTGGCCAGGATACGCGCACAGGTCGTTTTCCCAACGCCTCGCGGACCGGTAAACAAAAACGCGTGGGCCACGTGATCGGTGGCCAAGGCGTTTTTTAGAGTTCCGGCAACGTGCTGCTGACCCACCACGTCTTCAAAACGCTGCGGGCGGTATTTACGGGCAGATACAATGAAATTGCTCATCGGGTACAAAAGTAAGAGTATTTTAGCGGAGAAAGGACGTTTGCAGAGAGGGAAGTTATCAACAGGCGGGCGCCGTGTTTTAATCCCCTGCCTTCAGTACTCCATCCCCCAACAGCAAATCAATATACCGCATTGCCCCATTTTTATTCGCGTGCATATAATCGCCGAACAAGGACGGATCGGGTAAGGCGGCCCGGTAATCGTATACGGTAAGCCCGGTCGCTTCTTCAACCGCCGATTTGAATTGATCCAAATTTTTTACCTGAAATCCCGGAAAATAAGGGCCGATTACCAGGTGAACCGCGACGCCTTTTGCCTGTGCGGCGCGCACCGACGCTGCTAATTGTTGCACCAGATATGGTTGTGGTTCAAGGTCGTAGGCGTTTTCCGCTGCGCTTGCGGCGAGCTTGGGCGAAATGACCCGGTCCAGCAGCCAATCGGCATCGGAGCGGCTGCGATAATAGAGGGCGCGCTGAAAAATTTCATTGTTGAAGCGGAATAAAGACGATACCCGGCCTGCCCACCAGATTTTCGCCTGTTTGGTTCGAATCAGCGCGCTCAAGCGTGGGGAATACGTTGAATAAGCGAGAAAACCCGTCAACAGTTCATCGTTCGTCCGGTCGCAGATCGTGATGTCGATCAGGAGCATTTTCGGAGGCGGGTATTGGTCTACATAATCCTCAATGAGTGCATTGGCCAGATCCATCGGCAGTCCGTTGTAACTCAGGTTGAAGGTGCTGTTTCCGGTTTTTTCTTCCATATAAGGTTGATAAAACGTGAGGCCCCGCGAATTGCCCACCAGCAAAATGTCGCAGGCTGCCCTACCCCCATATAGCCGCGAATAGCGAAACTGGCTCCCGTCGACCTGCCGCTGCAGGAAGTAGCCGCCGAGGCGATCGCCCGCGAACAGCAGGATAAAAAAAGCCGCGAACCAGAAAAAATGCTTCATTGAAATAGTCCGTTTAGCATGGTTGAGAGCGTTCCTTAGGCGGTTTAGGTGGCTTAGGGGACTTCGCGCTCCATCTTCGCGTAAGCCAGACGAGCGCCCTAGAATTGAAAATAGATAAACGCATTGGCCCCGAAAGTTCCCAAAAACGCGATCAACCAGAGCAGCCCGGCAAACGCCGCCATGCGCCAGGCCGGACTTATCAATTGCAGCTGGTTCCAGTGATAACGAATGTTGCTTATTTCAATGGATAACAGCATGGCGATCAGGAGGAAACCTTTCATCACCTGAAATTTATTGATCACCGCCTCCCAGGAAAAACCCTCGCCGCTGAAAATGCCGGCCAGCACGGTATTGGCCACCTCGAAACTCTTTCCACCCATACTGCCCGCCCGGAAATACACCCAGGCCAACAGGGTTAAAACGTATACGGCAGCCATGGCCATGCCGTCGTCCAGCCAGGCGGGCATACGCGTCCACTGAACCAGGCGCCGCCAGGGAGGCGTGGTAAATCGCTGGACGATCAGGTACAACCCGTGCAGAAAGCCCCAGAACACAAAAGCCCAATTGGCCCCATGCCACAAGCCGCCGAGCAACATGGTGAGCATGTTATTCTTATACGTTCCCAGTTTGCCGTGCCGGTTGCCGCCCAATGGTATATAAAGATAATCGCGCAGCCAGGACGAGAGCGAAATATGCCAGCGCGTCCAGAACTCACTGAAACTGCGGGAAAAATAGGGCGTGCGGAAGTTTTCCGGAAACGTATACCCCATGATCCGCGCCATGCCGATGGCGATGTCGGAGTAGCCCGAAAAATCGCAATAGATTTGAAATGAATAAAATACGACGCCGATGAGCAGGTGCAGGGAACCGAAGCTACCCGGGGCCTGGAAACATTGGTCGGCAAATGGCGCGAGCGAATCGGCCACGACGCATTTTTTGAAAAAGCCCCACAGCACCCGACCCAAACCGGAGTAAAAACGGGTCCATTCAAATGGCCGCTCCACGTGAAATTGCGGCAACAACTCTTTGGCCCTCACGATTGGCCCGGCCATGAGCTGCGGCCAGAAACCCACAAACGTGGCGTATTTCAGCAGGTCGCGCTCGGCCTTCATCTCGCCCCGGTAAATTTCGATGGTATACGACATGCTCTGGAACGTGTAAAACGAAATGCCGACGGGCAGGATAATGTTCATCGTCGTCCAGGATGCTTCCAGCCCGAATCCGTGCAGGAGTGCGGCGAAAGAAGCGGCAAAAAAATTGAAATACTTGAAAACGGACAAAAAACCCAGGTTCATCACCACGCTGGCGATGATGACCCGTTTTTTTCGCCCCGGCTCGTGGGTATCGGCAAGGTAAAGGCCGAACAAATAGTCCATGGCGGTGGAAAAAGCGATCAGCCCGAGAAAACGGATGTCCCACCAGCCGTAGAACACATAACTGGCCACGAGAATCCACACCAAACGCCAGCGTCCTTTCAGAAAGAAATAGACGGAGAAAAAAACGGCGGCGAAGATCAGGAAAGCCAGCGAGTTAAAAATCATATTTTATTGACGTCCTTTCGTGTATTGCGGCGTAGTGGTACTCAAAAACGGCTCAAGCGCATTTTTCCAGATCAAATATCCTGCCCCGTTCATGTGTATGCCGTCATCGGTATATTCTGGAAGCAGATTTCCGGTACCATTGACAAATTTCGGGTGCAAGTCTATGTAAACGGCCTGATTATCGTTGGCAATTTTTACAATCCGTTCATTCAGCGCGCGTATTTCGGCATTGTCGAGCCCGATGTGTTTAACTTCGTTGTTTACCGGCAAAATGCTGATTAACAACAATTTAGCCTCGGGGGCTTCCAACCGGATCCTGGCAACGATTTCCTCGTAGCGTTTTACAATTGCGCGCACAGGCTTTTCAAACAACAAATCGTTTACCCCGACGCACAAAATTACCGTACAGGGCCGGTTGCGCAGCACATCGTCCAGCCGGGCCCAGATACCGTCTACGTGGTCGCCGCTGATGCCCCGGTTGAGCACAGGCAGGGTATCGCCGAACAATTCCCGCCACTCGCAGTGTTCTATCTGGCTGTCGCCGAGCAACACGATCGCGCCTGGCTTGTCGGGCAACACCTGATACAAGCTTTTGCGCTCCGCATACAGCCCCGTTTCATCGAGCCGCAACCGGTAAATAGCGTACCGCCAGCCGCCCAGCCGGATAATGGTAGAGATAAGCGCTCCGGCCAGCACCAGGTTGAGTGCGACAGAAATCAGCAGAAAAAAAGGCCGTCGCAGGATGTATGGTCGTTGCATGGATGGGACAAGGTTTAGATGGTTTAGGAGGTTTAGGGGGTTTAGGGGGTTTAGATGGTTTAGGTGGTTTAGGTGGTTTAGGGGGTTTAGGTGGTTTAAGGGGTTTAGGGGGTTTAAAGTTCTTTGAACAAACTTCGTATATTCTTTCTCATCCCAAACGCAGCGTGTCATGTTGAGCGCAGCGAAACATCTGGATACTTGCTCTGATTGGAGGGACATGGAGGCCTCCCGGTCCCGAATGATTGAAGTTTTTTTTTAAACGCAGTTATCATTTTTTTACTATAAACTGACGATCAATGACTTGCGAATAATTTATAAGTGCGTTTTAAAAAACAACTTCAATAATTCGGGATTCGCTGCGCTCAACATGACACCCTGCTTTTGGTTTTGAGAATATAGGAAGTTGAACTATAGAGGGTTTAGGAGGTTTAGATGGTTTAGATGGTTTAGAGTGCGCCGGGAATAATTTATTTGAATAAAAACTGCATTAGGAACGGTGTCAAAATAACTTCCCAATTTGATGCCATTCTTTTGCCGTCATCCGTCCCATCTTTTTCGTTAAATAGCTCGGCTATTCGCCTCAAAAGATAGTTGGCTGAAGCCAAAATAATTGGCCTGAAATTGGAAACTTATTTTGACACCGTTCCTTACAGAAGTATCAAGAAATTACGTTGTTTCAAAAAGCCCAACCCACCAGCGACTCAAGGCCTCAAAAACGCGGCCCCCGGCCAGCGCCAGCGGAAGGTACAACAAGAGCCATATCCAATTGAATGCCAGACCGTTCATTTCTAAAATCAGCAACAGGAAATCCAGTACCAGAATGTGGGCTAAGTACAGGGAGAAGGAAAAACGGCCAACCCATATAAAAAAACGGTTCAAAGCAGGCGCCCACTTTTCCCCAATTTGGGATAAAAGTATACACCACGCCGAATACCCGATTAGGGCGGGGATGTCGTTAAAAATGCGCCCTGTTTCCCCTAATTTTTGGATCATAACGATCATTATTGCGGTGAATAAAATCCCCAAAGCCAGGTAAATCCACCAGGAAAAATTCCAGAAGGCGAGATAGCTGTCTTTTTTACCCGCCGAAGCGCGCAGCGCGAAGGCGGGTAAACCGCCCACCAGTACCATACCTAAGGCAAACTCCCACAGAAATTGCAGGAAAAAGCTGTTCCACGTCCGATATTCACCTTTGCCCAAAGCCCATACGAGCACCCACCAAAGTATGGAAATAAGCAGGCAAAACAGGAAAAATCCGGCCGGGTTTTGAAAACGTCTTTTCAGCCAGGCTAAGAAGGGCCAGGCTATATAAAACTGAATAATAGCGCTGATAAACCAAAAATGCCCGCCAAATGCCTGTATGTAGGGCTCCGAAAACATTTGATACAAACCTACTCCGGCTAGCCATGCGCCCCAACGGTCGGGGAAAAGGTGGAACGCCATGGCAGCGAAAAGGCTGATCGTCAGGATCAAAACATACGGCAGCCAGACCTTAAGCGCCCGGCGGCGGTAAAAATCGAACACACCGCGCGTACCCGTACCGGTAGTCGTAGCCCGCGCTGCCGACAAGGCTAGGCCAAACCCGGACAGCAAAAAAAACAAATGCACCCCCGAGCCCCCGAAGACGATGGCTTTTTGCCAAAGCGGCGCCAGATCCATACGTTGCAAGATATGGTACAGCACGATCGTGAGGATCGCATAGCCTTTTGCAAAATCGAGGAAGTCGATTTTTGTTTGCCGGGGAGGGGGCATAGCGTACTATGTTTTGAAAAATGAAGGAAGAATGAAGATTAACGAATCTTCATTCTTCCTTCATTTTTTATTTAAAACTTCATCCACCGACACCACGTTCCTATGCTCCGAGTGTCGAAAATTTTTTTCCGGATTGCGCATTTTTAACAAGCCCAACGCCTGGCGGGCCACAAACTGCGGCGTGTGCCAAATCGCTTTCCATACCGCCGGGGGCGCATGGGATAACTTCAACACCCACAACACATTAGCAGCAAAAATAAGGAGCGCGGCGAACAAAACAAGCGACACCCAAGGTGCAATAAACAGCCCGGGAATGATGAAAAAGCAAGCCAATCCCACCTGAATAAACATCGGCGGCGCCAGGGTCACGATCCCGAAAAAAAACTGGCCGGCATTCCCGCGAACCAAGCCCCGGCACAGGATACCAAGGGCATTCGGGATGTTTTGAAAATAGGAAAACAACCAGCGGCTGCGTTGCGTCTGCACGGCTTCCCCACTGCTTACTTTTTCATCGTAGCAAACAGCCAGGCGGGCGTACGCGATGCGAATGTCGCGGCGAAGCAGGAAGTTTTGCAGGATTTTATCCTCCTGCAGCATTTTTTTACCCAATTCCCGGCCCCTTACTATTTCCGTACTATCTAAGTAGGCGCGATACAATTGCGTTTCGGTGGCCATACCCGAGCCGCTGATCACAGCAGAGCCGCCCAGCAAATAAGGCGCATAACGCTCGATGTAATTTTTATATATCTCCCCGAGCGCGTCAGCGCCAGCATACCCGGAATCTATGTTTTTCGCTGCGCGCCGACCCTGAATACAGTGGTGGCCAGCCTGCGCATACGTATTTATGATCTCCAGAAAATGCGGATGGGCCAGGTTATCGGCATCGAACACCACCGTAAAATCGTGCGGGCGCAGAAACCGGTCCATGGCATATTGAATACTTTTGATTTTCAGGCGCAGTGGCAGCGCAGGGCGGAGCAAAACAAAGTGGTCATCGTCCATGCCAAAATCAAGGTCTGGGCATTCATCGGCCACAAGGTAAACGGTGTATTGCAGATGGGTTTGGTGCAGCAGGGATTCCACGAGCGGTTTGGCGATCGCGCTATTCTTATAAGCAGTTATGATGCATGCGAAGTCGTACGTTGGAGGACCGATGGGTTTTGACGGGCGCTCTCGACGGAAAAGGCGGGAAGCAAGCACGGTGACAAAAGGAAAGCTGAGCTGGAAAATGAGCCAGGCAGCCAACAAATAATAAACGATTTGGAGCAGTTGAATCATGCGGAATCAGTTTAGAGGGTTTAGGGAGTTTAGGAGGTTTAGGAGGTTTAGGGGGTTGATTTTGAATGTTTTAT
>Ga0335394_10005022_pt1 | contig 15004 bp, 8 predicted proteins | sample MAT03_FD_205741 | JGI IMG/M metagenome (GOLD analysis project Ga0335394, IMG submission 205741) | Freshwater microbial communities from Lake Fryxell liftoff mats and glacier meltwater in Antarctica - MAT-03 (spades assembly) (version 2) ...
AACTACCTGCAAGAATGTGAATTGGTTTTAAAATGTCTAAAATGCTCATATTTTATTTTAATTGTTTAATTTGGTAATGGACTTTTTTAGCCTGACCGCTAACGTCTCTATATAGGAAACTCCGTTTCCTATATATCCCTATTATCATTCTAGTTTAACCCCCAAATTCTTACCCAACAGTTTAAACTGTTCCGCCCACTCTACTTCCAACTCTTTAGGGGTTTCATTTTTTCGCTCCTGCGAAAGTTCGAAATAGAAATTCTGGCTTTTATGAAAATTAGGTTCGAGTTTAAACTTTTGAAGCAACGGAAACATTCTATTTAACCGCTGGATGCGCTTTAGATTTTCGCGCTCACTGCTAATACGCTTCAACTCTTTGAAAATACTTTCTCCGGCCAACTGCGAAACTTTGCTTGGGTCTTCAATCTTAAAATTCCATTTTGCCAACTCCCCTACTATGCGCTCCATTTCTTTGATATTAATCTTATCGGATTGAAAAATCTCAATCAAGTCGGCATTCAATACATATTCAAAGGTAGTTTTGTAGATAATGGGTATGGGAATATTGTTGTTCGCTAGTGCATTGATTAATGGATAATCGCGGTCATAACTTTTGCGGAAGGATTGCACTAACTCAGCCATACTTTCCTGGGAAATCATGTCTAAGATTTTTCGCTTCTCATCCTGAAACAGTTGCCAGATGGTATACTTCTCGGGTCCAAAGTAAACCTGCATCAACCCAATTACATCGCCCAACCGTCCTTCTTCAAACGACTTCACCATGCGAAATTGCATACTGGCAAAGCGATCGGGTTCCATGTCCAAAGAAATATTTCCAATAATATTATGCTTCCCTAAATAGATAACAGCAAATGCAAACTTCTTTTCCGATCGGGTAACTATCGATTTAACTTTGGTTATACCCAGCGCCAACTTCTGTTCACCTGCTTCTTTCTTCACAAAGAAATCGTTGCTAGTTGTGTAGTTGAAAATATTCATGGCCTCCGTTTCTTCTTCAAAGATGGAAGAAACTGCATAGTGCATACCCACGCGCTGCAAGTTGGTGCGTGAGGGCAGCACTACATTTTTATATACGTTGGATCCGTTTTGATAGGTGGCCACATTACTCGGTGCCGTTTCCAATCGTTTCATAAATTCTTCTTCCAAATCAACCATACCAATCTGGTTAGCCAACTGAATTACGCGACAGGCATATTGCATTACCTGAATGGTTTCAATACCTGAAATCTCATCGAAGAACCAGCCACAACTGGTGTACATCAACATGGCATGGCGCTGCATTTCCATGATGCGCAAAATCCGGTTAGCGGATGCATCGGTCAGGGCATGATCTTTAAGAAATTGGTTTATATTCTCATCGCTCCGCTTCAGTACAATGCTGATATACTCATTGCGAGCTTTCCAAGGTTCTTTAACAACTTTAATTGCTTCCCGTTCAAAAATTACTTCTACGCTATCGCGCAACCAGTCCAACGCTTCCCTCAATGGCTTGCGCCAGAGTTGATGATAGCCTGGTTTGCCGGAATTACAGCCGCAGTTATTTCGCCAGCGCTCGACACCATGTACGCAACTCCATGAACTATCTTCAATTATTTGGGCTTCCTCTTCGGCTGGGCACAAAGCAATAAACTGTGCGTAGTTGGTGAGCGTTGCATTTTTATCTTCCTCAATAAAGTCGAGGCAAAATGCCAACGCCATTTCACCATGCTTGTGATGGTGACCATAGGTTTCGCCATCCGTGGCCACGTGCACGAGCTGTGGCCTTGCATCATCTTCATTAAAGGTATTAAGAAGTCGATCGGCAAAGCGTTTGCCGTCATTCAACAACCCATTGAATGCAATGCCTTGCGAAATGTCACCTTCGTAAAAGAAAACAATGATTGATTTGCCACTTGGCAGGTTGCACCGATATGCTTTGGTGGTGTTAACACTTCGGTCATTTACAGGCTTCCACTCTGTATCGCCAATTTTGCGCACGGCCTTAGCCTGACGCGGTGCCAGAATTGTAAACTTAATATCATTTTCCGCTAAGACTTCAAGTGTTTCAGTATCAACGGCTGTTTCAGCTAACCACATACCTTCGGGTTTGCGCTTAAACCGGTATTCAAAATCACGAATACCCCAAATTATTTGAGTTTCCTTATCGCGCCTGTTTGCCAATGGCATGATGATGTGGTTATAAACCTGAGCCACCGCTGAACCATGACCGCCAAAATTCTTCTCACTCAATTTGTCAGCTTCTAATATTGCCTCGTAAGTATCGGGCGCATACACTTCCATCCAAGAAAGAAGCGTAGCTCCAAAGTTGAAACTGATGCGGGCATAGTTGTTAACAATGTTTTTAATAATGCGCTCTTCATCGAGGATACGCGAAGTAGCATTGGGTTCGTAACACTCAGCGGTTATGCGCTCGTTCCAATCATGATATGGATGCGCTGAATCCTGAACTTCAATTACTTCAAGCCAGGCATTTTCACGCGGGGGTTGATAAAAGTGGCCGTGAACACAAACGTATTTATTAGAACCAGAAGACATGGGGAATTACAAATTTGGAAGGACGAACTTAGATTTACGAATTAAGATTTTCAGTTTATAGATTAAAACCGTTTAGTTAGCCATTTTCTTTAAGACCTCACCCCTTCCTTCACATTCGTTCCGGTAGGCAAGCCCACCCCTCTCCAGAGGAGAGGGGTGACTGAACTTCTTAAATTCGAAGTTCTTTACAAAGCGCCCAAAACTGTTCTTAAGTAACCGACATTTATTTATGATGACGAATTTAAACATTGACTAATTTACTACTTACCGATTACTGAATACCTCTTACTGAATACCGATCACCAGCTACTAAATACTCAAGACTAACAACTCGATACTACTCTAAATCAAATTCTGCTTTTTCTTCCTGAAGTTTTAAAATAGAAATCCCCAACGGAGGTAATGTTATAGATACTGAATAATCTTTGTTATGATATTTTACCGGAGTTGTATTCAACACGCCTTGATTCAACACACCACTTCCTCCATATGTCAACTCGTCTGAATTAAAAACTTCTTTCCATGTTCCTCGAAAGGGAACTCCGATCCGATAAAGATTTCGGGCTTCGGGTGTAAAGTTACAAACCACAATCAGTGAATCTTCTTTAATCTCGGATTTGCGCATATAAACAATCACACTGTTTTCACGATCGGAATAGTCAATCCATTCAAAACCACGATCATCAAATTGATATTGATAGAGCGCTGGCTCGGCTTTATAAAATGCATTCATATCTTTAACTAAGGTATGAACACCCCGATGGCCGGCATGATCTAACAAATACCAGTCAAGGCTACCATCATGATTCCACTCAGCAGTTTGTCCAAACTCGGCACCCATAAACAGAAGCTTTGAACCAGGATGCGTAAACATATACCCGTACATCAGGCGCAGGTTAGCAAACTTGCGCCACTCATCCCCAGGCATGCGCCCCATTAGCGAACCTTTTCCATGCACCACTTCATCATGCGAAAGTGGCAACATAAAATTTTCTGTAAAGGCATACACTGCGCTAAAAGTGATTTCGTTTTGATGGTATTTTCGATGTACCGGATCGGACTGAAAGTAATGCAGTGTATCATGCATCCAACCCATCATCCACTTTTGTCCAAATCCAAGACCCCCTAGGTAAGTAGGTTTAGAAACACTTGGCCATGCAGTCGACTCTTCGGCTATCGTAACCACATCTGGGAAATTGCCGTAAACAACTTCATTAAATTCTTTGAGGAATGCAATTGCCTCAATATTTTCATTGCCACCATATTCATTCGGAATCCATTCACCATCCTTACGAGAATAATCTAAGTAAAGCATGGAGGCTACTGCATCCACGCGCAGTCCGTCAGCGTGAAATAGTTCTATCCAAAATAATGCATTGCTTATAAGAAAAGATCGAACCTCAGGACGACCATAGTTATAAATGTAGCTGCTCCAATCCGGATGAAATCCTTTTCGCGGATCGGCATGTTCGAACAAATGGGTGCCATCAAATTTATAAAGCCCATGGGCGTCACCCGGAAAATGTGAAGGAACCCAATCTAGTATTACACCGATCTCGGCTTCATGAAAAGCATCCACTAGTTCCATGAACTCCTGCGGAGAACCAAATCGGCTTGTTGGCGCAAAGTATCCTGTAAGTTGATAACCCCACGATCCAAAGAATGGATGTTCCATTACAGGAAGGAATTCTACGTGCGTGAATCCACTTTCTTTCACATAGCTAACCAACTCTGAAGCCAATTCCTTATAACTCAGTGAACGATTGCCATCCTCTAGTTTTCGCTTCCAGCTTCCGGCATGCACTTCATAGACAGAATATGGCTTTGGATTCTTCTCATTCTTTTTTCTTTCCTTAAGCCAGTGACTATCGCGCCATTTATAATCATGATCCCAAACAATGGAAGCGGTCTTAGGTGCTATCTCGGCATAAAACGCAAACGGATCTGCCTTTTCTAAAATCTCGCCTGTATTGGAGTGGATTGAATATTTATACACCTCGCCTTTACCAATGCCTGACAAAAATCCTTCCCAAATTCCAGACTCATCCCAACGTGGTGAAAGCTTATGACCGTTGCCATTCCAACTATTGAAGTTGCCAATAACAGAAACACTTCGTGCATTGGGTGCCCAAACTGCAAAATAAGTACCTGCTTGCTTCTTAAACGTGGCCGGATGGGCGCCTAATTTTTCATAGAGTTTAAAGTGCTTACCACTTTTAAACAGATGAATGTCGAAGTCAGTAAGCAGACTAAAACTGTCGTGCTCTGTTGTTTCGTCTTTTGAACTTTTTTTCTTTGCCATGGTAGTTAGCTTTTCTTTTTCCTTCCATCTTTTGCCTCAAAATATCGATTCATCTGATAGTAAATTCCGCGTAAAGGAATATTTACCCAATCGGGTCTACTGTTTAACTCATAGCCCAATTCGTAAATTGCTTTTTCGAGCAAATAGGTTCGGATTAAAATTTCATCCTGATCAGTTAGATTGCTGTCAAGACCTGAGCGCTCCAAGTAAGCACCCAGATAAAATCTACTAACGTAATGCTGCCACTGTTCAGCCCATTGCATCAGGAACTCAATATCTTTTTCTCGATAATTTTCATTCAATAAAATTTTGCCGAAAGCAGCATAGTGAAACGATCGCATCATGCCTGCCACATCTTTCATTGGGTTTTTCTTCAACCTTCTTTCGCTGAAACTAAACCCCGGCTCACCTTCAAAATCGATAATAATAAAATCTTTACCTGTGAATAATACTTGCCCCAAATGAAAGTCGCCATGAATGCGGGTTTTGATTGCATTCATTTTCACCTTATAAATTTCGCTAAAACATTCCATCACATCATCCTCCATGGCCAACACTTTCTTAGCAAGCGCCTGCGTTTCGTCATTAAGCTTACCCAATGATTGCTCTAATAATTTAAATCGGTCTCGGGTAAGTTTCCGTAAGGCCGAATAAAGAGACCGCTGATAATTAGCGTTAAAATAATCGGGTGCAAAAGCCGGATCGGTTTTATCAGAGGCTAAGGCAAGGTGCATTTCGGCAGTGCGCTGTCCCAGCCGAACCACACGTTCGTAAAATCCACGGCCAATAAACTCCTGAATCAATTCTGGCGCTTCTTCAAACTTGATTGCCGCTTTATTTACTAGTGCGGGTAGCTTCTCCTTCTTTGCTTTGGCCATAACCCGCTCGTAGAAGCGACCGACTGAATCAATGGTCATTACCCACGAGTCGCCCTGGTTCTCTACTTTTTCCTGCAATAACCCAAGCACGGTTGTGTTACCATTGTTATCCCTGTATTCAACACTTCCCGCATACTTGGGAGCATTTCTAAAGGATGTATTCTCCGACAGAAAGCGAATAATTTCAAGGTCAGGATTAATCTCTTGTTCAATCTTTCTATAGAACTTAAAGAAGTATTGATCATTATAGATAATAGCTGTGTTACTTTGATCGGCTTTCAATATTTTTGAATCAATCGTATGAGCATTCAACTTTGTGAATACACTACTATTGAATTCCAGCGTTCCTTCATCATCTTTAATCCGTACTTTTCTATCCATACTTGCAAACATGAAATCGCGGAAGCCTTTATGATAACTGCTATCTAGTACAAAACCAACCTTGCCCTGAATGTCGGCTCTACAAATTACACTTTGCGCAGTGTATTCTACCTTATCAAAAATGCTGTCGGATGGTATGAAGCACATAGGCAAAAAATACAACTCAGGCAGGCGCTGCACATAATGAACTTCTACAATGGTAAGGTAGTGTGTCTCCCCTTCCGCCTTAAGGGGAATGATTTTATTAATAGTCATCTTACTGATGGCACGCGCTTTGCCACCAAACCACCGGCATTTCTTCATGAAAGGTTGTAGCACTTTTCGTTCTAAAACCCGCATGTCGTTATAATTCGAAAAAGCACGTTCCCATGAAAGATCAGACTTAAACAGAAACAGTTCATTGGCATCGCCATCCTTTGCTTTCTTTTCAGTAGCGTCTGCCTGAAACCAGAAGTAACCATAGGGGCCGATGGTAATAGAGTAGTCACCCTCGCCCACATTCATAAACCTGTTCTGACTAAAAACTTCTGTAATATCACAGTCTTTAAATTGCTTTAGATCAAGCGTGGTTGCTTGCGAAAACTGCGAAAGGTTGGCCACCACAATAATGTGTTGCTTCTCATAGCTGCGAACAAAACACAATATCTTAGAGTTCGTGCTTTCAATAAACTTAATATCTCCACGACCGAATAGATTTAATCGCTTACGCATGGCCAGCACATTCTTTATCCACCACATTAATGAAGATGGATTTTCTTCCTGTGTAGCCACATTAATCGACTCGTGACGATAAACGGGATCACTCACAATAGGCAAATAAAGTTTCTGTGGGTTTGCCAATGAAAATCCGGCATTCAAATTCATATTCCATTGCATGGGTGTGCGCACCCCAAATCGATCGCCTAAATAAATATTATCACCCATTCCAATTTCATCGCCATAGTAAAGCACTGGCGTGCCGGGTAGTGAAAATAGTATTGTATATAATAATTCAATTTTTCTTCGATCGTTGCTTAACAAAGGTGCCAACCGCCTCCGTATTCCAAGATTATGTTTCGTGTGGGGATCTGTGGCATAGGCCTTGAAGAGATAGTCTTTCTCTTCTTCAGTAACCATTTCAAGCGCGATCTCGTCATGATTGCGCAAGAACAAGGCCCATTGACTATTTGGGGGAGTTGTTGGAGTTTGTTCAAGAATATCAATTATCGGATAGGAGTCTTCCGTTCTTAACCCAAGATACAAGCGCGGCATCAAGGGGTAGTGAAAATTCATGTGGCACTCCTTTCCATCGCCAAAATACTCGGCAGCATCCTCTGGCCACAAGTTAGCTTCGGCTATTAAAATCCGGTCTTCGTAATGTTTATCAATATGGCTGCGAAGTCGTTTTAAAAATGCATGTGTCTGCGGCAGGTTTTCACAACTTGTTCCTTCTTCTTCAAACAAGAAAGTAACAGACGAAAGTCTGAATCCATCAACACCCATTTTCATCCAAAAGTCAACAACCTTGATCATTTCAAGTTGCACCTGTGAATTCTCAAAATTCAACTCTGGTTGGTGACGATAGAAACGATGCCAAAAGTAGGCCTTTGCAACATTATCCCAGGCCCAGTTCGATGATTCATCATCACTGAACATAACACGCGCTTCTTTATATTTATCGGCTGTTTCACTCCATACATAATAATCCTTGTATCGCGAGCCTGGTCGTGCAGCACGCGATTTCTGAAACCAGTGGTGTTGATCAGAAGTATGATTTAGCACAAGCTCAGTAATTACTTTTATCCCCCTGTTGTGGGCTTCCTTTAAAAATAATCTGAAATCTGCTAGCGTTCCATAGTCCTCATGAATATCGCAATACTCGGTTATGTCATACCCATCATCCTTTAATGGAGACGGAAAAAAAGGTAGCAGCCAGATTGTATTGATACCCAGGTCTTCGAGGTAATCGAGTTTTTGAATCAACCCCTGAAAATCTCCAATACCATCACCGTTGCTATCATAAAAAGAACGTACGCTTAACTCGTAGATAATCGCATCTTTAAACCAAAGTGGATCGGTATGTTTTGCAGAAGCCATGGTTACATGTTTGATTCGTGAATATGCAACTTAAATATGTGGAAAGGCATTTTGTTTGGATTGAGGTTAACAAAGTTCCATTCTTGCGTCCAGGTGTAATGCTCGTCTGTAATCAGATCGTGGAGTTTAACATTAATCTTATCAGTCAATTTCAATCGTTCCTTCGGCAATTGGATGTATCCGTTTTGTCCATTGTTAGGATCAAGGTTTACCACAACCAAAATAATATTTGAAAGATCATCCGTTGCCTTTATGTAAGCAACTATCTGATTATTTTCAATTGCGCAGAACTGTGTGTTCCACGTAGACTGCAGAGCAGCATTTTCTTTTCTGATTTTGTTTAACAAACTCATGATATCTGTCATTCGGTTGGTTCGCTTCCAATCATAATGACGCACTTCATATTTCTCAGAATTGAAATATTCCTCTCTTCCTTGTATGGGAGTATTTTCATAGAACTCATACGATGGCCCGTATACACCATAATTCGATGAAAGCGTGGCAGCCAGGGCATAGCGAAGAATAAAACTGTTTTCGCCTTGATTTTGTAGGTGATAGGGCAATATATCGGGTGTATTCGGCCAGAAGTTTGGTCTGAAGAAATTTCTAGAAGGTCCGTAAACCAACTCGTTTACATACTGAATCAATTCTTGTTTTGAAACGCGCCATGTGAAATACGTATATGACTGCGTGAAACCAACCTTGCCTAACGAATCCATAATCTTGGGCCGCGTAAATGCTTCCGCTAAAAATATGGTGTCCGGGTATTCTTTTTGCACCTCTGCAATTACCCATTGCCAAAATGCAATTGGTTTTGTGTGTGGGTTATCAATTCTGAAAACGGAAACCCCGTGTTCAATCCAAAAGATGAAAACAGATTTCAATTCTTCCCATAACTCTTTCCAATTATCCGTTTCGAAATTGAATGGAAAAATATCCTGATACTTCTTTGGCGGATTCTCAGCATACTGAATAGAACCATCAGGCCGTTGCTTAAACCATTCGGGATGGGCCGTTACATAAGGATGATCAGGTGCACATTGAAAAGCAATATCCATAGCCAAGTCAATTCCTAACTTCTTGGCCTCAATAACTAGCTTTTTAAAATCCTCAAGTGTTCCTAATGCAGGAAGTATTGATTTATGACCACCTTCACCGCTACCAATTGCCCAAGGCGAACCGGGCTCACCTTTCTCAGAACGAACATTATTATTCTTTCCTTTGCGATTAATTTTTCCTATCGGATGAATGGGCGGAAAGTATAGCACATCAAAACCCATAGCTGCAATGCGTGGCAACAGTCTGATGCAATCTTGAAACGTACCATGCTTGCCAGAGTCCATCGAAGCTGAGCGTGGAAAAAATTCGTACCATGCCGAAAAGTTTGCTTTTGCATATTCAACCTGAATTCTAACTTCTGTTTCTAATTTTGTTTCGTTTGCTCGAAGGGGATTACTATGAACGATTCCTGCAAACGCAGGACTTAGCACAAAATCGATAGCAGATTGATAACGGGATGTATCCTCAAGCTTTTTAATGTGTGGCAGTAACGTTGAATTTGTTTTTGATAATTCTGTAAGCAGCAAAGCCCCCTCCATCAATTCAACTTTTACATCAACCTTTGCTGCCGCCTTCTTCTTGAACCCATCATACCAGGTATCGAAGTGATCAACCCAGGCTTGAATAGTAAATTCATAAATACCGGTTTCAGAAACAGCGAAAGAGGCACTCCACCGATCGTTAAAGGTTGGGTTTAACTCTGCGGTCTCCCACTTTTTAGCACCTTGCTTCTTATATAAAACTTCTGCGCGAATGTGATCATGGCCATCGCCAAAAATGGTGGCCGAAACATCTACGCGCTCGCCCACAGTTCGCTTAGCCAGATACAACCCATTATCTACCAACGGCTGTACATCTTCAATTATTACTCTCGACTTACCATTTTCCATCAACTTAGGCTGTTACTTTAATATTACTGAAGCATAGGCAGGTATTACAACCACATTGTTATTTACCTCCACTTCACCTTTAGAACTAAAATCAACTTTACTAAAAACACTTAATTCGTTTTCCAATCGCACCGTAATTTCTACATCCGATACATTATTAATTATCAATAGTTGTTCAGGTCCTTTCTTTCTTATAAAACTTACAAGCTCTCGCACGCTTAAGGGTGAGCTTTCAATACTGCCATAGGTTAACGCTTCACTTGAATTTCTATAATGAATGAAACGCTTGTAAAAGTTATACAAGGATTCCGGATCGCTCTTCTGTTTGGATAATGGAATTACAGATTGATCTGAACTGTAGGTTGGAGTCTCCCAACTTGTCTGCATAGCATCACTCTTCCCTTCGGCCCACACAAAAGGCTCGCGGATTAATTCATCAGGCTTGCGCCCCATCATTCCTATTTCTTCACCATAATAAATGTAGGGAGTGCCGGGTAAAGTGAGTAAAATTCCTGCCGCCACGCGCGCTTTTTTTACATCATCACCCAACTCGCTTAGAATTCGATTCTGGTCATGATTCTTTAAGAATGTAGCATCAATAAATTCAGACGTACTTGAATTATAAAAATCATTTATCTGCTTGTACTTGCTTATGAGGCCAATAGTATCCTTACCTGCATTTACCACTGAAGTGATTGCATAGCCCATATCAAAATTAAAAAGAGCCGGTAATCCTTTCAGATAAGGTGCCACATCTTTCGCGTTTGACCACACCTCGCCTACCAGATAAACTTCCGGCTTAATTTTTTGCATCTCTTCGCGAAACCATATCCAAAATGCATGATTGTCTTCAGCTCGATCACTGGGATAAACGTGTTTGGCGGCATCAAGTCGAAATCCATCAACATTCATGTCGGTCAACCAGTATTTTCCGATCTCAACAAATTCAGCTCTCACCTTTTCATTATCAAAATTCAAATCGGGCATGCCACCCCAAAAGAAGCCATAGTATTGTTCGGCTAAGGTATCGCCTTTAACAGGGTGCCATTGGGTGATATTATCAGAATCCAAAGAAGTTTCTTTTTTAGAAATCAGTGCACGAACGGAATCCTTCTTCGCCCACACATAATAATCCCGATAAGGATTTTTTTTGTCTGAGATAGCTTGTTGAAACCAAGGATGATCAGACCCCGTGTGATTTAAAATCAAATCCACCAATACTTTGATGCCGCGTTTATGGGCTTCAGCAACTAGGTTTTCAAAATCTTTCTGAGTACCGTATTCGGGATCAACGGCTTTGTAATCAGTAACATCATACTTGTGATAAGTCGGTGAAGGCATAATCGGCATCAGCCAAATACCACCTACGCCCAAATCTTTTAAGTAATCCAACTTAGCTGTCAATCCATTGAAATCGCCAATGCTATCTCCGTTGCTATCGGCAAATGAGCGAACAAACACTTCATAGTTAACACCATAAGGCCACTTCGCTACATCCTTTGATTGTTGCTCACAAGATGCAAGTACAACAATCAGAATTAAGACTATTAGTCTAACCTTCATTCTTTAATTTTAAAAATGTACGCTGTATGCGGGAACAAATCCGTTTCAAACATAAATGAATTGTCGAGACCGATATCTGTACCACTTCTTAATAAATCGCGACCTATATACACTTTATCATGCTGCATTTGAAATGCCTGCGCCACCTCATCCGAAAGTTTTATCTTCACATGCACTTGCTTGTCCTCAAATCCAGATACAATTACTAATCGCTCCTCTCCAAATACACGAGCAAATACATGAATTTGATCAGAAATATTTCCTAGCTCAAGATTGTACTTGGTAAGATCGTAATAATCGCCATTTGCAATAGCTTTATTTGTTGCAGCAAACGTGAGCACATCACTATAGAATTGCCGAAGTTGTTTTTGATCTGCACTAAGTGCACCGCCATCATACTTCCCGCTATTCACCCATTTCTGATGTTGGGGCACACCCCAATAGTCATAAATCGTAGTTCGTCCATCTTCGCCACCAAATCCTTCACTTCCTAAACCGGGCTCCCCTACTTCTTGTCCAAAATAAATCATAACAGGACCTCGGTCGATCAAAGCGCTGATTACCAAGGCTGGCGCTGCCTTCCAATAATCCCCTGCAAAAAATGGTGAAGCTATTCGTTGCTCATCATGATTTTCAAGAAAATGAACCATGTTATGATTTATACCTGAAAGACTTTTTTGAATCTCATCAATGGCTAATGTGTTAGATTTTCGATTGATCAACAACCTGAGTGTATCGTACAACTGAACTTTGTCGTATAAGAAATCAAATCGACCGGTTTGAATGTAATTTTTGTATTCGGCTGGATTGTAAATTTCTGCAATGAAAATTATCTCTGGATTTACAGCCTTCACCTGAGGTATTGCCCAATTCCAAAATTCCACAGGAACCATTTCTGCCATATCGCACCGAAAGCCATCAACCTTTTTATTTGTCCAATAAATCAAAATATCGCGCATCTTTTCCCATGTGCTGGGTATGGGATCAAAATTTTTTGCTCTTCCATTTTGGATATCAACACCATAATTAAGTTTTACGGTTTCAAACCAATCATCTATTGACGGTGATGCCGTAAACTGATCATTACCTGTAACTTTTGCAGGAGTTTCTTCAAACTTATTATCCTTTGTAGGAAAGGCATAGGGGCCTAGCGAATTATATCTGGCCGGAGGCTGAAAACTTTGACCCGGTAGGTAATAGAAATTATTTGAGGCTCTGAACGAAACAGAGTTATCATCGCCTTCACCCAGGTCCTTAACCGTTTCTGGTTTAGCATCACTTTTGTAAACTCGGGCAACGTGATTGGGTACAAAGTCTATGATCACTTTCATGCCTTGTGCATGGGTGCGTTCAATCAATTGCTCAAACTCTTGAACTCTGTTTTTGATATCAACCGCCAGATCGGGATTGACATCGTAATAATCTTTTATTGCATAAGGCGAGCCGGCCCGGCCTTTCACGACATCGGCATCATCCAATGGAATTTCAAAATCGGTACTATCATTTAAGGTCGCGTGCTCCAAAACACCTGTATACCAAACATGGGTAGTGCCCAACTCCTTAATCCCCTTTAAGGCAGTCTCGTTAATGTCATTAAACTTCCCTACCCCATTTTCGTCTATGGTTCCATAGATTTTATTGGTCGAATTCTGATTACCAAATAGCCGGGTCATCAGTTGATAGATGACTAGCTTGTGTTCCTGTGCTAATGACATAGGCGTTTCTGGGATTTTCTCCTTGGGCGCTGCACAGCCAAAGAATAAAAACAGGGTATATAAATGCAGTTTCTTCATTCTCTTAAAGGTAATTATTTGAATTACCCGTGCAAAATGATGGAAACCAATTTGTAAGTAAATTTTGCGCACGTTTGCCCTATTTCTTAAAATTGAGATAAGACCTAAGTTGAGTTGAATACGATACCTGGCGTTGGTCAATTGCCCTAAATAAACCAGGGCATTTAAAGCGTATTAACTTTTGCTTGCCCTGTTACTAAGTATATTCACGCCAAGCGCTAAAAAACAAATGACCAACCCCAAAAACTCGCGCGTCTCCTCAATATATAGGTTTTGCATCTTAGCGATGTCATCGAAAAGCATCGCCTTATCTGAAGATCGAAACCATTCCATAGCACCGGGAATTAAAAAACAAGCATAAACAAAATACAAAACACCTGTAATCAGTAGCCATAGACTATTATGCTTTTTAAAAATTCCGTAAGCACAAATGATTGCCATATTCAGGTAAATCAAAATCCAACTAAGAGGATCCGGGTCGTTGAATTGCACAACGGCAAACACGACAAATATTAGCGCAAGAATACCATTGACAATTTTCATGATCGATAATTTATTTCTAAAATATTGCTCCTGCGATCGTAGCGGTCATCATGGTGGCGAGTGATGCCGCAATCATGGCTCTCAATCCTAACTTAGATAAATCGCCCTGACGTTCTGGTGCCATGCCACCAATACCTCCAATCTGAATAGCAATGGAGCTAAAGTTGGCAAACCCACATAGCGCATAAGTAGAAATTCGAATTGACTTTTCACTCAAGACTCCAGCGGCCTTCAGGTTAGCTAAATCAAGATAAGCAACAAATTCATTGATCACCATCTTTTGGCCAAGTAAGCTACCCACATACAACGATTCGTCCCAACTTACACCTATGCAAAAAGCAAATATCCGGAACACCTGACCTAAAATATATTGCAAGGAGAATCCCTGATAGGTTCCATTGGTACTTTGTACAACAAAATCATTAAGACCTGTGTACGCTCCTATGAAGTCTACCAATATCCAATTGACTGCATAAATTATTGCAATGAAAGCAAGCAACATCGCTCCAATATTTAATGCTAGTTTCAGTCCATCAGCAGCACCTCCCGCAATTGCGTCAACAAGGTTCACCCCAATCTGACTTTTGTTAACTACCAGATTGCGATCAATTTTTTCAGGCTCGGTTTCAGGCAGGAATAGTTTAGCCAAAACGATTGCCGCTGGCGCATTCATAATGGACGCACTCAATAAATAACTTGCAAACTTCGCTTGCTGCTCAGGATCGCCACCGCCTAAAAAAGAAACATAAGCACCCAGCACACTGCCCGCAATAGTTGCCATACCACCTACCATCAAACAGTTTAATTCTGATTTTGTCATGCGATTGATAAAGGGTCGCACTAACAAGGGTGCCTCGGTTTGCCCCATAAAGATATTGGCGGCTGCCGATAAACTTTCCGCCCCAGACAATCGCATAGTGCGCGCCATGATCCATGCAAAACCAAAAACAATTTTTTGAAGAA
>Ga0335394_10005025_pt1 | contig 15003 bp, 13 predicted proteins | sample MAT03_FD_205741 | JGI IMG/M metagenome (GOLD analysis project Ga0335394, IMG submission 205741) | Freshwater microbial communities from Lake Fryxell liftoff mats and glacier meltwater in Antarctica - MAT-03 (spades assembly) (version 2) ...
TCTAACAAAATAGCATTCATCTAGAGCTTCGGAGGACGCAGCCCCCCTTCGCTCTAATAAAATTGATCTAACAAAATAGCATTCATCTAGAGCTTCGGAGGACGCAGTGACAATTCCGCATCGATAAAAAATAATGACTAATGACTAATGACGAATGACCCTTCCGCATCAACCACGACCAATGACCCAATGACACTTCCGCCCAGTCAAAGACTAATGACCCCTTCTTTTCTCCTCATTCTTCCTCAAATACAAATCCCGTTTCTTTATCTCTTTGCGGATGAGTTTTAGCCATTTTTCTGATTCGTCGTATTTGCCGAGTTGGGTGCAGGTGTAGCTGATGTTGAAGATGCCGTTTTCGAGTTCGGGGTATACGTGGTATGCTTTGAAGTAAAGTGGTAACGCCTTTTCGTATTGTTGTCTATTCATATAGGCTCCGGCAAGGTTGTTTAAACTGGTGTACAAAAAGGGATGTATTTCGTATGCTTTTTCGAAGTGTGCAAGTGCTTGTTCTTTTTTGCCTTGTGCCTCGTAAGCAGTTGCCTGATAAATTTCGAATGGTATGGTGAGTGGATCGGTTTCGACAAAAAAGTTTTTTGCTTGCTCCGCTTCTTTAATTACCAACTCGTGATTTTGATTGTTGCGGTATTTGTTCATCGCCACCACATGAACCTCACTGGATATGCGGTTGAATCCGATGAGTATGTTGAACAATAGAAGTGCTGAGGCGATGTACTTAAAATTTTTATCAGCAATATTGAAATAACTTTTAGAGTTTTCGAATCCCGATATTCCATAGGCCATTCCTAAAAAAACACCGGAAAAAAGTAGCAATTCCGTTCGCTCTTTAGGGAAATCGAACAGTGAAATTGAAGCCCATCCTGCCACAGCAGAAAGAAAACAAATCATGTTAATTTTTTGATCGTCGGTAAGATGCAGAAGTGATTTAGCGCTTCTGAAAAATATTAATCCTATCGACAATAAAAAAAGCAACAATCCAATTATTCCTAATTCACAAACAATCCAGATGTAATCGTTATGAGGTTGTAAAAACACCAAATTTTCGGCGTATCCTCTATACAATCCGCGTAATCCTACCGATGGTAATTCTATTTTCCAGTTGCCTGCACCCACTCCAACAAGAGGATGCTCGCGAAATAAATGGTAGGAGTGATACCATAAATTCAAACGTTCGCTACCCGATGCTGAACCCATATAGTTCGCAGGGTTGGTTTGCTGTGTGGCATGAGAAACTGCCGAAAAGGCACCATAAAATGTAAGGGATATTGCAACACTTATTGCAATGGAAATTCCAATTGATTTTAGTCCATGAAAAGGAATGGATTTTTTTGTTTTGTTTTTAGTGAAGAAGGATAGAACAATAAATGTTACTAAAAAAGCCAGACACCCAACATACGCTGCTCTGGTAAGCAGGATAAGTAAAATGGAAAATACTATCACAAAGGAGGGAAGATACCATTTTTTCCAAGCGGTGCGATCGGTGAGATGTCCTAAAATAAAAAATGCCGACATAAAAAATAAATATGCTGAAAAAAGATTTTTATGCGCCGATAATCCCGGTATCTTGTACATGGTATAAGGGCCTAAATCTTCTGTTTGCAGGGCTGTGGTGATTTGTTTTATAAAAACCAGCAAGATGATCGGTGCCAGACAAATAAGTCCTCTTGCGATGTATAATGGCGTTTCTTTGTTGTTTTTGATGAGGAAACTAAATATCAATATAGAAAAAATGAACAAGAAATGTTTTTGTGTTTGAAAAACAGCTTCGCCAAAATTGTGTGCCCATGATATGGAGAGTAGACTCCATGCATAATAACTTATGAGTAAAATGGTGATGAGGTTAACAGGAATTAATTTGAGTAAAGTATCTTTCAGAAACCACAAGGCGGCCAATAAAACCACCGATGTAAAAAGAAAGCGTGGCACATTGGTGGGATCGTAAACGGAATTGGAGAAAATGAGGTAGCTAACCGGAAACAATAGTGCCATAAAAATAATGATGGCAGTGTTTGAAGATGTAGTAGTTGCGGTTTTTTTACTCATACAATCAGTGCTAAATTTGAAAGGGTCTTCTCATCAAAAGTATATAAAAAATGAGAAACCGTAAAAAAATCAGAACTAATTTAGATTCTTCGAAAATCAATCCTTTAAATCCTGAACCGGATGCATCACCCAGTCAGCATCTTCAGCAACCACTTTATCCAGGTAATTCTCCATTTCAACCAAGTTGCGAGGAGGATCGGCATCGTAATGAGTGATCTTTTTTTGCTTCCCGCGAAAGCGAACCTCAGAATAAATTGTCGGAAAATCGGTGAGATGAGGGTTGCGGTATTCGTTGTTTAGTTCAAAATAACCAGTCTCTTCAGCTTTTGTGCCGATACTTTTTAATTGTTCGTTAGAGATGTAGGTATAAAATCGTCCAATTTTTTTAACATGATCGTACCCTTCATACATCACATACCCCGATTTATAAAAACGAATACTATAATGCGGACACGTTCCAAAACATTGTGTGCGTTCCAAATAAGCTACTAAAGAATCGGAGGGCTCGCCGGGAAAATCGGCATCAGCAACAGCTTTATTTTTACTAACGGTGCAAGCGTATACGAAAATGATGAAGAACAAACATGAAAGGGCATAAGCAATACGACTGTTAACCCTTTTCATAGTTTATTTTTTAGTGTTGATTCCTTTATCGCGCGCCATCTGTTCCAATCGTTGCTGAAATTTGGATTTGGTTTGCGACTGCGGTTTCTTTTTGTTTTCCTGAATTTTAGCGTGAATAGCCTTTTCATCAATAGCCGCTTTGAAAATAAGCTGTTGCCCGAAGCTAATCATATTCGCCAGGAAATAATAATAACTTAATCCTGCAGAATAATTATTGAAAATTCCCAGGAACATAAATGGCATCAGATACATCACCCATTTCATTTGAGGGTTCGCTGCCGTCATTTGCGAGTTGAGATAGGTATACATCAACGTTGATATGGTCATCAGAATAGTGAACAAACTCACGTGATCACCGTAGAAAGGAATGGTGAATGGAAGATTAAGAATGGAATCGTACGTGGAAAGATCATCGGCCCAAAGGAAACTCTCCTGACGCAATTCGATAGATGCCGGGAAAAAGCGGAACATGGCAATCAATATTGGCATCTGCAATACCATAGGCAAACAACCACCCAACGGATTTACACCTGCCTTTTTATACATCGAAAGCAATTCCTGCTGACCTTTCATCGGATCTTCTTTGTGCTTTGCCTGAATTTCATCCATCTCCGGTTTCAGCACTTTCATTTTGGCGGTCGATAAATAGGCCTTGTAAGTGAAAGGCAACAACATGAGTTTGATTACTATGGTAAGAATCAAAATGATGATACCATAATTCATATCAAACTTATTGAGGAAGTTAAATATTGGAATAACCACAAAACGATTCACCCATCCAAAAATACCCCAACCTAACGGAACCAATCGCTCCATGCCCAGATCTATTTGTTTGAGTGTTTGGTAATGGTTCGGGCCAAAATAAAAACTCATTTCAAAACTCTCAAACGGTTTATGAGAATAAGGAATTGTAAAACTCGCTTGCATGTATTTTGCTAGGGAATCTTGTCCCTCATAATGTTTCGTTGCCAGCTTGGTTGGCTTGTCGAAATTATTTTTTGCAATAAGTGTTAAATTAAAATATTGCTGTTTAAAGGAAACCCATTTTACTTTAGTGGTAAGATTATCAGAATCATCATCGGTCTCCGATAAATAATTTGCTTCATCATCAGGATATTTATAATAGATAGTTGAATTGATTGATTCAGCTTCAACACTTTTTTCTTTACTGTAAATATTTTGACGCCAGTCGAGTTCAATATAATTGAGATTGGATGCAATAATTTGTTCCATTCCCGAAAGGTTGATATTAAAATCGACCAAATATCCGGTAGGGGGGAGTGTAAATTCGTTTTCGATATATCCGGCACCTGATGTTTTTAAACGATAGGAAATTTTATGTTTAGTTTGACCAACCGGCTCAAAGAATAAATTTTCGGTTGAAATATTTCGATTTTGCGCAAAGAAATTCAATCCAAAAACAGTGGAGTCGCTATCAAAAAGAATTAAAGGTTGTTGATTGTAGGTTTTATAATTTTTCAGTTCAACTGCCTTAACTCTTCCACCTTTATTTGTAAAAGTAATTTTAAGTACATCGTTTTCGAGCATTAAAAATTGCTCTGTTCCCGCAGCAGCAGTAGCAAAGGCTCCGTATTCACGTTCGAGCACATCGCTTTTCAAAGAATCAGTATTGGCCAAAGTATCCATTGCCAATGAGTCTAAAATAGCGACCACCGGTTGTTGAACAGGTGCCTGCTGTTTTAAAATTGCGTCTTGCTGAGCTTTAAGGGTTGCAGCTTCTATTGAATCGGTTTGACGTTGTTTTGCAGCCATTTCTTCGGCCGAAGGTTGGTTCCATATGCTGAAACCTATGAGAATCAAACCTATGAGTAAAAGTCCTATTATTGAATTACGATCCATTTATCTAAAATGAGGCGCAAAGATAGCAATATTTGGAGCAGGCTTTTAAAAAGGAAGGCAAACTAACGGGAATGTTCTAAAGCAGCTTTTACAAATCGCACAAAAAGCGGGTGAGGGCTTTCAACGGTGCTTTTATACTCGGGGTGAAACTGAACGCCGATGAACCAGGGATGGTTTTTATTTTCAATAATTTCAACCAAATTACCATTAGGATTTATTCCGGAAGCAATCATTCCGGCATCTTCAAATTTCTTAAGATATTTATTATTAAACTCATATCTGTGGCGATGACGTTCGTTGATACGGCTCTTCGCATAAACCTGGTAAGCTTTTGTGTTTTTGGAAATATTGCAAGGGTATTCTCCCAGTCGCATAGTACCACCCTTTCGAGTGATATTTTTTTGATCGTGCATAATGTCGATTACCGGATATTTGGTATCGGGCGACATTTCGGTGGAGTGGGCCGATTCCATACCTAACACGTTACGACTGAATTCAATAACAGCACATTGCATTCCCAAGCAAATCCCCAAAAACGGAATTTTACTTTCTCTGGCAAATTTTATGGCTGTGATTTTACCTTCGATACCCCGATCGCCAAAGCCGGGAGCAACTAAAATACCATGAAGATTTTTAAATTTCTCCTCTACATTTTTATCATCGATTTTTTCGGAATGAATCCATTCCACATTCACTTTAGTTTCATTAGCTACACCGGCATGAATAAACGATTCAGCAATAGATTTGTAGGCATCTTTTAGTTCAATATATTTACCTACTAACCCAATTGTTACCTCAGCAGTAGGGTTTTTTAATTTCCCTAAAAAGGTTTTCCAACTTTCCATGTGAGGCTCTTGACGCATGGCGAGTTTTAATTTTGCAATTACTACTTTGTCCAATTGTTCCTTCAACATTAGCAAGGGAACATCGTAAATGGTACTTGCGTCGATGGATTCGATAACGGCATTTACATTGACATTGCAGAAGAGTGCAATTTTTCGCCTAATTTCTTGATTAACGGGCTTTTCGGAACGACAAACCAAAATGTCGGGTTGTACACCGTACTCCAAAAGTGTTTTTACTGAATGTTGGGTAGGTTTAGTTTTGAGCTCTCCGGTCACAGCCAAATAAGGCAACAAAGTGAGGTGAATTACGGCGCAATTGGAACCCATTTCCCAAATCATTTGACGCACTGCTTCAATAAAAGGTAGTGATTCAATATCGCCTACAGTACCACCAATTTCGGTAATAACTATTTCATACTGTCCGGTTTCGCCAAGCAATTTAATACGCCGTTTAATTTCATCGGTGATATGTGGAATAACCTGGACCGTTTTTCCCAGGAAAGCTCCCTCGCGTTCTTTATTGATAACGGTTTGATAAATTCTGCCGGTGGTAACGTTGTTTGCTTGTGATGTTGGGACATTTAAAAAACGCTCATAATGTCCCAGGTCAAGATCCGTTTCGGCACCATCATTGGTCACATAACACTCGCCATGCTCATACGGATTAAGGGTTCCGGGATCGACATTGATGTAAGGATCAAGCTTTTGAATAGTAACAGTGTACCCTCGGGCCTGTAATAATTTGGCTAAAGAAGCGGAGATGATTCCCTTACCGAGCGACGAGGAGACACCGCCAGTGACGAAAATATATTTAACAGGAGATGATTTTTGTTCCAAAATATGTTTGTGCTTTTCGTCCGCGAAATTAATGGAATAGATTTAGGGAGGGGCAACAATTCTATAATTTATTTAGAATCAGGCCATATTATGGTAAACAGCCTGAACATCATCATCATCTTCAATCTTTTCAATGAGAACATCAACCTCTTTTTGTTGATCTTCCGTTAATTCAACCAGGTTAGTTGGCATTCTTTGCAATTCGGTGCTGATCACTTCGATTTTCTTTTCCTCAAGTGCCTTTTGCATCACACCAAAATTCTGGAAGGAGGTGTAAACAAAAATATCCCCCTCGTCATCAAATACTTCTTCTGCGCCGTAATCAATCAGGTCCAGTTCAAGGTCTTCAACACTTATGCCGGTATTTTTTAATTTGAAAATGCCTTTCCGTTCGAATAAAAAATCAAGTGATCCTGTTTTTCCCAGGGCGCCGTTAGACCGCGAAAAATACATTCTTATATTGGCAACTGTTCTGGTATTATTATCAGTTGCACATTCGGCTAAAATGGCAATCCCGTGGGGGGCATACCCTTCATAAACAACCTCTTCGTAACTTTCGGTATCTTTAGAACTTGCACGTTTTATTGCGGCATCTACCCGATCCTTGGGCATATTTAAGCTTTTTGCATTCTGCATAACCATCCGGAGCCTCGGATTATTGTCGGGTTCAGGTCCACTTGCTTTAACTGCTATAGCTATTTCTTTACCAATTCGGGTGAATTGCTTCGCCATTTTTGAAAATCTGGCGAACATCTTATGTTTACGTTTTTCGAAAGCGCGTCCCATTTTATGCTGAATTTAATTGTTTTTAAAGCATCAAAACTACAAACTTTATTTAAAAATCCTTTAGGTTGGGTTACCTATTCTAACCAATGTCATTACTCCACGTGCAGCCGCGGCTTTAACAGCATGTTTGGCTGACTTTAAAAACGGACCCTTATTTACATTATTTTTATGCAGGGCCATTTCATTATAGATCCATCGGATGGCATAATCATAATATTTTCTGGAATAATTTCTCTTAAAATCAATTTGCCTGTCTGTGCCCTCATCCCAGGCCGGTTTTATTGTGAAGTCGGGTTCGGTTTCAATATATAATGGAGTTCCTTTGATTGGGTAGGCAACAGTGATGGTATAGTAATCGGGATCGGATGATTTAAGATGGTTTAGCGTTTCCACCAGATCGGCTTCGGTTTCGCCGGGATAACCAATCATAATAAATGTTCCCGATTGAATTCCGTAATCTTTACTTTTTCTAATCATCTCCCGCACTTGTTTAACATCCACTCTGCGATCCATGGCATCAATAATTTTTTGTGACCCACTTTCTGCACCAATCCAAACTCGGTAACAACCAGTTTCTTTAAGAAGTCTCAGCACCTCTTCATTCATGCGATCGGCGCGGGTGATGCATTCGTATTTTACTTTGAGATTTATTTTTTTTAATTCATCATTAAATTCTGCGAGCCATTTATGACTAATCGTAAAAACATCATCCACAAACCAAACAGTATCGACCTTATAATTTTCTTGAATCCACTGCAATTCTTTTGCAACTAAAGCAGCACTTCTCCTTCGGTAACTTTGTCCGTAAACAGCTCTGCTGCACCATTTGCAAGTGTAAGGACATCCTCTCATGGTACTCACACTTACTGCACTTTCGCCATGTCGGTCTTTCCATGCATCAAAGTATAATTGTAAGTTTACTTTTTTCCTTGCGGGGAAGGGTAGGCTGTTAATGTCGCGAATGTTGTTTCTGCTTTCATTAAAAATTTGCTCCTCACCCAATATGAAACCAATACCGTTAATAGTTGAAAAATTTTCTTTTTTATCTGCAATCGCCTTCACCAGTTCCAGCATAGTTTCTTCACCTTCACCCATCACAATAAAATCGGCCCCGTGATCGAGAAAATTGCCTGCATGATGACGCACTTCGGGTCCGCCTAAAATTACTTTGGTATGTTTTAATGATGGTTCACTCTTGATAAATCGAATGAGCCGAAGCACATTTAATTTTGTCATCAAGTTGGTGTAAACTGCTACAACATCAGGTTTTAATTCCAAAAGCTTTTTGCAGTGCGAATCGAAATCAGAAAAAGTAGCATCGAATACTTCATTAGCAAAATTATGTTCTTCGAGATATGCTGCTATATACAAAATCCCTAGTGGAACATAGGGTTTCATAATGAGCAATTCCTTTGGATCCTCATTCAGATAATAGGCATGTGTTAAGAGGATTTTCATTTTTTTGTCAATTCAATTAAATAGTGATCTGCATAATCGGACCAGGCGGGATGTATGCCGGCAAAGCGCTCCATAAATCGGGCTGAAGATGGTAGTCCCGGAATTTTTGAGAATGTTTTTTCGAGATAGGAGGGAGGAATAAATAATCCAACGGGACGAACTACGGGGTCGTGCAGTTGAGGATGCATCATAGTGGCAAATTCGTCGGGCGAATAGTAATGAATGTCGATTTCATCACCTGCAACATTTGCTTTTACCGGCTGGCGTGATTTTCTTCTTTTTTTATTCAACGCATCCCCTTTAGCTGTAAAATAAATTTTTTCAAGCAGACAATTTCTTCCCATTATTACAGCTATAAATTTTCCTCCGGCACGTAACAATTTACTCAGAGTAATCGCCAGTTTTTGCAATTCATAAGGTGAAGCACAATTTAATCCACCAAAGTTAGAAAAGATAAAATCGTAACTATTTCCCTGCAAAGCATCTAATCCTGCAAAGGGCATATGTATAAAACTGACTTCGTTTTTAATGTTTGAACGTAATAGTTTATCCTTAGCAATTTCAATCATGCCTTTTGATGCATCGGTGGCAGTAACAATGTGTCCTTGTTGCGCTAAGAAAATAGCATCTTCACCGGTTCCACAATTCAACTCCAAAACATTTTTATAAATGTATGAATCTATGTTGTTACGGAGATAACGATGAACTACTTCTCTCTGTAATTTGCCGCTTTTGGTATGAGTAAAATCCTGATCGTAAGTAAAAGCTGCGGAGTCAAAAGCCTTTGTAGTTTGAACAGCACCTGAAATACCTGACGAATACATTGAAGAATTTCCTGCAATATTTTTCATCTGCGACTTATGATGCCATTCACCGGGGATATGATAAATGTATCCTGCAGCTCTTTTTAAGTTTTGTTTTGAAACAGGCACTTGTCCCTTGAGCATATTCGAAAAAAGTGAAGCTCCCTGATGGCGCCGATATTTTTTGTGAACAAAACGCTGCAAGTGTTTGTAGTACTCCGAAGGATAGGTATTTTTAAACATCAGTGCGAGCTCATCCGAATCGGTCCAGTTGGATTTCTCTTTTAACTCATGTTTCACATTCTCATAAAACACGGTGCCTGGGAGCGGATAGGATACAGAAATCCCTATGTCGTCGGGCAGTAATTCCATCACCATTTCGATAGTCTTTTGGATGTCTTCTTCGGTTTCGCCGGGATACCCAAACTGCAAGAAAAAGGCGGGCTTAATGCCATATTTTTTAAGTATGATGGTGGCGTCTTTAATTTGTTCCACTTTAGTACCTTTATCCATGGCATCCAAAATTTTTTGTGAACCCGATTCCGCACCTACCCAAACAGTGTCGCACCCCGATCGTGCTAATGCTTCAATATTATTTTCCTGCAAAAGCAAATCTACTCTGCTTTGAATTTTAAACTTTATTTTAAGATGATTTTCTTCCACTAGTTGAGCGAACTTATTCACCCAACCCGGTTTTAATCCAAAAATATCATCGCAAAACCAGATGTGATCGAGTGCATAATTATTTTTCAGCAATAAAATCTCTTTAATCACATTTTCGGGTGACCGCGAATTATAACGGTTTCCGTATATGGGTTTTGCACACCAGTTGCATTTAAAAGGACAGCCTCGCGTAGTACTCATATTCATTGAAAAGAAACCGTGATTTTTGAGCCACGCATTTTTGTATGTGTCGATATTTACAAGATCCCAAGCCGGCAGAGGAATGTCGTCGAGTACTTTTACAACATCTCTTGGTTTATTAATGATGGTTTTACCGTTATTACGGAAAGAGAGTCCGTTAATACCCGAAAGATCGCGCTCGCCTGCAAAATAATGTTGCAATGCGTTGGTTAGAGTCACTTCTCCTTCGCCTCTAATGACTGCAACGGCACCATGATTATGATATTTTTCATAATGATCGGCCGCATCAGATCCTGACACAAAAACAGGAATATTTCTTAAACCTGCTAGCTCCGACATTTCAAAAGCGGCTTCTCTCATATTGGTAAGACACATTTTGGTGAGGTAATTAAAACCATCATCATAAATCACCAATGCCTCGGGTTGAAACGAATCGAGTGTTGAAATAATTTCTTTTGCGGAAGAGGCAAACATGGGATCCCATAAACTCACTTCATACCCTTCTTTTCTCAAAACCGATGCAGCGTAAATAGTCCCCAAAGGAGCATACGGCTGCATAATTTCCCATTGCTTGGGATCAAAGCGGAGAAAATAGGAATGAGTGAAGAGAATTTTTTTCACGCTTTTATAAATTTTAAGTGGAAACTAAAACTTCAGTTAATTTATTTTTGAAAATATTCAATTGTTTTTCGTGTTCTCTCAATACTCTGTCACGGAAACCATTCGGATGATGCTTGGAAACTCCTTCAGTTGATTTCATATCGCGGTTGTATTGTGTTTTGTTCATCGTTTTAAATTTCTTTTGCCAGAAACTAACAGTGAGTTTCATCAAAGATTTATCCAGCAATGCTCCGATTTTCCCATTCAGAAGTTTTTCAAGAAATTTTTTTGATGTCGGATCCGGTGGAATTTCATATTTGCCTTTTAGTGTTTTGGGTTTAATAGCAGGGTAATAGTTTTTTGACCAGCTGTTTGCATCAACAAACTGATAATGCACCTCCGGGTTGTACACAGGAACTGCAAACAATAATTCGGTTGCAATAAATAAATTGTCGTCTGGAAGTTTTAAATTATTAAGATCAAGAAAATAATTTACACAAAATAATTTGTGTGAGTTGAACAGAAATATTTTTTTGTAAAATGCAAGTAATGATCGCGTCAGCCATAATCGTCCAGGTTTGGTAATAATTAAAAAATCGATATCCGATGTTTTATCCATATATCCTTTTGAGAGCGAACCTGAAATGACAACGGAGCGCACGTACGGAAATTTACTTATCAAAATAGATTTACTTACCGCCTGATCCCAGGAATACTCAGCAAGTGTTTTTCCATTTTCTCTTCGTGAAATATTTTCGAATTTTTGATGTGGAAGATAATAACCGGTTTCAAAAAATAGAAATCCATTGGAAGTCAAAAAATTTAATGCTTCTTCCAATTCAGCAGAATTGAATTTTAGATTATGAGTGTACTCGAAAATTTCATCTTTAGTGAGAGGATGTTTAAATATGTCAAAATAAACTACCGTGCTCATCACTGAACATAAAATAATTTCGTTTGGATGATCGGGTAAAGTTTTGGACATAGCATCGGATATTATCCAAATATACATATTATATCGAAATCCTAAATTAGTTGGTGTTACTTTTTAGTGATTCTGAACAGGTAGTTTTTTTCAAGAAAAACTGTTTGAGTTTTTATTAATTCAAAAGTTTGGTTAAAAGATGCCGCTATTTGTTGAATCGCTTTGAGGTCGCAATCTTCGGAAAGAATCATAATAACTTGAGAACTAGAGTTGTAAAAATCAGGTAATTGTTGAAATAAGTCTTTAAAATACTCAAAGTTCTCTCCACAATACCAAGCCAATTGTGAATCATTGATTGCCTTGCCGGGATAATAGGGAGGATTGATGAAAATGTAATCAAACTCTTTTTTATGAATTTTTGAAAAAAGGTTAGACTGTAAAGCTTGTACAGCTACCCGATTCTTTTCCGCATTCAACAACGTGTTTTTTACTGCCAGAGGGTTGAGGTCCAGTGCAGTAACATGAGCACCATATTTGGCAGCCAACACCGAAATAAAACCGGAACCCGATCCCGGCTCCAAAAAAGTTTTTCCTTTTAATGGCAGTTTTTTCAGGTATTTGGCCAATATGAGCGAGCTATGAAATAGTAGCGGGTGAAAAACTCCAGGCATAACGGTCATTTTTAAACCCTCAAAGGTGAAATGGCGCTCCTTTTGTAAATACCACATAACCAAAGGTTTAATAGTAATTTCTTGAACTTTTTTTATAATTTTGCGGAACATTCTGGGAGGTAAAGAAGTTAAAGGTGAAAAATTACACTAAATTTCATTTGGGTTTAGTTTTTTTGTTATCTTTGCAATCCTTTAAAAAACAAGTAGATGATCATAGTACCAATAAAAGAAAACGAGTCAATCGACAAAGCTTTAAAGAAGTTTAAGAAGAAATTTGAAAAAACCGGTGTAGTTCGCGCTTTGCGTTCACGTGCTGCTTTTGAAAAGCCTTCTATCACTCGCCGCACCGTTGTAAAAAAGGCTGTTTACAGAGATGCGTTGAGAGCTGCAGAAAGCACCGATCTTTAATAAATATTTTTTTTGCCCTGATTATCTTCAAAGTGTTTTACCTTTGAAGATAAATTCTTGCGCATGCCTCAGAAACGCTTTTTATCTCATCTTCAATACGAAAAGCGTTATTCGGCACATACCCTTACCGCCTACGAGAACGATCTGGCTCAGTTTTTCGAGTACCTTAAAAAGGAGTACGACACCTCAGAAGTTTCATCGATTACCCATTTTTTTATCCGCTCATGGATTGTGAGCCTCATCGATTCCGGTATTTCACCACGGTCGGTGAATAGAAAAATTACTTCATTAAAATCATTTTTTCGTTTTCTTTTGAGAGAGAAGGTGCTCGATTCCAATCCGATGACCAAAATTCAATCTCCTAAAGTTGGGAAAAAATTGCCTGCCTTTATTGATGTTGCTAAAATGGATTTACTCTTTAAAGAAATTTCTTTTGGAGATGGTTTTCAAGGAGCCCGAGATAAGGCCATCATGGAACTTTTTTATGGTACCGGAATGCGTTTGTCGGAACTCGTTAATCTGGTGGAACACGATATCAATTTCAGTAACCAACATGTGAAGGTTCTTGGAAAAAGAAATAAAGAACGTATAATTCCAATTTCAGGAAATATGGTGAAAATTTTGAAGCAATACCTGAATGAAAGAGCCGTTTATATTTCTGAGAATGCTGTCACCACCAACGCATTATTCCTCGATAACCGATGTAACAAAATATATACAAAGTTCGTTTACCGATTAGTGAGAAAGTATCTTGGACAGGTTACCACCGGAGACAAAAAAAATCCTCATATTTTAAGACATACTTTTGCCACGCACATGCTGAATAACGGAGCCGAAATTAACGCAGTGAAAGAAATTTTAGGTCATTCCAGTCTGGCAGCTACCCAGGTGTACACACATAATACCATTGAGAAATTAAAAAATATTTACAAACAGGCTCATCCTAAAGCCTGACTAAATCCATATATATATGAAAATCAAAGTTCAATCTATTCACTTTACAGCCGACAAAAGACTGTTAAAGTTCGTTGAAGAAAAAGTTGATAAACTTTTTCAGTTTTACGATAGTATTATTGATAGTGAAGTCTATTTGCGATTGGACAAATCGGATAGCAGCGAAAACAAAATCGCTGAGATAAAGATTAATACACCCGGCAAAACATTGTTTGCTAAAGAACAGTGTAAAACTTTTGAAGAAGCAACAGATGTGGCTGTGGAGGCACTCCGCAGGCAAATTACCAAGCACAAAGAAAAATTAAGAGGGGTATAATTAAATCCCTTTACAGAGATGAGGCTTCCGGGTCTCATTTTTTTTTGATTTCTTTGCAGGATTTATGTTAAGATGATTTAAGTTCTTAATTTTGAAAAGTATTCTGCAGCACATTTTGCAGATTTTAATAATTTGATGAAAGAAGATTTTTATACCCAAGGCGAATATCTGGCCAACCATCCCGAATGGCATACCGAAGATGCCGCATGGAAAGCAAACAACATTTTGAAAATGTTGAATAAGAATAAACTTAATCCGAATTCGGTAATTGAGATAGGCTGTGGGGCAGGAGAGATATTAAAAAAAATGCAGGAACATTTGCCTTCCGAAGTAAACTTTGAAGGGTATGAGGTTTCTCCGCAAGCTTTTGAAATGACAGCTTCGAGAAAGAATGAAAGGTTAAATTTTTTCTTGAAAGATATTTCGGAAATAAAAGGCAACAGATCTTATGATCTCTCTCTAATGATTGATGTTTTTGAACATGTTCACGACTATTTTGGTTTTCTTGAAAAGGCCAGAGACAAAGCACAGCACATTATATTTCATATCCCACTCGATCTATCCGTTCAATCGGTTTGGCGTGGCTACCCGCTTCTGCGAAAGCGAAAAAATTCGGGACACATCCATTATTTTACTAAAGATACCGCACTTGCCTCCCTGCGCGATTCCGGTTACGAAATTGTAGACTCGTTCTACACCGGTTCCTACATTGACTTGCCAACAAAAACCTTAAAATCAAAAATCGCAAAAATTCCCCGCAAAATTTTATATGCCATAAATCCCGATTTTGGTGTGCGAATGCTGGGAGGGTATTCGTTGATGGTGCTTGCGAAGTAAGTTTGTGTTAAAAAAAAGATCTACTTAAATGGTAAGTAAAATTTGCTTTTTTTTAAAAATCCCTCCAAGGCCTCTTTGCCTCCGATCCTCCCTTCCTGCAGCAGGCAGGCGTGTTTTTTTCTCCGCGACATGATCAACGAAATATGGTCTG
>Ga0335394_10005026_pt1 | contig 15002 bp, 1 predicted proteins | sample MAT03_FD_205741 | JGI IMG/M metagenome (GOLD analysis project Ga0335394, IMG submission 205741) | Freshwater microbial communities from Lake Fryxell liftoff mats and glacier meltwater in Antarctica - MAT-03 (spades assembly) (version 2) ...
GTTGCAGGCGGCGGCGAAGTCGTCCGCCCACACGAACGGTACGACGCGGGCCGACGCCTCGGCTGCGACTAAGAGCGTGTCGTCGGTCGAACCCGTATCCACGACCACGATTTCGTTCGCTAAACCGGCGACCGACCGAATCGCGCGCCGGAGTGTCTCAGCGTGGTTGCGGGTGACGAAGCACGCGGTCACGGCCATTGCACGGCCCCCTTCGACTGAAAAAAAGCGGCCCCGGGAGAGCCCGGGGCCGCGGCGTGGTCCGAGACGGCGGGTCGATCAACCGACGTAGACGCCGGCATTGAAGCCCGGGAAGGCGTTGAAGGCATCCATGGTATCGAATCCGTTCGCGTTCCGCGAACTGCCGCGGTAAGCGGTGACTTGCGATCCGGCGCCTTCGCCTTCGCCGACCACGATGTCCGCGAACTCGTCGTCGTCCAGGTCTTTCGCGACGACGCGGACGCCGCCTCGATTGTTAATGTTCCCGGCGAAGAAGTTGGCGAGCACGTTTCGCTGGCCGTTGAGCAACTCCTTGGAACTGAAGATCTGAATCCGGGGCCCGCCGCCCGGCCCGCCGCCCGCGATCAGGTCGGCGAATCCGTCGCCGTTGATGTCTCCGACGGCGATGAACACGCCGTTGCGGAGGTTCTGGATGTCCGGGCCATCGAAGATGAAGAAGTCGTTGAACGGTACCACTTGGCCTGCGGCGAGAGACTTACCGTTGTACGTTGTGACCCGCGGCCCGCCGCCGAATCCGGCGGAGACGGCGATGTCGCCGAATCCGTCGTTGTTGATGTCGCCGACTGCGGCCCGAGCCCCACCGCGGAACGAGGCATCGGGGATCCCGATGTAATTCGCGATCTGGCCGAAGTCTTGGCCCTGGAGCACGATGACTCTGGGCCCGCCCCCTTGATCCGGCGTGATCACGATTTCCGCGGTGCCGTCGCCCGTGATATCCCCAGCGGACACGTACACGCCGCCAGTGAAGGAGGTTTCGAACGGCTGCAAGGTGAAGATGACCTGGTTGGTTACGCCGTCGACCACTTGAACCAGGGACGGAGCGCCCGGTCCGGAACCGATGACGATGTCATCGACGCCGTCGCCGGTGACGTCCGCCACTGCGACGCGAGCCCCGCCGGTGAAGCCGGGCGCGAAGGCTCGAATCTGCGAGACCGGGTTGGAGTTCTTGTCGTAGATGTAAACGTCCGGCGAACCGCCCGCCCCGGAGCCAATCCCGTAGCTCTGAGGAATCGGGTAGATCGGGTTGCCCGTCGGTCCCGTCGGCGGGGGCGGTGGTGGGACCACGACGACCGGTGGCGGAGGCGGTGGGGGCGGTGGGAGTGGAACGGGTGCGACCGTGATGCCACCTTGAGTAGCGGTGCCCAAGCCGGGAGCGGTGACGCTGATCGACTGCACGCCGGTCGTTCGGAGCGTTCCGGTGAAGGTGTGCTTGCCGCCGTCGCCCGTCGTGAAGGTGTAGGGGTTGGGTTGGAACGTCGCCGCCGAATCCGAACTCGCGATGTTCACGGTATTCGTGTAACCCGGCGTGGGGTTGTCGAAGATGTCGAACGCGCTGATCGTAAACGAGGCGGGCGTGCCGGAGACGACCGAACTGGGGAAGCCTTCGACGACCAGCTTGGAAGTCGCTGCGGCGTTCACGGTGATGCCGTTCTGCGTGGCGGTCAAGCCAACCCCGCCGGTGCCGGTCGCAGTGATCGCTGCCGTGCCGGCCGTGCGGAGGATGCCGGTGAAGGCCTTCGTCCCGGCGTCGCCGCCGGTGAACTGGTAAGTCGTCGGAGTAAACGTCCCCTTCGCGTCGCTGCCGGTGATCGTCACCGTTCCGGCGTAGCCGGTTGCCACGTTGTCGAACTGGTCTCGCAGGGTGACGGTGAAGCCGTTCGAGGAACCGGCGACGACGGAGGTCGGGTAGCCGCCGATGGTGATCTTGGAGACCGTCCCTGCGGTCACCGAGATGTTGGGTTGGTTTCCGGTGAAGGCCCCGTCGGTCGCGGTGATGGTCTTCGATCCGACCTTGGTCAGCGTTCCGTTGAAGGTGTGCTTGCCGTTCTCCGCGAGGAGGAAGGTGTAGCCGTTCGGGGTGAACGTCGCACCCGTGTCGTCGCTGCCGAGCGTGACCGTGCCTGTGTAGTTCGTGATGGCGTTTCCGAACGCATCCGACGCCGTGACCAGGAACGGGTGGGTCGAACCGGCCGACACGGGCGAGGGGAATCCGCCGACGAGGAACTTCGACTGCCCCGCGGCCGTGACGTCGATCGCGGGCGAGGTCGCCGGGGTGAGGCCCGAACCGGTAACTCCGATGGTTTGCGAACCGGCGGTTTGGAGAGTCACCGAGGGGTTGATGGTTTTCGTCCCCATATCGCCGGCGAGGAACGTGTACGAGTTTGCGGGAAACGAGGCTTGCGGGTCGGTGCTGCTGAAAGTCACCGTTCCCTTGTAGTTGGTCGCGAGGTTGTCGAACGGGTCGAACAGTGTGATGGTCAGCGGGGTCGTGTTGCCGGCCACGACGCTCGCAGAGGTGCCCGACAAGACGACCTTGCTCGCGGGGGCCGGGGTGACGACGATATTGGTTTGCACGCCCGTCTGAGCGCCCGAGGTCGCGGTGATCGAGGTGCTGTTGCTCACAATCTTGAGCGTGGCTTGGAAGGACTTCGTCCCGCCTTCGGCCCCGGTGAAGGTGTAAGTGGGGAAGTCGAACGTGCCCTTGGCGTCGGAACTGGTCAGATTGACGGTCCCGGTGAAGCCCGGGGTCGTGTTGCTGAAAGCGTCGGAGGCGGACACGGTGAAGGTGTTCGCCGTTCCCGCGACGACGGGCGTCGGGTAGCCGGAAACTACGAACTTGCTCGTCCCGGCCGGGGTAACCACGATGCCGGTTTGCTTGCCTTGCAGCGGGAGGCCCAAAATGAGGATCGCAGGGTCGGTCACGCTGATGAACTTCGTGCCGACCGTCTTCAGGGTGGCCCCGTTGACGAAGTTGTGGATGCCGTTGTCGAGCCCGACGCCGCTCGTGAACGTGTAGCTCGTCGAGAGCGGCACGTAAGAGGCTTGAACGTCGTCGCTACCGAGAGTGACGGTGCCAGTGTAGTTCGTCGCGAGGTTGCCGAAGGCGTCGGTCACCTGAACGGTGAAGCTGTTAGCCGTGCCGGCGACAGTCGTCGTCGGGTGGCCGGTGACGGACACGAGCGCGATCTGCGCGGGAACCACCAGAACCGTCTTCGAACCGGTTAGCGTGAGTAGCGGATTGGTTGCATCGGTGATCGTGACCGTCTGGAGGGCAGCCTTGAACATCGTCACGTCGAACGTCTTGCTACCGTTATCGAGGCCGACACCGCTGGTGAACGTGTAGGGGCTCGCCGGATTGAAGATCGTCGGCGTCAGGTCGGTGCTGGTCAGGGTTGCCGTGCCGACGTACTTCGCATCCGTGTTCTCGAACCTGTCCTTCGCGAACACCGTGAACTGCGTGATCGTGCCGGCGACGACGGGGTCGGGCACGAACGGGGTGAGTACGAAGTGGTCGGCGCGGGCCGATTCGACCGTCGTATAGGCCTGAGAAGAATTCCGCGTTCCGGTCGATTCGGTCACGGACAGCAGCGTCTGAGTCGCACGCGGCGGGAACGTTGCGGTTTGGAAGACGATCGTGAAGGCGCGCGTGCCGTTGTCGCTGGCGAGGAACGTGTACGGCCCGGGAAGTTGCGAGACGAGCGGGAACGGGAACAGTTCCGTCGAGGTGAACGTGATCGTTCCCGTGTACCCGACCTGCGGAAGCCCGGTGGCCGGGTCGAGCACCGAGACGACGACCCGCGTTGGTTCACCCGCTGTGGTCACGACGGGCATGTCGATGAAGATGTTGCCGAAGGTTCCCACCGTCGAGACGGACGCGATCGCCACGTCGTCGATTTGCCAGCCGAGGAAGTTGTTGAGCTGAGCATCGCCCGTATTGAAATCGAAGCGAACGAAAACGTTTTGGCCGGCGAACGCCGAGAGGTCGAATTGGATGGATCGCCACGCCAGGGATTCGGGCAGCGTTCCCGCGGCGTTCGAAGCGATGGGGGTAAAGATGACCCCATCCGTCGAAACCAGAACGCGAGCGATATCGAACGCTGTGGTCGGAGTCGTCGGTTGTTCCGTCTGCAAGCGGTAGTTGAAGGATAGCGTGGTCGTCTGGCCGGTCGGGACGAGGAACGGCGTGGTCGAAGTCAGCGTTCCGGCATTCGTTACGCCGTTGTTGTAAGTGTTGGTCGCGTCGATGCCGTAGTAGCCGATGGCCGGAGCCGTGTGTCCGGCCAAGGCGGCGCCTGCCGCCGTCGAGGTGGCGTGCCAGAGGCCGGTCGCGGTGAAGCTATCGAGCGACAGCCCGCCGGCTCCATCGTCGAAGTTTGCGAGGTCCGTCGTGGTGACGGGCGCCCGCGTGATGACCACGTAGCCGCGCCAGGCGTCCGCAGAAGCGCCGCCGTTGTTGGGGTCCGCGAGGGCCTCGCCGTTCAGGTCATTGCTGTTCTGGTTCATCCCGAAGCCGGCGAAGTCCGAGATGCTCGTCCGGGTCGGGTTAAGGGGGTCCGGCCCGATGGTGACTTCGTGGTAGCCGACGGGGCTCGTGCCCGGGGCGAGCGTGATCAGGAACAGATCGTGGAAGTCAGCGGGGTTGTTCGGGAGCCTGGGCTTGTTGGCCGGGCCGACGGTATCGACGAGCGGGGTGATGCTGAGCACGGGGACGATGGCCCCGGTGGAGTCCGTGATTCGGATATCTGCGATGGTGAAGCTGGTCGGTAGGACCGGGGCATCGAACTGCACCCGGAGGGCGTTGGGGTTGCCGGCGACGGTCGAAACGCCGACGACGCGGGGACCGGGCTGCTTGACGACTTGGAACTGGTTGATCGCAGCAATGGCGGGGTCGTTGGCGGGCGTGCCGAGGCGGATCACCCAGGTTCCGCGGCCGTAGGTGGCGGCGGTGAGCAGGTTCAACCCGCCAGTCGATTGGAGCCACTGACCCGTGTTCGGGTCGATGTTCCCCAGCGAGAGCGTCAGCTGAGTCACGTCCACGGCCGGAAGGTAGCCGCCGGTCGGGATATTCGCCGAAACGGTGCCCGGCAAGCCGGTGACTTGATCGACGTAGGTCGTGGTGTAGGTCGTTCCTTCGGGGTAGACCTCCCACGAGGCACCGCGATTGACGGAGCGGAACACCCCGCCGTAGCCGCCGACGTAGAGGACGGGGAAAGTTGCACTCGGGGCTCCGCCGGTCGTGTCGGGAACGGCGTACCGCCAGTCCACGGCCAGGGCTCCAATCGACCGCAGCGACGCCGTGAGGCCGTTCTGCGGAGGGTTGTTCACCTCTCCGAAGATCGACTCGGACCGGGTGAAGATGTTCCCGGTGATGTTCACCCACGGAGCCGTGGCAGTCGAAACCGACGCGTCCGCCTTGAAGAAGATCCCGCCGCTGGTGACTGCGTAGACCGCACGCGAGCCCCGGACCGGATCCGCAATGATCTGCTGGACCGACCCGCCGGCCAAGCCGCCCGAGATTTCCGTCCACGTCGTGCCGCCGGTGAACGTCACGAAGATCCGCTGCGACGTCGTTCCGGCGTAGATGAAGTTGTCCAGTTGGTTCGGCTGTGCGGGGTTCGGCGAGCCGTAGGCGAGGGCCGGGGAGTATACGCCGAAGTTGGTAAACCCGGCGTCCGGGCCGGCGATTTGGAACCAGGTCCGGCCTTGGTCGGTCGAACGGAAGACGCGGCCGGTGTTCTTGGAACTGACGACGAGACCGTCGTTCACGCCCGGATTGGCGACGACCGGATTGGCTGCGAATCGGGATCCCTGAATGTATCCCCAGTTGCCGATGTTGTTCGCCGGGAAGTCGCCCGGTTGGAGCAGGCCGAGCGCCCGTCCGACGCCATCCACCTGGAAGAACTCGGTGAGGTTGCCGCCGCAGCAGGGCCATTTGAAGTCGTAGTACGTGCCGGAGCCAGACTGGCTGGTGAGGCCCCACTCGCCGTCCCCCGTAGTGCCGGCCCAGGCCAGCTTGCCGGGCGACGTGCCGATGCCGGTTTGAAGGATGTTGCCGTTCGAGACCGGGAATCCGTTGTCCTGGGCCTCGCCGAAGAACATCGCCTGCCTGACTTCCGACGCGAACAGGCTCGGTTGGGCGGTGGAACTGTAGAACTGAATGGTCTGGAGGTTGCCGTTGCGCGTCCCGGTGGTCAGGATGGTGAACTGGGCCCCGGTCCCGAGCGTCGAGATGGAATTGCCCTTCCCGTCGTCGACGGCCGTGAAGACGCCCTGGTCATCGCCGGTGATCAGGCGGGTGAGGCCGGTCAGCTGATCGCGGAAGGTGATGATGCGGTGGACGTCGGTGTCCACGTTGCCTTTGAACACTGCATACCGAGCCCCGAACCCGGTGTTGCGGATGTTGACGATGTTCGTGAGCTTGACCGTCGAAGCCGAGACGAAAGGAGTGATCGGGTTTCGGTAGACGTTCAGCAAGCCGCCGTTGACGCTCGCGAGCCCGAGGACGCCGTAAGGCTGGCCGGGGTCGAGCTTCGAACCCGTGGTTTCGGAAGTGGCGCCCACCTTGATGGTAACGTTGCCCGACCCGGCGGTGAATTGGAGATTGTTGCCCAAGGATCCGTTGTCGTAAGCCACGATGGCCTGAGAATCCATGAGGCCAGTCGAATCGACGCGGATGAAGTGCCCGTTCGGCCCGAGGGCGCCGCCGGGGGCTTTCGGTCCGCCGCCGATGTAGACGATGTGCGGGTTTTGCGGGTCGATGGCGAATCCGACGTTGTAATTGCCCTGTCCGGGAAGCCCGCCGACCGCGCCGCTGGCGGGGGCGAAGGGGTCATGGTCTTCCAGGCTGTAGTCGTTGGTGCCCATCCCCAAGACGGGAACGGAGCCCTGGAACACGATCCGCTCGGACAGGCGGATGCGGGTCCAGTTCTGGCCGAAGTCCTTGGTCATGTAGAGCCCGTTGAGGCTCTCGTCGGTGTCGATGACGAGGGCGTAGACCCAGCCCTGGTAGTTGAGATCCTGGAGTGTGTTGTTCGTTTTCGCCGGAGTGGCCAGCATGATGCGGCCCCTCGGTCCGCCCGGAATCTGATTCGCCGCGCCTCCGAGATACGGGACCGGCGGCTGGAGGATTCGGTCTCCGTCCTGAACCGAACCATTCCCCGGAACGGTACCGAAGATCGGGACCATGCTGGAGGAGCTGAACGCGGAGTTGGTCCGGAAAACTCCCTGGCCGCGGAACGCGGCGTAGAGGATCTGCAGGTTGCCGTTCGACGCGGCGCTGCCTTCGGCTAGGACGATGTCGGTCGCATCGCCGGCCCGCAGCAGCGTCCAGTGGCGGCCGGTGTCCACGCTCCGCCAAACGCCGGCCGATCCGGCCAGGTAGACGATCACGTTCCGCTCGGCGTCCGCCACTGCGGTCGGATCGACGATGATCTTGAACTGCGTCGTGTTGAAGAAACGGCGGTCGCGGTCGGGCGAGGCGATCGGCGAGACGATCCCGCCGAACGTGCTGCCGGCCCCGGCGTTGTTGGTGCTATCCAACACGACCCACGTCCGCCCGCCGTCCATCGACCGCAGCACGCCGACGCCGGGGCTGCTCGTGTCTCCTTCGCCGGTGAGGGCGAAGATGATCGACTGCTGGGGGTCGTTGTTGCGGGGGAAAACCGCAATGGAAACGACGTTGAGGCTGAACGTCGGACCGTTGTCAATGAGCGGCAGCCACGTCGGGCCGCCGGCGTTTCGCGTGAGGAAGTTGTTGGTCTTCCAGAGCCCGCCGCTGGCCGCGCCGAGGTAAACCGTGTTGCCCGAGGGGTCCGACGGGTCGATGGCCAGGCCGTTGGTGCGGGACGAGTTCGCGTCGCCGTTTTCCGAGGCCGGGCCGACCGCGGTCCAGAGCTTTTGCGAGAGCGGGTCGGTCGGATCCTGGTTGAAGAGGCGGAAGTTGACCGCGAACCGGTCGGCGTTGAGTTCGCCGAGGCCGGACCCGGAATTGACCTTCGGCAGGCTCAGGGACCACGCGGTGAGGTTCGGAGTGCGCGGGCCGCCGTTGAGGATGCGGAGGGTCCAGGTGCCGGCGAAAATCCGGCCGCCGGCGAGGTTATCCAGCGGGAACTGCGGGTTGTACGGGCCGGAGTCGAACGGCTGGAACCCGGATTGGATCGGCGTGTTCGCATTATCGGCGAAGAGCGTGTTGCTGAACCACCGAGTGCCGGGCGTTCGGAGGGGGTCGCCGACGTTGGTGAACAGTCGGACCGTCGTGCCGTCCGGTGCGACGAGTTCGGCGATGAGGTCGTCCGCGAAGTTGCTGTCGGCAACGGCCGAAGTGATGTTGAGCAGCAGCTGGATGCGATTCGCAGCGTTGATCGAGATGACGTCCTGGTCGGTAATGACCAGTGGGAACTCGGCTTTACCGGGGACGGTGCCGACGCCGGCGGGAATCGTGGCGGCCGCGCCTGTGAAGCTGGCGGTGTAGACGGTGTTCGAGGCGACGCCGTTGGCGATGCTGCCGCCGCGCAGAACGTCGATGCCGGCGTTTTGGTTGCTGTCCAGGAGGAGGGGCCGGAGGCCGGGAAAGCCGGTGAAGCCGGGGCTGGCCACCGCGGCGATCTGCGAATCGAATTCGATGGTGTAAGAACCGCTGAGCAACTGGGCGGGGAAGCCGATGCGGAAGGTCCGCAGGGCGAGGGCGGGGAGCGTGCCGGCCGGGTTCGCAGTGACGCTCAAAACCGAAGGCAACGATACGCCCCGTTCATAAACGACGCCGGCTGGACCCATGATGCGGACGACGTCTGCGGTGGTGAACGTGCTGGCGATCATGTCCCGGTCGAAGGTGACATCCACCGCGGTGGCGACGCCGGCGAGGACCAAGTCGTCGTCAAGAGCTTCGGAGTTCGGGACCGTGGTGTTGATGATGCGCGGCCCGGGGATGCTCAGCGGCAGCGAGCCGGAGACGTAGGGAGCCGAGAAGGCGATGTCGCTGACCGGATCGGGGATCGCGAACTGGTCGAGGAACGCTTCGCCGGCGACGGCATTCGCGTTCTGATCCATCGGGTTGCCGAGGCTGTTGGCCGGAGCCGGGCCAGTGGGAATCGGGATGCCTGCAAGGTCGAGGAACGTCAGCGACCAATTGATCAGCGTGCCGAAATCGCCGCCCACATTGTCGTTCACGATCAGTTGCCAGGTGCCTTGAACCGGATGCACGGAGAATGCCGAGAGGGCCGACTCCGCGAGGAACGAACCGGAGAAGGGCGCGACGCCGGCACTGATCGGTGTGGCGGCCGCGTCAGTAAACGTCGTATTCGTAAAGTTGTCACCGCCGCCGCCGCGGTTATCCGAAAGAAGGACGGTGAATCCGTCCGGTGCTCGAAGCGAGATTTCGAGGTCGCCAACGAACGTGTGGGTCATGTTCAACGTGACGCGAACGCCAGAGATCACCGGAGATCCAAACGCGATCGGGATCGTGAGCGACGACGTCGTAACATCGAGGGCCGGCACGAGCGTACCGCCGGTGCCGACTGGCGGAACCCGGAGCGGAGTGTCCGTCGATGGGAACGAAGTCGGCGCGACATTGCTGCGGCGGATGCGGTCGCGGATGTTCGGTCCGACGGAGTAGCTGTAAGTCCCGACGGCGAATTGCGGAGCGAAGCGGATGACGAAGCTCGTCGCGCCGAACGTGCCCGTGTTAGTCGCAGTAATGGTGGTGACCGGAATGATCGTTGGGGCGACCGCGAGGGAATCGTACGGATTGCGGTACTGCACCACGAAGTCGCTTGCATCGACCGTCGTGGGATCGACCGGCCGGTCGAAGACGACGGTGAAGCCGTCGATGCCGCGGGTCCCGTCGGCGGCGAAGGTCGCGTTGTAAGTGATCCCGCCGACGGTCGTTTGCGTGTTGACGACGCCGGAGTCTGCCGCGACGATCCGCGGGCCGACGGCGGTTTGGGCGCGGGCGGAGAAGATGCCGTTGCCGGCGGAGTTCGAGTTGCCGGCCCAATAGGCGAAGATCTGGCCGTTGGACACGATCACCGACTGCCGAATGCCGACGCCGTTGACGTTCGACTGCGGGATGTTCGTCGGGACGGGCTGGAGCGTGTAAGTCGTGTTCGTGATGATGTCGCGAGCGTTTTTCGGCTGGTTCAAGAAGGGAACCGAACCGTTCGCGGGAGCCGTTGTGGCCGACCCGGCGACCGAGAAGTTTTGGATGCTGTAGGTCGCCCCGCCGTCGATGCTGGTGGCGATGAACGTCGCGGCTCGCGTCTTGTTCGCATCGAGGCGAGTGTCGTACCAGGTCGTGACGACGGTACCCGTGCCCGCGTCCACGGCGACGGAGGGGATGAACTGCGGGCGGTTGCCTTCCGTTTGATTGTCGGTCGGGGCGTCGTCGTTGACCCGCGTGGCGGGCTGGGCGATGGTATAAATTCCGGCGGCATCTTGAACGATGCGGATGGTGCGGATGTCCGTATCGATCGGCGCGCCGGCCGTATTCAAGACGACGTGCGTGTACGCGAGGTAGAGGCTCCCGGCGAACGGCGAGAACGATCCGAGACTGGTATCGAAGGCGGCCGAGACGCTCGAGGGAACGCCCGCCGTGGGCGACGTGGCCGGAAACGTAGCCGATCCAACGAGCGGGTTGCTATTGAAGTCCACGCCGATCGGCGCGGCCGTGACGCCGGTGTTGAGGTCGAGCCCGAAGCCGCGGACGACCGAAGAGAACGTCAGGCTGAAGAAGCTGAGGAATTCCGGTGCGACGTAGGGGAAGGTGTTGACAACAAAGCGGTCGTTGCGGAAGTCCGTGACCGTCAGGGTCCAGTTGCCGGCGAGGGCGGCGGGCAACGTGCCGAGCGCTACGAGGGCACCGGGGCCGACGAGTTGCGGCGCAGGAGCAACACTGGTTACGTTCGCGCCGGGGCCTTCCGGACGGAACGTGCCGATGTACGGGAACGCCGAGTTCGGATCGTTGATCCGGCGGGCCGCGGTGTCGCTGAAGACCGTCTTGCTGAAAGCGCCGTTCTGAACGCCCAAGCCGGCCGCGGGGGGCGGCGGCAGCGCGGGCGTAAATGCCGCGTTCGGCAAACCGGGGACGTAAAGGTTAGCACCTTGAGGCACCGCGGAGCCGTCGCCGACGATTCGGTTGCGAACGAGGGTGATCGACCCGCCGCCGGCCGAGGCCGGGGCCGTCAGGACGACGCGGAGGTCGCTGAGGTTGGGAGCCACCAGTGCCAAGTTGACCGAGAGGTCTTGCAGGTTGAAATTCGGATCGGTGAACGTTGCCAACGGCACGTTTAGGTTGAAAATCGTCGGCGTGTTGCCGTCGAAAGTGGCCGGATCAACGGCGGCCGTGGCTTCGGTGATGCGACCTGTAACGGCCGTGAACGTGGGCGTGGAGACGGTGTACGCGGCCGGCACTACGTTGGCGAGGATGCCGCTATCGGGCCGGGTGCTGTCGATGACGATATCCGAGGCGTTTGCGCCCAACGCCCGGGGCCAAACGAAAACGAGCGAGCCGGGCTGCCCGGAACTGCCGGGGCTGAAAACGATTTGCGGCGCGAAGCCGCGGTTGGCGGCGCTGGCCAAGAATCCGCCGGCACTCACCGGTGTGGGATTGGACCAAGTCAAGCCGTCGTCGCCGGAAGAAACCGACAGGATCGGATTCGGATTGAACACGGCGGCGTCGATCGAAGCCGCGCTGGCGTTCGCATTCCAGGCGATGTAAACGCCCTTGCTCTTCAACGTGCCGACATTGATGAGCGTGTCTTGGAAGATCTGCCCCGTCGATGGGTCCGTGAAGAGGGGGTTGTTGTTATCGACGCCGATGGTGGGATTGAGGGCCTGATCCGGGCCGGACCACTGGTAGAGAACTGTGGCGGCGGCGGGACTGGCTCCGAAGGCGGCCTTCTGGAACATCAGCGCGCCGCTGGTCTTGGCGGCGTTGTGGGCGAGGTAGACGTAGTAGACCGTGCCATCTCGGCCGAAAGCGACGGCCGGCGACGACGAATCCGTGTACAAGTTCGGGTTGGCAGTCGCAAGGAGATTCGGATCGCGTGGTCGGCTTCCGATCGTAATTGCCGACCAACTCGCGCCGCCGTCCGTCGTGACGCGTGCGACCGCGGACAGCGTCGCCCCGCCCGCAACGCTTGTGGCAACCATCACCTGGTTGAGCGAATTCGTCGGATCAGCGACCACTTGCGGGTTGATTGCGTTCGCAAGGGGGATTGGAGCCGAAGTCGCCGTCGGAGAGATGACGGTCGGTGCAGGCAAAATCGCCGGGGCGAGCCGCTCTTCGAACGTCTCGAGCATCAGCACGCGGGAATTGGACGCCCTTTGACCCAGGTGCCGCCCCTTGAACGCCCAGGACCGATACACCTCGAGGATATTGCGGCGGGACATCGGGCAGGCTCCAGTTGTCGAGAGAGACGATAATAAAAAGCGATAAATCCGAGGCTGCGGGACCGTCCGGCTCGCCATTCGCTCGCAACTACCGATGCGAGAAAACGACACTCGGTCGGGGGTCAACCCCGACCGCGAGTGGATGGCTCAGTTGGAATGCTCGGTCGGAGTGGAGGAGGTCGTAAGGGTCGTCGGCCGCGGGCTGTCGCGACCGTTTCAACCGATACATCCTGCACAGAACCCCATAACCACACGCTATTTAATACTCCAACTTACATTACCCAGCCCCCCGGCCCGGTCAACCGGAAATCGGGGGTTTGCCGCGTCGAAACGGCCCTCGGTGCGCCGGTTATCGGCAACGACCTAGCAGCGAATGCCTGTAGCGATTTCGACGACGGACCGAGCGCGACGGATTTCCGCAATCCCATCAAGACGTTTTTCGTTGCATTACGGATTTAGCGATTTGCAGACGGTCCGGACGGCGAGCCGTCCCGATCGGAGGAGCGAGTTCTCGGGGTGCCGAACGAGCGATTTCTCCAAGTCGAAGCGATTGTTCCGCTTTCGACAGCGTCGGCATGCTTGGCAAACCGTCCTTCGAGATTCGCGCGAACGCAGCTCCCTTCGTCTTTCAATCGGCGGGCGAGAGGGTTCATCGATCCCGATACCTCGGTCCGAAGTTTCGCCCGGCCTCATCGGCCCTCGCCGGGGTTAAATCGATTTGGACGGACCCGGCCTCGGTCGGTTATACTGCGATCTCCCGCCTGGCTCGCTTCCTACGAAGGTCTTGCATGCGCACTGCGGCTCTCCTCTTCGCGATGCTGCTCGCGAACCAATCCCTCGCTGCGGACCCGCCGGCCGGCGGGTCGATGCGCAAATTCCTCGATGCGCACTGCGTCTCATGCCACGACGCTGCCAATAAGAAGGGCGGTCTGGACCTCGCCATTCTCCCGGCCGATTACAAAACTCCGGCCACTTTTGAAGCCTGGGTGAAAGTCCACGACCGAATCGCATCCGGGGAAATGCCGCCCCGCAACCGCAAGGAGCGGCCCACCGCGACGGAGACCGAATCGATCCTCAAGCAACTGCAACCGGCATTGGCGAACGCCGAGCGGGCCACCCGCAAGCCGGGCGATGGCCGGGCGACCTTTCGCCGCCTCAACCGCACGGAGTACGAGAACACGCTCCGCGATCTGTTCGACCTTCCCGGTTTGAAGTTGAAAGACCTGCTTCCCGAAGACGGCCGGGCGTACGGCTACGACAAGCCCGCGGGGGCGCTGGACATCTCGCACGTTCAACTGGCGAAGTACCTCGAAGCTGCGGAAGTGGCGTTGGACGCCGCGACCGCCCCGCACGCGGCTCGGCCGGACGTTTACAAGAACCGCATCGCACCCGGCTCGTGCTACGACATCATGAACGTGCTCACCAACGGCGACGCAATCCCGCTGAAGGATTTCAAGTACGACGCCTCGCTCTACCCGATCGTCAGCACCGATGCCAGCCGGCCGACGATGCGGGGCTTGCTCGACGCGAAGAAGTTCCCCTACATCGAATCGGTCGGAATTTTCCGCCACGAGGACGACGCCTTCCGCCCGCGGTTCACGCCGTTCGCTCCGAGCTACGCGGGCCTCTACCGCTTGAAGATTTCACTCTGGTCGTTCCACTGGGACAAAGGCGAAGTGAAGCCGAACTCTCGGACCGAGTCCGCCTCGCTCGTTGCCGACGGCCGATTGCTCGGGTACTTCGATGCGCCCTCGTTGAAGCCGACGACGCACGAGGTCGAAGTCTGGCTGAACGTGGGCGAGGAGATTACCTTCAACGCCGCGTCGCTGTGGCCCGTGCGAGTAAGCGAGCGGAAGGGGAAGGCCGCGGAGTACGTCGGCCCCGGCATCGCGATCGACTGGATCGACATTGAAGGCCCGCTCTTCAAGCAATGGCCGCCAACTGGGCACCAACGGCTTTACGGCGATTTGCCACTCGCTCCGATGCCGCATGGGCAACTCTCGCCCAACGACCCGCGATTGCCCCGGCGCACCCCGATCAAGCAAATCCGCGACGCGACGCGGACCGGCCCCATCGTCTATGGCTCGGTGGTGTCCGCGGCTCCAGAAGCGGATGCCACGCGGTTGCTGAAAGAGTTCCTGAAACGGGCGTTCCGACGCATCGTGACCAACGAGGAAATCCAGCGATACCTCGGCTTGTTCAAAGCTCAAGTCGCGGAGGGGGCCGGGTTCGAAGAAGCGATGCGGACGGTTTACAAAGCGGCGCTCTGCTCACCCGAGTTCCTCTTTCTGAAAGAATCGCCCGGTGGGTTGAGCCAGTGGGCGATCGCGAGCCGGCTCTCGTACTTCCTGTGGAACTCGATGCCGGACGACGAATTGCTCACTCTTGCGGAGACGAACAAACTCAAGCTCAACCTCCGTGCCCAGGTCGAGCGGATGCTCAACGACCCCAAGGCCGAGCGGTTCGTTGACGACTTCACGGACCAGTGGCTCGACCTCCGCGAGATCGACGCGACTTGCCCGGACCGGCGGTTGTACCCCGAGTTCCGCCCGATCCTGCGGGACGCGATGCTCGCCGAGACGCGGGCGTACTTTCGCGAA
>Ga0335394_10005037_pt1 | contig 14992 bp, 11 predicted proteins | sample MAT03_FD_205741 | JGI IMG/M metagenome (GOLD analysis project Ga0335394, IMG submission 205741) | Freshwater microbial communities from Lake Fryxell liftoff mats and glacier meltwater in Antarctica - MAT-03 (spades assembly) (version 2) ...
GCCTGCGCAGCGCCGATGCGTCGCTGCAGGACGGCCGCGTCCAGCGGCGCGGGCAGTTTGGTGCCGATGTGGTGGTCCGCCACATCATCGGCCTGGACCCGGCGCGCAACGGCATCGCGATTGCCGATATGCCCCGCGTGGGCATGAAGCTGGCTTTTTGCGAACGCAACGCCGAGGCGGCGCGTGCCGACCTGGTGCGCATCTGCGCGGAAATCCGTGAAGAACTGGAGCCCGAAGAACGCACGCTCGAAGTTGCCAGTGCCTTGAGTGGTGTGCACGCCGACTCCGCGCCGCACCCGGCGCGCCGCATTGCCGGCGCGATTTATGTGAGCTGCTCGGGCCGGGGCGGGCCGCATTTCGGCGCGCCCAGTGCTGAGTTGCAGATCGTGCGGCGCGCACTGGGCGACGTTCCGCTGGTCGGTTTTTTTGCCGGTGGCGAAATCGCGCGCCATCACCTGTATGGCTACACCGGGGTGTTGACGGTGTTTACCGCGGCAGAATAAACGGATGGCGGAGCAAGGTCGCGGCCGGGGTCGGCGCTGCTGGTTGCAATTTTCATCCGTTGGAATGATCGGGAGGACATCTTCATGAGCAAAGCCCTGCGGCTCTCCGAGAAATGGTTCCAGCGCGGCCTGTGGCTGGTGGCGCTGGTCTTTGCCGGGTTTCTGATCGGTTTGGGTGGCACCGTTGTGGGCGACCTGCCACAGGTTGAAAAAAACCTGTCGGTCGAGGATTTCATGGCACAACCTGCCACCACCCAGTTGCGCGAGGCCCTCAAAGGCGCTGAACGCACGGGCCGCGAGGCGCAGGAGGCGCTGGAGCAGGCCCGGCTCAAGCACCGCGCGGCACAGGCCAACTCGCGCTCGGCCAGTGAAACTTTCAGCAACTGGCTGGCAACGCGGCGCGCGACCGAGCGCGCCGAGCAGGACCCGGAGCTGCTGGAGCGTACGCGCGCGCTGGACGGCCTCAAGGCGGCCGAGCGCCAGGCGCTGGCAGCGATGGAAGCGCAGCAGCAAAAAGCGCTGGACACCGGCCAGGGCGCCACGCGCACGCGTGAGAGCCTGGCAGAGCTGGAGCGGGTCGCGCAGGAAAAATGGCAACGCGCACAACGCGCTCAGGAGCTGCGCGTGTTTTTATACCGCCTGGCGCTGACCCTGCCGCTGCTGGCGGCGGCGGGCTGGCTGTTCGCGAAAAAACGCAAAAGCACTTACTGGCCGTTTGTCTGGGGCTTTATCTTTTTTGCGCTGTTCGCGTTTTTTGTCGAGCTGGTGCCTTACCTGCCCAGTTATGGCGGTTATGTGCGCTACATCGTCGGTATTGTCATCACCGTGCTGGTCGGACGCCAGGCGATTCTTTCGCTGAACCGCTACCTGGAAAAACAGAAACTCGCCGAGCAGTTGCCCGACGCGCAGCGCCGGGAGGAACTCAGCTACGACACGGCACTGACACGCCTGTCCAAGGGCGTGTGCCCGGGCTGCGAGCGCGTCGTCGATCTGAAAAATCCGCTGATTGATTTTTGTCCGCATTGCGGTATTGGTTTGTTCGACCATTGCGGCGTTTGCGACGCGCGCAAGAGTGCGTTTGCCAAGTTCTGCCACGTTTGCGGTGCCGAGGGCGGGCGCCCCAAGCCGCCGTCCGTGCCGGTGGTTGGCGCGCCCGCGTAAGCGCCTGCCATTGTCGCCTTGTCCTTGATCGCTGCGCCTGATCGCTTACGGCCAGCGTAACCGTTCACCTACAGACGCCGCGCGTCAAACGTTCACAGTCATCAAACCACAAAGGGGTTTGATCATGAAAACGCAAATACGCAACCAGGTGGCAGCTTTTTTTCTGCTGCTTCCCGCCACGACCGTTCTGCTGGCGCTGCCGGGTGCCGCAGTCGCACAACCCGCCGCGCCCGAGGTGCGGTCGCTGGAAGTCGACACCGACGGTGGACTGGCCGCCGGTTCCGAGCTGAATTTCACGGTGGAAGGCACGCCGCGTGGTCAGGTCAGCCTGAACATACGCGGTATTCCGCGCACGATTGTGCTCAAGGAAACCGAGCGCGGCGTTTATGAGGGAAGCTACACCGTCAGGCGCAAGGATCGGCCTGCCCAGAACAGCACCATCCGTGCCACGCTGCGCTTACGCAACCGCAACGTCGTGGCCAACTACAGTTTTCCGGCGGGCATTGCCGGCGCGCCGGTCGCGGTTCCTCCGCCCGTTGCGCTTGCCCCGCCGGTCGCCTTGAAAATCGACCGCTTCACCGTGGCTCCGGTCGACAAGATCGAACCAGGCGCAGACCTGCGGTTTACGCTGAATGGCGCGCCTGGCGGTGTTGCCGAGGTGGACATTCCGGGTGTCATCAACAATCTTGCCCTGCGCGAAACCCGGCCCGGCGTTTACGAGGGTTCTTACACCATCCGCCGCCTGGACAACCTGTCACCCTCGCGGCCCGTCGTCGCGACCTTGCGTGTTGCAGACAAGGCGGTCAGCTCGACGCTGACCCAACCGCTGATCACCGACGCCAAGCCGCCGGTGGTGCGTAACATGGCTCCGCGCGATGGCGAGGCACTGCCGCGCGGCGCCTTTACCTCGGTGTCCGGTACCTTTGACGATTCGGGCGGCGTGGGCGTGGATCCGAAAAGCGTGCGTTTCCTGCTGTCTGGCCGCAATGTGACCGCAGAAACGCAGATCACGCCGCAGTTCTTCACTTACCGCGCTGACCTGCCGCCTGGCCGCTACACGGCGGACCTGACCGCCAGGGACATGGTTGGCAATGCAGTGCGCCAGACCTGGACCTTTGACGTGGTGGCTGCCGCGAGTGCGGCACCCACGACAGTGCCACTGCAGATCACCAGCCATAGCAACAACGCCACGGTGGAAGGCGGCCCAGTGGTCGTACGCGGACGCACCGCACCCGGCGCGCTGGTCGATGTCAAGGTAGGCGCCGTCGGTGCGATTGCCGGCCTGTTCGGTATGAACCAGAACGTGTTTGCGCAGCGCATCCAGGCCGATGCCGGCGGGAACTTCTCGTTCAGCTTCGCGCCACAGTTCCCGATTCCGACCACGCGTTATGAGGTTTCGATGACTTCCAGCAAGGACGGCATGACGCCGACCGAGTCCCGTCTGGTGCTGTTCCAGAGGTGAGCCTGAATCAGAAAAGGGCGGGGAAATCGCTTCCCTGCCCTTTTTCTGCCTCGTAAGGTTGCTACTTTTTTAATAGCAGATTCACCGCTGCGGTCGGCCGAAAAACGGGTAACTCGGGTCGTTGTAACCGTGGCTGGAGGCGTGCCCCGGCGCCACCAGTGCGTTGACAAACGCTTCGTCTTCGTCGTCCAGCACCAGGTCCACCGCGCCGTACACGTCTTCCAGGTGCGACAGCAGGCGTGGCCCGGCGATCACTGAACTGACCAGCGGGTTGGCCAGCACCCAGGCGGCTGCAAACTGCCCTGGTACCCAGCCTTTGGCTTCGCAGTGCAGCTTGATCTGTTGCGCAATCACCAGTGACTCTTCGCGAAACTCGGTTTCCAGGATGCGCTTGTCGCCGCTGCCAGCCCGGGTGCCTTCAGCGGGCGGCTGGCCCGGCGGGTACTTGCCGGTCAGCACGCCACGCGCCAGCGGGCTGTAGGGCACGACGCCCAGGCCGTAGTGACCGCAGGCCGGCAAAATCTCGACTTCGGGGCTGCGGTTGAGCAGGTTGTAGTAGGGTTGGCAGACCACCGGTTGCGCCACGCCGGTTTTCTCGCACAGGCGCATGATTTCTGCAATGCGCCAGCCACGGAAGTTGGACAGGCCGAAGCTGCGGATTTTGCCGCCGCGTATCAGGTCGCCGAGGGCGCGCACGGCCTCGTCGTAGTTTTCGTCGGGGTAGTCGCGGTGCAGGTAAAGGATGTCCAGGTAATCGGTGCCCAGCCGCTTCAAAATGGCGTCGGTCTGCGACAGCAACCACTGGCGCGAATAGTGGCCTTGGGTGACTCCAGCGCCCGCCTTGTTGCCGAGCTTGCTGGCCAGCACCCAGTCCTGCCGCTGACCAGCCAGAATTTTTCCCAGCACCGTTTCGGACCGGCCTTCGTTGTACACATCGGCTGTGTCAATGAAGTTGATGCCCTGCGCTTTCGCCGAGGCGACGATGCGCGCCGCTTCTTCATCAGGCGTCTGCTGGCCAAACATCATGGTGCCCAGGCAGAGGGCAGACACTTTCAGGTTGCTGTTTCCGAGGCGGCGGTATTGCATGGGAGATCCTGAGTTTGAAGAAAGGACTAGACCCCGCGCTGCCGGTCCTGCCGGAAACGCTCCACAAACACGCCGAATTGCCCGGTATCCAGCGCATCGCGCACTTCCTGCATCAGGTTCAAGTAATAGTGCAGGTTGTGAATGCTGCTGAGCATGGGGCCCAGCATTTCGCCGCAGCGGTCCAGGTGGTGCATATAGGCGCGGCTGAACCCCCCCGACGCAGTGCCGTCGGGCATCACACGTCCCTTGCAGGTATAGCAGCTGCAGGTCGCATCCACCGGCTGGTCTTCGGTCTTGTAGCGTGCGTTGCGAATTTTCAGGTCGCCAAAGCGCGTGAACATATGGCCATTGCGCGCATTGCGTGTCGGCATCACGCAGTCGAACATATCTACCCCGGCGCCCACGCCTTCCACCAGATCTTCCGGTGTGCCGACGCCCATCAGGTAGCGCGGCTTGTGCGCGGGCAGACGGTGCGGCGTGTGCGCCATGATGCGCTGCATTTCTTCTTTGGGCTCACCCACGCTGACGCCGCCGATGGCGTAACCGGGCAGGTCCAGCTCAACCAGCGCGTCGAGCGACTCCTGGCGCAGGTTTTCGAACATGCCGCCCTGCACGATGCCGAACAGCGCGTTGGGGTTTTCCAGTTTCTTGAACTCGGCGATGCAACGGCCAGCCCAGCGCAGGCTCAGCGCCATCGAGCTGCGGGCTTCGCTTTCGGTGGTGATGTGGCCTTGTGTGTCGTAGGGTGTGCATTCGTCGAACTGCATCGCGATGTCGCTGTTCAAAATGGTCTGGATCTGCATCGAAATTTCGGGTGTCAGAAACAGCTTGTCGCCGTTGACGGGTGAGGCAAACTTGACGCCTTCCTCCGAGATCTTGCGCATCTCGCCGAGCGACCAGACCTGAAAGCCACCGCTGTCGGTGAGGATCGGTTTGTGCCAACTTTCAAACCTGTGCAGGCCGCCGAACTGTTGCATCACGTTCAGCCCCGGCCGCATCCACAGGTGAAAGGTGTTGCCCAGAATGATTTGCGCGCCCATCTCGTGCAGCGACTGCGGCATCACGCCCTTGACCGTGCCATAGGTGCCGACCGGCATGAAGATCGGCGTCTGCACCACACCGTGGTTCAGCGTGAGCGTGCCGCGCCTGGCAAAGGAGCCCCGAGAAGCACCTTCGGCGGTGTCGGTTTTTAAGACTTCAAAGTTCAGCATGTATTGATTGTCTCAGGCGGTATTGCGCTGCAGCAGCATCGCGTCGCCGTAGCTGAAGAAGCGGTAGCGCTGCGCGATCGCATGCTCGTAAAGCGCCATGATGTGCTCGTAGCCGGCAAAGGCGCTGACCAGCATCATCAGCGTGCTTTTGGGCAGATGAAAGTTGGTCAGCAGCAGATCCACCACCTGAAAGTCAAAGCCCGGCGTGATGAAGATGTTGGTGTCATTGCAAGCCGGACCAAACTTCGCGCTCGACTCCAGCGCGCGTACGCAGGTGGTGCCGATTGCGACCACCCGGCCGCCGCGCGCCTTGCAGTCCCTGATGGCCTGTAGCGTCGCTTCTGGTACCTCAAAACGCTCGAAATGCATCGCATGGTCTGCGATGTTTTCAGCCTTCACCGGCTGAAACGTGCCGGCACCGATGTGCAGCGTGACCGTGGCGCGCTGGATGCCGCGTGCTTCGAGCCGGGCCAGCACGGCCTCGTCAAAATGCAGCGCCGCCGTCGGCGCGGCTACCGCGCCCGGGTTCTTCGCAAACACGGTCTGGTAACGCCGTTCATCGTCGGCCGAGTCGCTGTGCGTGATGTAGGGCGGCAAGGGCACATGACCATGGCTTTCCATCAGCGCATAGGGGTCGCGGCTCAGCGCAAAGCGGTACAGCGGACCCTCTTCGTTGGGCCAGCGGCCCAGCAAGGTGACGCTGAAGCCGCCGTCCATCTGCAGCACGGCACCGGGCAGCGGCTTCTTGCTGACCTTCATGTGGGCGGCCACCTCATGACCGGACTCTGTTGACGGGGACAACACGCGTTCGATCAGCAGTTCCAGCCGCCCGCCACTGCTTTTCTGCCCGAACAGGCGCGCCTTGACGACCTTGGTGTCGTTGAGCACCAGCAGGTCGCCCGGCTGCAGCAGCTCCGGCAAGTCGGTAAAGCGCCGGTCCACCGCAGCGCTGTCCCGGCCGTCGAGCAGGCGCGAGGCGCTGCGCTCGGCGGTGGGGTGCTGTGCGATTAATTCGTTGGGGAGTGTGAAATCAAAGTCACTGAGGCTGAAATGCGTCTTCATGAAGGACAATTGTCCCATGCCACCCCGCTCCCTCACCGGTGCCTCTTCCCGAAAAGTGACCCAGGCCGCAGCGGGGGTTGCGAACCCACCCGCGCCCGCAACCGCGCCCAGGTCCCAGCCGCAGAAAGCGATGGACAAGCTGGGCCTGCGCCGCGACATCGACCTGGCGCTGCACCTGCCGCTGCGTTACGAGGACGAAACCCGCATCACCCGGCTGGCCGATGCGCGCGACGGGGACATGGTGCAGATCGAGGGCCAGGTGACGCACAGCGAAGTGACTTTTCGCCCGCGCCGCCAGTTGCGCGTCACAGTCGACGACGGCAGCGACACCTGCGTGCTGCGCTTTATCAACTTTTACCCGGCGCACCAGAAAACCCTGAGCGTGGGTGCGCGTGTGCGCGTGCGCGGCGAGTTGCGCGGCGGTTTTGTGGGGCGTGAGATGGTGCACCCGGCTTTTCGCGCCGCCGCCGGCGCGCTGGCGACCGCACTGACCCCGGTGTACCCCACGGTGGCCGGGTTGCCGCAGGCCTATCTGCGCAAGGCGGTGCTCGGCGGCCTGGCAAGCGCTGATCTGACGGAAACCCTTCCCGAGAAAATATCAAACAAAAACCTGCCGCAGCCCTTGTCCAGTCTGCGTGAGGCGCTATCATTTTTGCATAATCCAGCACCCGACGCAGCCCTGGCGACGCTGGAAGACCGCAGCCACCCGGCCTGGCAGCGGCTCAAAGCCGAGGAGCTTTTAGCCCAGCAACTGTCGCAGCTGCAGGCGCGCCGCGTGCGTGCCGCCATGCGGGCGCCGGCGCTGGTTGCAGTCGCCATTAGCGGCCCGCACTGTAGCCTGCATGATCAGTTGCTGGAGCGCCTGCCCTTTCGCCTGACGGCGGCGCAGCAGCGTGTCGGTACCGAGATCGACGCTGACCTGAAGAAAAATCTGCCCATGCATCGCCTGTTGCAAGGCGACGTCGGCTCCGGCAAAACTGTAGTCGCTGCGCTGGCCGCAGCGCGCTGCATGGACGCCGGATGGCAGTGTGCGCTGATGGCGCCTACGGAAATCCTGGCCGAGCAGCACTTTCGCAAGTTGATCGGCTGGCTGGAACCGCTGGGCATTCAGACCGCATGGCTCACCGGCAGCCAGAAGGCCAAGGAGCGGCGCGAGGCGCTGGCCATGATCGAAAGCGGCGCGGCCGGGCTGGTGGTCGGCACACACGCGGTGATTCAGGACAAGGTGGTTTTCAAGAATCTCGCGCTGGCCATCATCGACGAGCAGCATCGCTTCGGTGTGGCGCAAAGGCTGGCACTGAGAAGCAAAATGAGTCTGGATGCGGAATCCTCCCCCCGCCGGGGGAGGGCCGGGGAGGCGGCGAATATGGACACCGCCAATGCGGTTCGCGCACAGCGTGAACCGCATTTGCTGATGATGACCGCGACGCCAATCCCGCGCACCCTGGCCATGAGTTACTACGCCGACCTGGATGTCTCCACCATCGACGAGCTGCCGCCGGGCCGCACGCCTATCGTCACCAAGGTGGTCGGCGAGGCGCGCCGCGACGAGGTGGTGGAGCGCATTCGCGGCCAGCTCGCCGAAGGCCGACAGGTCTACTGGGTCTGCCCGCTGATTGAAGAGAGCGAGTCGGTGGACCTGATCAACGCCACCCAGACGCACGAAGCCCTGAGCGCGGCCTTGCCGGGCACGCCCGTCGGCCTGCTGCATTCGCGCATGCCGCCGGCCGAGAAAAAAGCCGTGATGGCGCTGTTCACCAGCGGCCAGTTGGGTGTGTTGGTCAGCACCACGGTGATCGAGGTCGGCGTGGACGTGCCGAACGCCTCGCTGATGGTGATCGAACACGCCGAGCGTTTCGGCCTGAGCCAACTGCACCAGTTGCGTGGCCGGGTCGGGCGCGGTGCGGCCGCGTCGGCCTGCGTGTTGCTGTATTCGACTGGCGATGCGCCGCGCCTGGGTGAAACCGCCCGCGCGCGGCTCAAGGCCATGGTCGAGACGCAAGACGGCTTTGAAATCGCCAAGCGTGACCTGGATATCCGTGGCCCGGGCGAATTCCTGGGCGCGCGGCAATCGGGCGCGCCGCTGCTGCGCTTTGCGGACTTGGCCACGGATACCGCGTTGCTGGCGTGGGCGCGGGCACTGGCGCCGGTGATGCTGGACCAATTCCCCGATCTGGCGCATCGGCATATCTTGCGGTGGCTGGGGGGGAAGGCTGAGTTTTTGAAGGCTTGAGCCGCCTGCAAGCGATTTGCATCACGCTCCGTCCCCGGTTCGCTCTAGGCAGTAGGTCCAACTCCCCACTCCCACCCCCACCCCCAGCCCCTCCCTCGCCCCGCTGGGCGATGGAGGGGGGCTTCATTTGGCTGTGTGTGTTTGTTGCCGCGTGCATGCATGACGGTTCCGTGGTAAGACGATGACGCGCAAAGCGCGTCATCGTCTCCCCGAATCCGAGTTCGTCACCCCACCCGTCGGGCTGGGCCGAGGAGCGCAGGCAAAAGCGGATCAGGGCGAGCGATTGTCTGAGCGAAGCGAGTTCGAGCTCGACCCCGCTTTTACCGAGCACCGCAGGTTGCCCGTAGCGCAGCGAAGGGACCCAGACCATCGGGTCGCCTTTCTTTTCCTTAGGTTTCTTTGGCGAAGCAAAGAAAAGCAAGTCGCCCGCCGGGGCGAGACCCGGCTTGCTGGTTAAGACGCAAACTTGGAAAGAGCGGCGCGAAAGCGGGACAATACAACCATGACGCTCACCGAACTCAAATACATTGTGGCCGTGATCTTGGGAGGGACAGGGCGAGGGGCCCCGCTTGCGGGGATCGACCCCCGGACAAGATCGTTGGCGACGGCCTTTGTCGTGTGCAGGAATGGTGAACCAGGATGACTCTCACAGAACTTAAGTACATCGTCGCCGTCGCCCGAGAAAAACACTTCGGCAAGGGCGCCGAAGCCTGCCACGTCTCGCAGCCGACCTTGAGTGTCGCCATCAAGAAGCTCGAAGAAGAGCTGCAGGTCAAGCTGTTCGAGCGCAATGCCACCGAAATCACGGTGACGCCGCTGGGCGAAGAGATCGTACGCCAGGCGCAAAGTGTGCTGGAGCAGGCTGAAAACATCCGCGACATTGCCAAGCGTGGCAAGGACCCGCTGGCGGGTGCGCTGCGGTTGGGCATCATCTACACCATCGGCCCTTACCTGCTGCCGGACCTGGTGCGCCAGATGATTGCGCAGACGCCGCAAATGCCGCTGATGCTGCAGGAGAACTTTACCGTCAAACTGCTGGAACAACTGCGCACCGGCGAGATCGACTGCGCCATTCTGGCCGAGCCTTTTCCCGATGCCAATCTGGCGATTGCGCCGCTGTATGACGAACCGTTCATGGCGGCTGTGCCCAGTACCCACCCGCTGGCGGCGCGCAGCAGCATCACCGCCGAGGAGCTGAAAAAAGAGACCATGCTGTTGCTGGGCACCGGCCACTGCTTTCGCGACCATGTGCTGGAGGTCTGCCCGGAGTTCGCGCGCTTTTCCAGTCACGCCGAGGGCATCAGCAAGAGTTTCGAGGGCTCGTCGCTGGAGACCATCAAACACATGGTGGCCGCCGGCATGGGCGTGACGCTGGTGCCGCGCCTGAGTGTGCCCAGGGAGGCCCTGCTCCCGCCGCTGCCTGCGAAAGCCGCTTCGAAAACCAAAAGCAAGGAAGTGCCGGAGTTGCCCTCCTACATCCGTTACCTGCCGTTTGAGGGCCATGTGCCGACACGGCGTGTGGTGCTGGCCTGGCGCCGCAGCTTCACGCGGTATGAGGCCATCGCCGCCCTGCGCAATGCGATTTACGCCTGTGAGCTGCCGGGCGTGGCGCGGCTGTCCTGAATTCGCCTGTTCCGGTGTTTCATGATGTCTACCAAGGCAATACAGTTTGCATGTTGCACCCAGCCGCCTGATTGCTTACAGTGAAGTCCGAAGTTCTTTAAAGGAAACCCGCATGTCCAAGTCTTCCCCCAAAAAAGCCTCCCCCGCTGGCGGCACCGGCGCGCCGCCGATCAACATCGGCATAGGCGAAAAAGACCGCGCGGCCATCGCCCAGGGCCTGAGCCGCCTGCTGGCCGACACCTACACGCTGTACCTGACGACGCACAATTTCCACTGGAATGTGACCGGGCCGATGTTCAACACGCTGCATGTGATGTTCATGACGCAGTACACCGAGTTGTGGGCAGCGGTGGACCCGGTGGCTGAACGCATTCGTTCACTGGGGCATCCGGCACCGGGCTCCTACGCACAGTTCAGCAAGCTGGCTTCGGTGCCCGATGCGCCCGCGACACCGCCGAAGGCGCTGGAGATGGTGCGCATCCTCGTGAAAGGCCACGAGGCGGTCGCACGCACGGCCCGAGAGCTGTTTCCGGTGGCCGACAAGGCGGGCGACCAACCGACTGCCGACCTGCTGACGCAGCGCCTGACCGTGCACGAGCAGACCGCCTGGATGCTGCGTTCGCTGCTCGAAGAGTGAGCCGCCGAAGTTCTTTGCTTGAAGAGTAAATTCAGCCTCTACCTTCAGCTGATCCGCTGGGACCGACCGGCGGGATGGCTGCTGCTGCTTTGGCCCACGCTGTCGGCGCTGTGGGTGGCGGCCCACGGCTTTCCGGGCTGGCACCTGGTCGTGGTGTTTACGCTGGGCACCATTCTGATGCGCAGCGCGGGCTGCTGTCTCAACGATGTAGCCGATCGCGACTTTGACCGCCACGTCAAACGCACCGCTCAGCGGCCAGTGACACGTGGTGCGGTGTCGGTCAGGGAAGCCTTGATCCTCGGGGCGGTGCTGGCCCTGCTCGCCTTTGGCCTGGTGCTGACCACCAACACCGCCACCATCACCTGGTCGTTTGCCGCGCTGGCGGTGGCCGTGGTGTATCCGTACGCCAAGCGGTTTGTCTCCATGCCGCAGGCGGTGCTGGGCGTGGCCTTCAGCTTTGGCATCCCCATGGCTTTTGCCGCTGTGCAGTCGCGCGTGCCGCCGCTGGCCTGGCTGCTGCTGCTGGGCAACCTGTTCTGGGTGATTGCCTACGACACCGAATACGCCATGGTGGACAGGGACGATGACCTCAAGATCGGCATGAAAACCTCCGCCATCATGCTGGGCCGCTTCGACCTGGCCGGCATCATGGCCAGCTACTTGGTTTATCTGTCCATCTGGGCTTGGGCCCTGATGGATATTGCGCAACCAGCTATCTATTTAATAGCGGTTGGCGTGGCTCTGGCGCAAGCCGTGTGGCACGGCTGGTTGATCCGCAAGCGCGAACGCGACGCCTGCTTCAAGGCTTTCCGCCTGAACCACTGGCTCGGGTTCACGCTGTTTGCCGGCATCGCGCTGTCGTATTTGCTGGCTGGCGTTTGACCCGGCGGGGTGCCGGATGCTACAAAAATAATAGCTGCTAACGCCCGTGAATAAAGGGCTGCAGCCCGTTTTTATCTGAAATCTTCAGATGGCACCGAACTCGTCGCCAAGTTCTGCCGCGCGCTGCCTGGCCGCGTGCATGGCGCGCATGAAATGCTTCTTGACGTCGTCCTGCTCCATCGATGACAGGGCGGCGTAGGTGGTGCCTCCCTTGGAGGTCACCCGGGCGCGCAGGATTTCCGGCGGCTCGTCCGAAGCCCGCGCCAGTTCTGATGCCCCGACAAAGGTGGCGACTGCCAGCGTGTGCGCCTGCTCACGGCTCAAACCCATGTCCACGCCGGCCTGCACCATGGCTTCGATAAAGTAAAACACATAGGCCGGGCCCGAGCCCGACAGGGCGGTGACGGCGTCGAGCTGGGCCTCGTGATCCAGCCACAGCAGTTCGCCCGTGGGCTCGATCACACGCTCTATGGCCAGCCGGTCTGCGGCGCTGACCGCCGGGCGGGCGAAGAGGGCGGTCATGCCCTGACCGACCAGAGCCGGCGTGTTGGGCATGGCACGCACGATGCGCTGGGTGTCCAGCCAGACCGCCATGCTGTCCGAGCGAATACCAGCGGCCACGCTCAGGTGCAGGGCCTGGCGGGTGTGCGGGCCTGCCTGCTGCGCGGCCTCCCTGAAGGTCTGGGGCTTGACGGCCCAGACCACCAGCCCGGCTGAGCCCAGATCGGCGTCTGGCGCTGCCTGTGCAGTGATGCCGAAGTCAGCTTTCAGCTTGCTGCGCTGTTCGGCCCAGGGTTCGACGATCTGGATCTGGCTGGCCGCCAGCCCCTGTTTCAACAGGCCGCCAATGATGGCACTGGCCATGTTGCCACCGCCAATGAAGGCGATAGCGTCGGCAAAGGGAGAGCTTGCGGATACTGATGTCATGCGTGTGCTCAATCAAAAAATTCAAAAGCCAGCCACTGGGTAATCTGGCGCGGACCGAAATTGTCGTCGCTGATGACATGCAGGCTGCGGTTGCCGCTGGCAAGCCTTGGGCCCCAGCACATGCCTTCGGTATTGTCGAGGCGGTCCAGCCGGGGGCCGCCTCCTGCGCCAGTAAAGGCTGAAAAGTCAGCCAGCAGCACTTTGGCCACCGGCTGGTGATTGCCGGCTTGCAGGGCGGGCAGGTTCAAGGTGTCCGAGCCGCCCCGTGTGTCAATCAGGTACAGGCGCAGCGAATTGGCGGCGTCGGGCCCATACCCTGCCATGTAGGCTCGCTCCAGCACCAGCAGGCGGTGGGCATCCAGCATCAAAATTTCTGTCACCCCGTTGTCGGCTTGGGTGGCTGGCGGCAATGGCGCGCGCGGGATGGCGTCGGGTACATAGGCGAGTTGCCTGAGCACCTTGCCGCTGGTCAAGTCAATTTCGGTGAAGCGGCAGGGCCCGCCCGGCACCTGCACGGTCGGCACCGGGCCATCCTGGCGCAAGGCGCCCTCCATGGCAATCCATGCACGGCTGCCGTCGGGGCTCAGGGCCAGGCCTTCCAGCGTCAGGTTCACACGCGGCCCATGGGTGAGCTGAAAGTCAAACATCGCTGGCAATCCGAACTCGCGCAGCAGCGTGCCGTCGGGTCGGCTTTCACGCAGCGCCGGGGATGCACCGGTCAGCGCATGGCCTTCGCTGGTCCACAGCAGGCTCTGGCTGGACGCGCGCCAGCGGATCGCCTCGGGGTCGGGCACCTGAATGCCTTGCAGCGCTGCGGGGTAAGTGCTGCCGTCGGCCTGGCGCAGGGTGGTCACGGCTGTCAGTTCTGGGGCGCCGAGCCGGTTCGTTTCCAGAGCGATACGGGCTGTGTAAAACCGCGCCGGGTTGAAACTGGAGCCGTCGTCGCTGATCAGGTAATACAGGCCGGTCAGCGGATCGTGGTCGATGCCCGACAAGCCACCCACGGTGGTGCCCTGAAACTGCAGCCGGTGCGGCAGACGGGCCTCGCCAATCAGTCGCACCCGCTCCCCGGGCTGCTGTGCTGCGGCATGGCGCGGTAGACAGGCGGCCAGCGCGGCGCCTGCACCAAAACCCAGCGCCTGGCGCCGGGTCCACGGCGTGCTGGTTGTGGGGAGCGCGGTGCGGCTGGGCATGGCGCGAGTCTATCGCTCAAAACCACCGTGCGATGTGACAGATGACTAGAGCAAAACGGTTTGCCTCACCGCATGTTCCCACTGCGCCATCAGTTCCGCAGCGCGGCTTGGGCTCAGTGTGGGCAGAAAGCGGCGCTCGGCGCGCCACATGGCGGAAAGCTCTTCGGTGTTGGAATAAACCCCGCTGGACAGTCCGGCCAGGTAGGCGGCGCCCAGGGCGGTGGCCTCAAGCACGGCGGGCCGCACCACCGGTATGCCCAGCAGGTCGGCCTGGAATTGCATCAGGAGGTCGTTGATACAGGCACCGCCGTCCACCCGGAGCTCGGCCACCGGTGCCGCGCCCGCCGCCACCGCGTCGCGGCTCATGGCCTGCAGCAGGGCAGCGCTTTGGTAGGCGATGCTCTCCAGCGCGGCGCGCGCAATGTGCGCCACCGTGGTGCCGCGTGTCAGGCCGGTGATGGTGCCGCGTGCGTCGGGTTTCCAGTAGGGCGCGCCCAGGCCGGTGAAGGCCGGCACCATCATGACGCCGCCAGAGTCCGGCACGCTTTGCGCCAGCGCCTGCACCTCGCCGCTGCCCTGGATGGCGTGCAGACCGTCGCGCAGCCACTGCACCACCGCACCGCCGACAAACACACTGCCTTCAAACGCAAACTCGGTCTGCGGCGTGACCTGCGCCGCGCTGGTCGTGAGCAGGCCGTTATGCGAGGTCTGGAACTTGTTGCCGGTGTGCATCAGCATGAAGCAGCCGGTGCCGTAGGTATTTTTGGCCATGCCTTCCTTGAAACAGGCCTGCCCGAAGAGGGCGCTTTGCTGGTCCCCCGCTACACCGCCAATCGGGATGGCCGCGCCCAGAAGGGCTGGCAACACCTCGCCGTAATGGGTACTCGACGGCAAGACCCGGGGCATCAGCGCTTCCGGTATGTCCAAAAGGGCCAGCAGCTCGGTATCCCAGATGTTGGTGTGCACATTGAACAGCATGGTGCGCGAGGCGTTGGTCACGTCGGTGGCATGC
>Ga0335394_10005039_pt1 | contig 14991 bp, 14 predicted proteins | sample MAT03_FD_205741 | JGI IMG/M metagenome (GOLD analysis project Ga0335394, IMG submission 205741) | Freshwater microbial communities from Lake Fryxell liftoff mats and glacier meltwater in Antarctica - MAT-03 (spades assembly) (version 2) ...
ACGCTCCGAACCATGGCTATTTCACGATCGACCACTTGGTGGACGTGCTCCATACAAAGAAATGGTTCGATCCAGTCCGGTGAGTGACTTGTGAATTTTCCACTTCACACCACCACCCAAAGGCGCTCCTTTTCCAACCGGAAACGCACGTCATTTCCCACTTCGACCGGTTCGCCATCCAAATGGGCAAGCGTGCCAGTTTGATGAAAGTTGGCTTCCGTTGTGACCAAATTCCGGATGTACTTGCTCTTGTCCGCTTTGTGCGTGTAGATCTGGATGAATGCCTTGATCAGCGGAAAGAAGGACGGCTTGCGGACCACCCTTATTTCCGCCAGCCCATCATCCGGTCTGGATCCTGGACTGATCACCGCGCCATTGCCGAATTCGCGCGTGTTGCAAAAGACCACCATCAGCACATCTTCGTCGATCCGTTGACCGTGTACTTCGCCTGTAACACGCATGGGGGGCGTGCCCAGGATCTCTTGCACAATGATCTTCGCGTAGCCCAACATCCCACGGCCCTTGCTCTTGTCGAACCTGTGCGCTACACGAGCATCGAAACCGATACCGGCCGTGCCCAAGAACGGCATGTCGTTCAGGTAGCAGATGTCCATCTTCTTCCTTTCACCGGTGAAGGCGCGGTGCAGGGCCGCTTCCGCATCCAAGGGCAAACCAAGGGACCGTGCGTACCCATTCCCACTGCCCATGGCCACGACACCTATGGCCACGTCACTGCCCAAAAGGCCACTGGCAATTGAATTCAGCGTGCCATCGCCCCCGGCACTGATCACCAAGGAAGTGCCGTTCCGCAAAGCTTCACGTGCCAGTTCCTTGCCGTGTCCATGGCCCTCGATCAACCGGACTTCCAAGTCGTAGCCATAGTTGGGTGCAATGCGTTCCGCGATCTGCACAACGGACGGTGCACGACCTTTTCCCGAACGCGGATTGATCACCAAGAGGGCGCGCTCCATCACTTCGCCACTAGTTCGCCACGCACCAAGTGGCCGTTGAATTGTTGGATCGCGGCCTGCATGCTGCGGAACATTTCGGCTGTACCGAACTCTGATATTCCACTCGGTGCTGCGGCGAAAATGCTGTCCAACGGCAACGCTCGGAACGTATGAGTGCCATCGTATTGCATGTGCCATTGTGTACTGATGGCTTGGTAGATCCCATTGCTCGACATGATCGCAAAATTCGGGGTCTCGTTCCGCAAGGCGCTATGCCCGAAACTGAAGAATTCCTTGTTGTGGTCCAGTAGATCGAGTACTGTGGGCAAAATATCGATCTGTTGTGTTACACGGGCTTGGTCCATTGGCAAGATCGAGCCCGGAGCGAAGTAGAAAAGCGGCACCCAATAGTCCGTGGCCCTGTTGTACGCTTGGCCGGTCCGGTCGATGTCCGCAGTATGGTCGGCAGTGATCACGAAGAGCGTGTTCGCATACCAGGACATGCTACGCGCTGTTTCGAAGAATTGCCGAAGAGCATCGTCGGTGTAGCGTAAGGTGGGATGTATGTCCTGCGTGCCACCAGCGAACTTTTCCTTGTCCTCGACCGGCAATTCGTATGGATGGTGCGAACTCAAGGTGAAGATCGTGCTGAAGAATGGTTTGTTTTCCTTGTCGAGCTCATTGGCCCAGTATTGCAAATAAGGTCTGTCCCGTACTCCCCAATGCCCGTCGTGGTCGGTGGTCGCTCCCGTGTATTCGTTCAATCCCATGTAGCGCTGGAAACCAGCAGAACGCGTGAAGCCATCGAAGCCCATGGTGCCGTTCCTTCCGCCATGGTAGAAGCTTGTACTGTATCCATCACTTGCAAGGACATTGGCCAACGAAGTGAATGGCAAGCTGGCATAGGGTGAAGTGATGAAGGCCTCGTCCATGAGTTCCGGTATGCTGGCAAGGATAGCGGGGATGCCATCGATGCTGCGACGGCCGTTCGCGTATGCTCGTGTCATGTTCAGGCTCGCGCCCATCAACGAATCGAGAAAGGGCATGTAGCCCACATCACCGGAAAGCTTGGCGCTGTATGCCGCGGAAAAACTTTCCAAGATCACCAGCACCACATTTGTTCGCGGTGGTAGGTTGAACGTATCCGTGTAGTGGTGATGGACGGGCCAAAGAACCTCGGCCTCGGCGTTGGTCATGTAGTGCTTTTCGCTCAAGGTCGGTTTGCCAACACTGGTCATGATGGTGTATGGCGTGTTCAATGTGACAGGAAGGTTCTCCGCTCCACCATATCTAGCGGCATCCAACACTTGCAAGGGGATCAATTGCACGCCACCGCGCGAAGCGACCAACAAACCGACAACTACTACAAGCCGCCAACCGATGCGCCAAGACAACCGTTGAATTTGCCCTGCCGAAAAACGTTCCGCCCAGCGATACACCTTGCCCAGAACCACCAAGGCAATAATGTAAAGGACCAAAATGTACCAGTAATCACGGATGAATACCGGAGCGAGGTTTGCAGTGTCGTTCCCGGTGGTCATGATGCGGAAAAGATCAGCGGTGCTCCGCTTCAAGGTGAAAGTGTAGTACTCAAGATCCACGAACTGGAAGAAGAGCGCGATCGCATTCACCACAAGAAATACCCCGAGTTGGATGCGGCGGAAGACACCATTCGCGGGACTCGGATGGATCAGGATCAACAGGACCCACGGCAAATTCGTCCATGCGATCGCGAAGGCATCAAAGCGTATTCCGCCCAGAAAAGAGGTGAGTGGGACAGCAGGGAACAGATCGGCGTTCAGCCACGTGAACAACCAACGTGTGAGCGTGTAGACAACGCCAACAGCGCCCAAACGGAGCAGAAGAACGGTGAGTGGCCCCCGGATCATCGGCGCGAAGATGGGGATCCCATCACATTCATTCGTGGTGGACCAATATCGTGCGGCCTGCAACGGTTCTGATAGGGACCCAATCGGTGTAGGTGCTGTCCAGGAATGTCACAGGCCTTTCCGGATGATCGGTGACCACGAAACGAACGGTCCCATCGCGCATGGCCGTGTGGAAGGCGGCATAGTCGTACAACCGATCCTTGCTGAATTTGACGATGTCGTGCTGTTTCATCACGCTCTGTTGCACCAGCAAATGGTCCAAATAGTCGCGGTAGGTAACGAAGATGTGCTCGTTCGGCTTCAGGTCCAGTTCGTTCAGAAGTACATCACGTACGGTCAAGTCGGCTTGGTATTCGGCCATCCGTGCGGCATCGGGATCATCAACGTGTGCCCAGTTTTCCGTGCTCTTTGTGCGGAACGCCATGAACAGTAGGCCGTAGCAGGCAAAAGCCCAACCCGTGAAATGCTTCCAACGGAAAGGTTTTCCGGAACCCAGAAGGATTGCAACGCCCATGAAAGTGAGCGTCAGCCCTTCATGTAAATAATTCAATCGGCTCCCGGACTTCAGCCCGGTGAGCAGGCCGAACGCGATCGCCAATGGAACGGCCAACGCGAAGAAACGGAGTGCGGATCCATTCCCCCGAAAGCCTTCCACCAATAGGACCACCGCAAGGATGTGCCAGCCGATGAAGTATTTGTAGGTGGCCGGTTCGAAGAGTTCACCCCACATCATGGTGCTGTAACCATTGGCCAAGCCTTGCACCGTGTTTTGCCAAAAGATCCATGGAGTTGTGTCCAAGAAAATGAACGCAAGACCCGCACCTAGGAATAAGAGGATCGCAACTGAATAGCTGGCAAATGCTTTCCAGTTCCGGTGCAGGAGGAGGTACAACGCAGGGATCGTGATCATCAATGCTCCGGACTGTTTCGCGAAGAAGCCGAGCACCGCGAAACCGGCACAGGCGGTCAGGATCTTCCAGTTCGGATCCCGTAGCCATCGGGTGAAATACAACACTGCCGTGATCGATGCGAACGACTGCAAGGCATCGGGACGCGAGTAGAAGTGCTCGGTGTAGCTGCAGAAGACCAATCCACTGGCCAACGCGGTGGACCAGATATCCGCTCCGTTTTCCGTGCAGATGCGATAGACCACCAAGCAGGTCAACAAGGTCAACGTCAAGCCAATGACCCGGCTGAGCAGGAAGACCGATCGGGCATCCTCCCCGGTGATCCCAATGATCTTGCCAACGCCAGCGCACAACACGAAGTAGGCCGGTGTGTATTGGATAACATCAAAGGGGAGCTGTTCCGGGTCTTGGTATAGCGGCAGGTCAAGTAGCAGTTTCTGGATGGCATGCACGGAATTGTGCTCAACCCCGCCGAGTTCCGTGCGGTATTGCGGAACCATGTAAACCCGCAAGCCCAAATGGACCACCACGATCAAGAGCACCGCTACAGTTACCCATGATCGTGCGGGCAAGCCAATGACCCTGGTGGTCCCAAGCGCGGGCAGCATGGCGGTGAAGGTATGTGCGATGGATGGGATCATGAGAGAGCAACGGTTCTGTATCCGGCTCCATTACACACATTCGGAGGTATAGATCATCCGCTGGGAATCGTGTCCTGTAGCGGACGGCCTCAATACCTTTGACCCGCCCATTCGGCCTCCCGGATCACCATTTCATTTTACCACATGCCCACGCTGACCACCGAAGACCGCCAACTCCATTTCGAACGCGGTACCCATTCCAACGATTTCCTGATGAGTGCCTACGTGCGTTTGGTGCGGCCCCGCATTATTGAGGAAAAGATGTTGAGCCTGCTGCGCCAAGGCAAGATCAGCAAGTGGTTCAGCGGGATCGGGCAGGAAGCGATCAGCGTAGGGGCCACCATGGCCTTGCATCCGGATGAGTACATCCTGCCCATGCACCGCAATCTGGGTGTTTTCACCACGCGTGATATGCCCTTCCGGAAACTGTTCGCACAATGGCAAGGCAAGGCCACGGGTTATAGCAAAGGACGTGAACGGAGTTTCCATTTCGGGAGCCAAGAACACAAGATCGTGGGCATGATCAGCCATTTGGGACCGCAGCTCGGTATCGCGGATGGCATTGCATTGGCGCACAAACTGAAAAAGGAGAACCGTTGCACGATCGTGTTTACCGGCGATGGTGCCACGAGTGAAGGGGATTTCCATGAAAGCCTCAATGTGGCTGCGGTGTGGGAACTGCCTGTGCTCTTCATCGTTGAGAACAACGGCTACGGGCTGAGCACACCCAGCCGCGAGCAGTTCCGCATGGAGCACTTCACCGACAAGGCCATTGGTTATGGGATGGAAACGGTACAGATCGCCGGCAATAACATCCTGGAGGTGTACAACAACATCGCGCGATTGGCAGACAGCGTTCGGGAGAACCCGCGTCCGATCCTGGTGGAGTGCATCACCTTCCGCATGCGCGGCCATGAGGAGGCCAGTGGTACCAAGTACGTGCCCAAGGAACTGTTCGAAGTGTGGGGAAAGAAGGATCCCGTGGCCAACTACGAAGCGTGGCTGATCAAACAAGGCATCCTTTCCGTGGAAGAACGCGACGCCATTCGCCATGGGATCAAGGACGGGATCGAAGAGGACATCAAGCACGCATTCGAGGAACCCGAACCAGAACCGGTGAAGGAGATCGAAATGGGGGATGTTTACGCAACAGCGCCGAATTCCACCATTGGCACCGGTACCGTCGACCCACTGGGATCAACAACTACGGAAAATTCCGGAATTGGCTCCCGTACCGTCGAACCCTTGGGTCGACCTATTCCAGATATTCCCCATCCCGAAAAACGCCTGATCGATGCCATCCAAGAAGCCATGCTACAAAGCATGGAGCGTTTCCCGCAATTGGTGCTGATGGGACAGGACATTGCCGAGTACGGTGGTGCGTTCAAGATCACCGAAGGATTCGTGGAACGATTCGGAAAAGACAGGGTGCGCAACACCCCGCTATGCGAAAGCGCGATCGTTGGTGCAGCCTACGGCCTTAGTGTGAAGGGCATGAAAGCCATGATGGAAATGCAGTTCGCGGATTTCGTAAGCGAAGGCATGACACAGATCTGCAACGTGCTCGCCAAGAGCCACTACCGCTGGGGCCAGAACGCCGATGTGGTGATCCGAATGCCCACCGGTGCCGGGGTAGGAGCGGGACCTTTCCATAGTCAGAGCAACGAAATGTGGTTCGTGAAAACAGCTGGATTGAAAGTGGTTTACCCGAGCAACCCGTACGATGCGAAAGGCTTGCTCATGACGGCATTTGAAGACCCCAATCCGGTGATGTTCTTCGAGCACAAAGCCATGTACCGCAGTGTGTCTGGTCCGGTACCGAGTGAGCCGTATGGCATTCCATTCGGAAAAGCACGTGTGGTGCGCGAAGCCGAAGCGACCCGGCACGACAGTCCCGTATCCTTAAGCGTGATCACCTATGGCATGGGTGTGCATTGGGCCACGGAACTGGCAGCTTCACTGGCTGATCGGTCCGAGGATGAAGGAGGGCCGATCGATATGGAGATCATCGACCTGCGCACCTTGGTGCCCTTGGATGTGGATACGATAATTGCCAGTGTGAAAAAGACCGGCAAAGTCTTGGTGTTGCACGAAGACACCTTGACCGGCGGCTTCGGTGGCGAATTGAGTGCGCTGATCAACGAGCATTGTTTCGATCACTTGGATGCACCCATCGTTCGCGTGGCCAGTTGGGATACGCCGGTGCCATTTGCAATACCGCTGGAACAAGGATTTCTGCCGAAGACCAGGTTGTGGGAGGCGGTGGAGCGGTTGGCGGGGTATTGATTCGAAATATGCCAAGTATGCCTGACATACGGACCGTAAGTTACCTGATCTTGGGTTTGGTCGTACAAACTACTATGGGTCAATGTCATGAGCGGATCAAGGAACTCTGCTCGTGTGGCGAAGCGACCAAATTGCTGATCACACTTGATTCACTCGAGCGTGTTACGGGTCTGGATACCGCCATTCGTTGCAGTGTAGGCGAAGGGCTCTCTAGGGAACTTGTCCCGGGTTGTTGGGAACGTTCTATAGACATCACTTGGATGGTTGATGAGCGCGGTGGAACGAGTAGCACTATGCATGTTGTCACTGTGGATGATGAGATAGCTGTGTTACTGATCGAACGTGGTACATACCTTTTGAGGTCGAGTGTGGATAGTGCGTTGTTCGGTAAGATGAATTTCAACTATCGCATAATCTATGAACGTGAACTAGCCGTTTCCGATCTTTTCTCGGATTCGGTTGATTATGGCCGAGAGTGCAGCAGGTTCCTAATGGCTCCTGAGGCGCGTGTGAAGATGGAGGAAATGGTAGAAAAAGAAGACATTCCCGGCTTGAATGCATGGCTGGCTTCTCCCGTGACCGAACTTCAGATGTATGCCGTCGAAGGTCTTTATTCGTTGTGTGGTCGTGGTCTTTTACTTACTGCCTTTCAAACCAGGTGCATTGCTGCAATTGGCAAGAAGCGCGGTGACGTAAGCACGTGTCACGGTTGTATCAACGGAAGACAAGAAGTAGGAGAGCTGTTCCGGAGTATCGTTCAGTAACCCAGCCCCAAAAGCATTTCCTGCCAAAGGGACGGTTCTGGGAAGTGGTGGAGCGGCTTCCTGCGAATTGAGCGCCTAATTGACCGATCGATTAGAATGTGTGTTCATGGGCTGATATCACCCGTTCGTCGACAGTTTCCCACCACAAGCAACGTTCTGCCCTCCTCAGCCGTCCACTTATCGCCAACTATTGGTCATTGCTTGTTCTCTGCCTAGTGCTTCGATCGCCTACTTTGTCACCTCTTAACCAGTCAGCTCCTTCAACATGAAACTAATCCTACCCATTGCTGCCATTGTACTTGCTCCATTTGCTTCGAGTGCGCAAAGCAGTTGTTACACGGCAGAGTTGATCTCTGAGGGGATCCATACTACCGGTATGGTGAACGGATCGGCCCCATCGACCCCGTGCATCGGCAACAATGTTGCTACCAACGGCTTGTGGTACCGCTTCACCTCGGCAGTTGATACGACCATGCTCCTGACCACGCATGTAGACGGATATACGGACCGCGATACGCGCGTCCATGTGTACACGGGGATCTGCAATTCCTTGGTGTGCTATGCCAGCGATGATGATTCCGGTCCCGGTAATACGTCGCAAGTAACTTTCCCCGTTACGGCCGGTGCATACTACACCATTGCATTCGACAATATATGGAACAGCGAGGCCTTCACCTTCCAGATCTCGGCCTTTTACGTTCCCCCACCACCTGAAGGGATCGTAACCTTCACCAGCACAGCCCTATCCGGGGGCGGCGGTGCCTTGGGTGTTGTGGACATGAACAATGATGGATTGGATGATGCCGTTGTTCCCGGTTCTTCCTCGTTCAATATCGCTTATCAATTGCCCGGTGGTGGGTTCAATCCGGTCACCTTTCCTACGACCCAAGCGCAGCATACCGCATCATGGAGCTTCGCGATCGGCGACTGGGATGGAAACGGATACAGGGACCTGCTTTATGGTGGTGGCCAAGGGGCAACTTTCATGAATGCCGATGCAACCGGAGCCAACTACTCGCAAGTATCTTTCCCACAATACATCTTTTGCCAGCGGACCAACTTCGTTGATGTGAACAACGATGGACTGTTGGATGCGTTCAGCTGCCACGACGTGGATGCCAACGTGGCTTTCATCAATGATGGAAATGGAAACCTCGTCTTCACCCAAGGTGGCTATGGCACAACCTGCGGGAACTACGGCAGTATTTGGACCGATATTGATAACGACGGTAGTATGGACCTTTTCGTTGCGAAGTGCGGATGTGATCCAACGGATCTCCTCATGCTGAACGATGGATCCGGGATCTTCAACAACATAGCTCCATCTTTGGGGCTGAACGACAACCACCAAAGCTGGAGCAGTGCATGGGGCGACTTTGATAACGATGGTGATATGGACGTGTTGATCGGTGCAAGCAGCAGCGGATACCACAAGCTGATGCGGAATGAAGGGGATGCAACGTTCACCAACATCACAGTTGGCAGCGGAATGGATTCATTCTCGGGCCAGAGCATCGAATGGACCGCTCATGATTTCAATAACGATGGCTTCATTGATATCATGGGTGGTGGTGCGATCCACTATAACAACGGTAGTATGACATTCAGCCACGAACCCTCAGCGCCTGGCAATAGCGCGATCGGTGACTTGAACAACGATGGTTTCCTTGATGTGATCGGCGGTGGTGGTTACATGCGCAACAGTGGCAACAACAACAATTGGATCAAGATCATTCCTCAAGGACTTACGAGCAACAGGGATGCGATCGGTGCAAGGGTCTACGTCACCAGCGCCTTGGGTACCCAGATCCGGGAAGTACGCAGTGGTGATGGTTTCCGCTACATGAGCTACATCGGCGCGTATTTCGGTATAGGACAGGATACCGAGGTATCAGAGGTCCGGGTAGTTTGGCCGAATGGCAACGAGGACATCATCGAAGGCCCCGCGATCAACGGTACGATCGAGGTGGTGGAAGGTGTAACAACGAGCGTTGCGGCTCTCAACACATCGGACTTCGGTGTGTATCCCAATCCGGCAGTGGACCAGATCACCGTAACCGGAGCAGCATTGAACGCCAAGTTGGAAGTGTTCGATGCCACCGGAAAACTCGTGTTGGCCGATCGTATGCAAGGTGGTCGCCTCTCTGTGGCGAGTCTCGTCCCTGGCGTGTACCAGGTCCGAGTGGTCGAAGCTGGCAACGTGCGCCAATTGCGCTTTAACAAGCAGTAACGGTCAGGTGAATTGAATTCCGAAGGGGCTGTCTCGAAAGAGGTGGCCCCTTTTCTTTTGCTCGGAGCGAGGAAGGTCCTCTCCCTATTGTTGCGATGGACTCTGGAACAGATATTGGAGCTTCGGTTGGAACGCACGTCCTTTTGGCTCCCTTGCATGCAGGAATTTCACAGTGCTGAAGAACTTGTAGTACATGCTGCGCATGAATTCGGCGTGACCCACTCCACCTGCCTTCAACGCTCTTCGATGCCCGAACCAGATCGCGTGGATGGTACCGAAGAAAAGAAAGGAGTAGAGTAGCAGGGAAAGCGCCTTGTTGTAGAACCCCTTCCCTTGGAAGATCACCCACAGCCGTTCGTTCTGGAACTTGATGTGGTGCGCTTCATCGATCAGGATATCGTTACAGATGGATCGTAACAATGGACATTCGGTGGCATCGTGCAGAGCTTGGTAGAAGACCTGTGCGGCACTTTCAACGATGATCACGGCGATGGTCCAGAGTTCCATGCTCGTATTCAGGTAACGCACTTTTCGGAACAGGGTGTCGCCCCAATCCTTTTGGACACGCTGCTCACCGATCCGTTCGATGTATGCGCCCAGATTGCGTCCGTGCTTCTGCTCTTCCTTGATGAAGAGCTTCACCGCTTCGACGTAGTCGGGATCATCGATCCGGGCGGCATATCTACGGGCCGCGGCCAATAAGTGTTGTCCATCACTGGTCTCTCCCAATTGCCATGCCTTGAGCGAATAGAGGATGTTTACCCTTTCCTTGGTGGTGAGCCGTGGTTCCACATCATGGTCGACGCGTTGAATGGTGAGGTTGTGCTGGAAGTGCTGCTTCCAAAAAGCCGAGGTATGGATCATGTGGTTCGGTGGTTTGGTCCATGTTGATCAACTCTCGCTCCATTTGGGGTATTGCACATCGAGCCGAAGCTTTAACCTTCTTTCACGCGTCGATCCGAAGAGTCGTCCTACGTGTCCAATGGATCTTTCCGAACTTCGACCAGATCTGAACACCATGGCCCAATTCCCATTGCTTGAAGAACGGATCAACAAGGCGCTCCTTGCCGAAGGCATTCATCCAGAACTCAAGAAGATGTTCGGTGGCGTGGCTTTTATGGTGAAGGGTCATATGTGCGTTGGGCTCACCAACAAGGGTGACTTCATGGTACGTGTGGCGCCCGATCGTTACGATGCAATGCTCGAAGGATCGGGCGTGCGCGTGATGGAATTCACTGGAAGGCCGATGAAAGGCTTCCTCTTTGTGGAACCCGAAGTGGTGAAGGATCCCAAAGGCTTGACCAAATGGGTCCGAATGGCCCTGGACCATGTGCGCACGCTACCCCCAAAAGTGGCCAAAAAGATGGTCGTAGGAAAGAAGAAGGGCTGAGTCCAGCGTACTTTGCCGGATCGCATGGAACCGTTCGAAGTTGAGATCAAGAGCACCGCATTTGTCACTCCGGACGTGAAACGATTCGAACTCACGCGGCCCCAGGGTTTCCATTTCAAACCGGGCCAAGCGGCTATGGTTGCGATCGATCAGGATGGCTGGCGTGACAAATGGCGGCCGCTCACTTTTACGTCCTTGACCACTTCGCGTTCCTTGGAACTGGTCGTGAAGATCTACGATGCCCACGGTGGGGTTACCCAACAAATGGGCCTTCTGCATAAAGGGGACAAGCTGTTGCTGAAGGATGTATTCGGTACCATCACCTACAAAGGACCCGGAGCCTTCTTCGCTGCGGGGGCGGGCATTACACCCTTCCTATCCATTTTCAGGGATCTCAGAAAGAAGCAGAAGATCAGCGGGAATATGTTGATCTACACGAACAAGACCCCTTCGGATGTGATCATGGACGAAGAGCTGATCAAGTTGCTCGGCAAGAACTACTTGAAACTTTACACCCGCCAACACGTGATCGGTTTCCGGGATCGGCGCATTGACCGGGAGACGTTGATCACCTTGGTGCAGAACTTCGACCAGTATTTCTACCTCTGCGGTCCTGAAAAATTCGTGCGCGACCTGGAGAGCATGTTGCTCGGTCTTGGTGCGAAAGTGGATACGCTGATCTTCGAATCGTGATCCTTTAGTTCAACTCTTCATAGAGGGCCTTGAATTCCGGGTTCTCAATAAAATGGTCCTTGCCCATGGCGATCGTGGTACGCGCAGAATCGATCAGGCCCTTCTGCTGAAGTTGTTCCGTGTAGCGCACCATGCCTTCGCGCAGCAGTCGCCGCTGGTCCTTGGGCAGTCTCTCCACTTCACCTAATTGTGCAAAGGCCTTGCGGTACTCTACCATGCTTTCCTTGGCATCCCGGGCAGCGTTCATTTTCAATTCCGTCAGTGCGAGCATCTGCCATGCCCCAGCGTTCTCAGGATAGTAGGTGACCATTCTCTTGAACTGGCGCTTCGCCTTGCTGTATGAGCCTTCGTCGAAGAGCATAAAGCCCATGTCCATCGCTCTGGTGTTCAGTTCCGCCCAATAGTCCTCGTAGTTCTTGAAATACTCCAGTTCCTTGTCCTTCTTCCGGTACTTGGCAGCATATTTCAGCGCGTCCCGACCCACATACTTGTATTCCCGGTCCGATGTGTACTTGTCCAGTTTGCTCATCTCGAAGCTGCACATGCTCTGGTACAAATAGGGTAGTGCATCCCGTCGGGTCTCCTCCTTATCCGTGTAGCGCTCAGCCTTTGAAATGCATTTTACATGATCCTCGTCCACGTATAGGATCAGCAGATCATCATAAGCGTGGTTCTGCGCAGGGCAAAGGGAATTGAAGAAGAGGATAGGAAGGATCAGGGCGTATGTTCTCATCATGGCTTCATCTTTCCTCGCAATAATGACGCCGCACTCGTTTTTCTTCGTGCAAGAACATGAGCATCCACAAGACTTTCAGATGGTTCGATGCCGGAAATATCATGGTACTGCTGACTTTTATCGTCTTGGATTGAAATTGCCTTTGAATACATTGGCTTTTTCGAATGCGAGTCGAACTTCCTGTTATTCCAATAGAGCATATCCCTCTTGTACAGAAAGTCTCCGTTCATTGCAATTAGGGGACGGCCGATCGTTCGGAATATGGCCATCCCCTCGCGTGCGCTACTTTCGTCGTCAAACAGTACAAATGGGAAGGTGTGCAGTACTTTTTGGATCGTTCTTGCTGCCGTGTGCGATTATCGGGCAGGTCGTGATCAACGAGGTGGATTACGATCAACCCGATACCGACAATGCGGAATTCCTGGAACTGAAGAACGTCGGCACCACGCCGTTCGATCTATCTGGTCTTGCCGTGGTCTTTTACAACGGCTCGTCCGGGAACGCCGTGCAGTATCGCGCGATCGCCGATCCGACTTGGCCCACGCTACAGCCGGACGCGTATTTCGTGATCTGCGGGAATCCTTCACTCACCGTGAACTGTGATCATCCGGGCGGTGCGCTGACCAACCTGATCCAGAACGGACCCATGGATGCCATCGCATTGATCTCGTTGCCGGATTCCAGTGTGCTCGATGTCCTCAGTTATGGCGGCACCTTGGCGGACCATGTGGAAGGAACAGGAACAACGGCCATTGACCTGAACACGGAAGGAACGCTGAGCCTGTGTCGCTGGCCAGATGGAAACGACACGAACAACAATGATGCGGACTTCGTGCAGGGGTGCCCAACACCAGGTACAGCCAACGATGTGGAGCTCAGCAATTGCGGGATCAGCATCGGCATCCGGAGGAACACGGGAGTGGATCCATTCACGTTGGTCACCATGTCCGGGCAAGTGTTGGTCCAACGGACCGATCCTTCCAATGGACCGATGCAGATCAACGTGCATACTTCCACCGGTTCGTTGGTTGCGCAACATGTGGCCACCAATGAAGGGAGCTGGGCATTTTCCACCACCGGGCTGCGTGGTAACGTGCTCTTCGTGACTTGCATTTCCCCAACCAGCAGCATTACGCGCAAGGTTGTTGTGGAATAATGACCTGTACCGATCCGGAATGCAACGGTTCGGGCCGGTAACGATCGACCATCGATTGTTGATAGTTTATCGACCTTCCCGGATGGATGACGGATCTGCTGAAAAGTGAGCTAAGCCTTGCTGGACGGGCGTTCCCGATCGCCATGAAAAGGCCTTTGTTGGTAAACGGTCCGGTGCCACCCTGATCTTCACCGGTTGATCGCCGGACCTTGGCACCATGTCCGCACAGGTATTCGAAGCCCGTTGGCACCGCATTCAGCGGTCGCGGGAGCAGGGGTATGAGGAACTGTCCGATTTCCTCGGTCGTTTCAACTCAATGGGACCTATGGTCCGTTGCGGGCTCTTGCGCCGAAGAGAAGAATGGAGCGAGTTCCAACGCTACCACGGTTACGTTCCGACGGAATTGGGCAACGACTACTTGTTGTACATTCCCGATAAGGAATTGATCCTTGTGCGACAAGGAAAGAGCGTGCCGTTGATCCTTGCCTTGCAGAATGATCCGGCCCCAACGGCGGTATTCAAGGAAACCTATGCGGAACCCATCCGCGAACAGATCAACTTGGCGGACGAAATGCGCGTGAATGCAGGCCGCGATGTGTGGCGCATACAGCGCTCGGAACAGTTAAGGACCCATATCCTCGCGGGCTACTTGGATTTTCGCTCCTTCACGAAGCGGACCGGTCTGGGCGAAAGTGCGCTTCTACGTTTAGAGTTGTGCAAACCGGTGGCCGAGCGCGCACATGACCATGCCCTCGCTCTGGAATTGACCGAACAAGGAGCACACTATTTGACCGTGTTGGACCCTTGGGAATTGCTCATGGTGAAACCAGGGATGGAATTGCCACTGTTCGAAGCAATGGAGCCGGAGAAGAGCGAGTACTGGTGTGTCCTGCCGTAGCGTGGCTACATCCTGAATTTCCCCGCATCGGGGGATCTGTTCCCCGCATAGTAGCGCTCCGCCTGCACAATTCTTTGCGGCTTGGGGTTTGCGGTCAAAGTTCAAAATTATGAACATGCGCTCCTCCCTGAACGTCTGCATTGCTTTTGTAGCTCTGGTATCGATGCCGGCTCTGGCACAGGTCGACCCTTTGCCACCCAACAACATCTCACCTGTGAATGGTGAACAGCCGCCTGTGCAGTCACCGGCCAGCACCATGGAAGAGCAATTAGGCACGCGGGTGAACGATCCCCGCTTTCAACACTACGATGCCACTTTGCATGCGCCATTGCGACTCTCTCCTGAACAAGTGCAGAGGATCACGGAGTTGGAGAACAAATATGATCAGGAATATGATCGGGTAGATCGCACCGCCACTTCTGATCTTAATTCCGTGGATCAGCAGCAGAA
>Ga0335394_10005041_pt1 | contig 14988 bp, 12 predicted proteins | sample MAT03_FD_205741 | JGI IMG/M metagenome (GOLD analysis project Ga0335394, IMG submission 205741) | Freshwater microbial communities from Lake Fryxell liftoff mats and glacier meltwater in Antarctica - MAT-03 (spades assembly) (version 2) ...
GTGAACGTCTCGCGATCCCTCGTCTGTCTGACAGTGATGCTCGCGGGCTGCGGCGACACCGGTGGCGGTCCCGTGAGCCTGCCGTTGATGGGCGGCGGCGCCGTCGATGCCCACCACTTCGTCACCAGCGATGGCTGGACGATCGATCTGGACGACGCGCGCATCGCGTTCGGTCCGGTCTACTTCTGCGCGACCACCAGCGCCGAGCTCGAGAACTGCCCCGCTGCTGTCGCCGAGCTCCGCGCTGCCGTCACCATCGATGTGCTCGACGCCAACGCCGACGCGCTGGGCACGATCGAAGGCCGCGCGGGGACCCTGCGCTCGGGGGCGTGGGACTACGGGCGACCCTTCTTGTTGCCAGCGACGGCGCCGCGGCCGGTCGCGGGCGCCGTCGATGGAGAGCACTCCGCGCGCTTCAGCGGCACGGCTCGCAAGGATGCTGTGATCTTCCACTTCGTGGCCGAGCTGGACATCAGCGGGTCGGGGTCGGGCCTCACCGCGGTGCACGGCTTTCGCACCACCCACACCCTGACTGGCGACGACGACGGGCTCACGGTGAGCTTCGATGCGCCGGAGATCATCGAGCGCATGGATCTCGACGCGCTCGCGGCCGCCGCGATCGACGGAGAGGTCCGCATCGAAGAAGGAAGCCCGGCCTACACCTCGCTGGTGCAGGCGCTCACCTCGAGCGCACTGCCGAGTCTCGAGTGGGCCCGCCCCGAATAGCACCGTATCGACATCGTCGATGACTGACATCGCTCCATTCGATTTTCGCAATGGCCCGCGTGCCCTCATCCTCAGCGACATGAACAAGCTTTCCTTGCCGCTCACGCTGCTGCTACTCACCGCCTGCACCGACTCACACGCGACTGGCGACACGGGCCTTTCCGGCGACACCGGCCTCGCGACATCCGATGTCACGACCGAGCGCGACGCGCCGATCATCGTCGATGGGGGCCGGCTCGATGGAGGTGCCGCCTGCCGTCTCACCGACGTCGTCACCTCACCCCCTTCGGTCGGCGAGGGCTGCTTCTGCGATGGCCCCTTCGTGCTGCGGGGCGAGCTCGTGTACCGGCTCTCGTTCGCGCTCGAGGTGATCGACGTGAGCGATCTGAGCGCGCCGGTTCTCGTGACCTCGGTGCCCCAGCAGGCGAGCTACTCCTTGGATATCGCCATCGTCGGGGACGTTCTCTTCACCGCGGGCGGCGCGCTCGAGCGCTTCGATCTCACGGAGTCGCGGGCCCCCGTGTCGATGGGCCTGATCGAGCTCGGCGGCAGCGTCACGGCGATGGCTGTCGACGGCGCATCGATGGTGCTCGCCATCCGCCGCGACGACGCGACGCACGCGATCCTCGCGATCGACGCCAGCGACCCACGAGCTCTGGTGATGGGCGAGCCGATCGAGGTCGATACCCGAGAGGCCACCGCGCTGGTGGTGCGGGGCGACGTCGCGTTCGCGGTGCTCACCGATGAGAGCGCGGAGGCCTCGGTGGTCTCCCTCGACTTGCTCGAAGGGGTGGTGCTCGACACCATCGCGCGGCGCACGGGGAGCGGGAACCTCGCCGCCATCGTGGATCACGCGGGGCACTTGTTCGTGAGTGACTTGAGCGAAGGGGTGACGCTGATCGACGCGCGCGACCCCGGCGCGCTCATCGATCGGGGTCTGGTGCCGCTGGAGACCGAGTATGTGTTCTCGCTCGGCCTCAGCGAGGAGCGGCTGGTGGTGATGGGGAGCGGGATCTGGCTGTACGACGCCACGGATCCCCGAGCGCTCGCGCCGCTGGGCCACGCGGAGCTCGCGTCCGACCGCGGTCACGCGACCTTGCTGCGTGGCGTCGACGGCAGCGAGACCCTCCTGACCTCGGGCGGCAATGGCCTCTCGGTGATCCCGCTCGTCTGTGACTGATGGCCCTTTCGCGGAACGGGGCCACAGTCGCGGCGTCATGACCCCGAAGCGCAAGTCCCACCTCGAGATCGTGGATTGGCAAGAGACCAAGCTGGGCACGCTGTGCCTGCGAAGGCGGGTGCTCCAAGATCCCCACGAAGTGATAAGCGAGATCACCATCGACGAAGCATTCCTGATGAGCAGCTACCTGACGCTGTCCGAGCGGACGCTGTCCGAGCGCGCGCTCGCGCTGCACCAGGGCGAGGCGCTAGAGGTGATGGTGGGCGGCCTCGGGCTCGGCTACACGGCGCACGAGGCGTTGAAGAGCTCGCGGGTGAGGTCGCTCGAGGTCGTCGAGTTTCTCCCCGAGATGATCGGGTGGACCGAGCGCGAGCTCATCCCGCTGGCCGCCGAGCTGAAGAAGGACACGCGTCTCTCGATCGTGGAGGACGACGTGTATGCGCGTCTACTCGCTCCGCCAAGCGCGCTCTGGGACCTGGTGCTCATCGACGTCGACCACGCGCCGGACGCGCCGCTCGGCGGAGCGAGCGCAGCGTTCTACGGCGAGGAGGGGCTGACGAAGGCGCGCGCGCACTTGGGCGAAGGTGGGGTGCTGGGGCTGTGGTCCTACGCCGAGCACTCGCCGTTCGAGGAGGCGCTGCGGCGGGTGTTCAGCGAGGTGCACGTGGAGCCGGTCACCGTGTTCAACGATCTGATCGGTGAAGAGCAGACCGACTGGCTGTTCTTTGCTCGGGGCTGACCGCGGGAGCTCTAGGCTCGGCGTCGAGATGCGGGGTGCTAAGCCTCCCCGCAAATGATCGAGCGAGGCGGCGCGCTCGACGTGCTCTGATGCTCAGGCACTCTCCCACGTGCCGTGAAAGCCGTAGGGCAGCAGAGGTAATGGGATCTGACAGGCCGGGCCCTGCGCCAACCGGTCGGCATCGAAGATCAGCAGGGTGCTTCGCTCTTCGAGCGCCTGCGAGAGGAACGCGAGCACGTAGCCGGCCCCGTCTTGCGTTGGCGCCAGGAGCGGCTCGCCGACGAAGGTGTGCTCGGGGCATGACCACAGCACAGGCGGCCGCTCGCGGTCGAGCAGGTCCACGAGCAGCAACGCATCGAACGGATCGCTGTGGTTACGATCGCGTCGCGAGGCCGCGACCAACTGCGGCGTCGGCTGGCCTTCGTGCATCGGATGAATCCGAGGGAAGTCCGCGCCGTACGGTGCCAGGTCCGACCATTGCGCCGATGTCGCCCCGTGCCGCACTTGAATGCGACGCAGCCGCTGCGGCTCGCGCGCGTCAGGGAGCGCCGGATCGAGCGACGCGAACGGTCCCCGATAGCCGAACTCCGCGCCGAACGAGAACGTTCGGAAGAGACACGCATCGACGTGGATGCCGTTTGCGTCCTCGAACGCGTTGCCGAAGTGCACGACGAACGCACTGCTCGGGAGGGTGACGGTGCGCGTGGGTGCGCCAGCCGTGCGCGGGATCAAGTGCAGCGCACCCGAGGCGCGGTCGTCCGCCGCGATGCCCTCGAGGAACGTGCCACCGCCACAGAGCGCGCGGGCCAACGCGGCCGGCTTCAGGCGAAGGGGGTTCGCCGCCAGGACGTAGTGATGCGCGGTGATCATGAAGTCGTGCGCGAACATGGGACCTGGCAGGGTGACCCTGCGGGTCCTCTGCACGACACCCGACGTATCGAGCTCGCGGAAGGTGACCGTCGTCTCGCGGCGGGTCTTCATACTGCAGAGCACCAGGCGTTCGGCTGCGGCATCGAGGCGCATGTGCGCCAGCGTCTGCTGGCCCGTCAGCGCACCGCCGAACGTCTCTTCGCCTACGGTCGCGAGGCTCTCGGGATCGAGCGCGTAGGGCGCGCCGCCTTCCCAGCCCGCCAGGAGCTTGCCTGCCCAGGGCACGATCGTGGTGTTGGCGACGTTGCGCTCTCTGGTTCTCAAGTTGGCGTAGAAGGGTCCATCGACGTTGGTGCCCAAGCCGCGGCGCACGATGCGCTGCGCTTGGTATTCGTCGCGGTAGGACGGGGTCGAGACGAAGCGACCGCGCAGGTGCGCGCCGCCCTCGCGATCGAAGCGCAGCGCACGCACGTACCCGTGTCCATCGAAGGGATGCGCCGTGCGATCGCCGATGCGGGTCCAGCCCGGTCCGTTCACCAGCACCCGGCCACCTCGCAGCGCCTCGGGGATCACGCCCTCGATGCGGTCGGGGGTGATGAGTCGATCGAGCTCAGGAGGATGCGCGAGGAGCGCGGCGTTCCACGCGCGCTCACGATCAGACGACATCGCGCTCATCGGGACAGACTACCCGAGGAGACCGTCCGCTCAGCGACCCAGATGCACCGACCACTCGAGCATCGCAGCGGCGGCGCTACGGCGCTCGGGCCAGCTGGCCTCGGGGACCATGGTCCGCAGAGTGTAGGCCAACGCGCGGCTGGCCGTGGCGCGCTCGCGGAGGCGCGCATCGACGTGCACCGCGAGCACCCCTTCGACCTCGACCGCGTGGGCATCGAGGAACGCTGCGGCGCGCTCGGCCTCGCCGTTCTCCAGCGCGACCGCCGCGAGCTCGAGCACGGTCTTGAGCTCGAGATCGAGCGACGCCCGCATGCTGCCCGAGGGCACCGGACCGCTGGCGCGAGCGACGCGGAGATCCTTGTCGCCGTGTCCGGTCCCGGCCGCGCTGGTCCAGCCCGCGTGCACCGACGCCACGGTGCCGCCGACCGCGGCCCGACCCACGGTGACCGGCAGCGCAAACGTGAGCTCGGCGCCCGCGCTCACCGCAGGGACCATGACGCGCGCGCCGCCATCGACGATGGTCACGCCGCTGGGGAGGCTCGCGCCCTCGGTGATCTGCACGCCCTCACCGAGGGTGAAGTTCACCGCGACCTCGCGGGCGACGACCTGACCGTGGGCGCGGATCTCGGCCTCGAGCAGCGCGGGCAGCTCGCTCACCCGCGGCGCGATGCGGAAGTCACCGTGGCCCTCGGTCGCGACCGCGCGGAGGATCCCCGCGTGGAACTCGACGCCGAGACCTATCGCGACGGTCGTCGTCGCCTCGGCGGCGTACGCGTCGGCCGCGAGTCGCGACAGCTCGGCGGGGGTCGCCGCGCCACCTTGAGGCACGCCGTCGGAGAGCAGCACGACGACCGAGCCGCCATCGGGTGACACGTCACCGTAGGCTGCACGGAGCCCCGCTTCGATGTTGGTGCGACCGCCGACCCGAAGGCCCCGCACCACGCTGCGCGCCCGGCTACCGTCACCGACCCGGCGCGAAGGGAGCGCGATGCGCGCGCCGTCGCCGTACACCACGATCTGCAGCTCGTCTTCGGGTCGTAGGGTGCCAATCAGCGCGACCGCCGCGTTCTTCACGCTGGTCCAGCGGGTCTCCATCGAGGTGCTCGCGTCGATCACCAAGTGGATCCGCAACGGCGGCGCGACGTCGGGCGCCTCGCCGCCCCTCACGCGAACGACCACTTCGCTGGCGCCGCCCGCGGCGGGCAGGCCCTCGTGCGCCAGCGCGGCCTCGATGATCACGTGGGCATCGCCGCCCACCCGCGCCGATCCGGAGAGCGCGCCATCTCCCAGCGGACCGAGCCGCGAGAGCGCGGCGATCTCGCCGTCCAGGCCGCATCCATCGCAGTCGATGGTGATGCCGACGCCCGCGATCGCGCTCAGTCGGGTGCCGCCGCCGCTCAGCTCGACCGCCAGCGTGGGGACCGCCAACGTGACGTCCGCACCGAAGCGCGCTTCGCCCGCGGCTGGCGCGGCAACCAGCCAGCCGCCGCCCGCGCTCCAGGTGCCCGCGACCGGTCCGCCGCCAGCGCTGCTGCCCGCGAGCGTCACGTCCGACGAAGAAGCCGCACCAGAGGCGACGCCGCCTCCATAACTCGCGGGCGCGGCGGGGGTGATCACCCCGCCGCTCGCGTCCACGCTGCCCGACGCGCTGGCGTCCGCGACGACCACGCCGGTCGCGCTTCCCTCGGCAGTTCCATCGAGCGTGCTCGAGCCCTCCGCGGTCCAATAGGTGCCGCTCTGGAGCGGGTCCGGGCGCGCCGTGGTGCGAGCGCCGTAGGCACCTCCCGCGCGCACGGTGCGGTAGCAGCCGCTGACCGAGGTTAGAGAGAGGAGCAGGGTGAGGGTGAGAAGGATTCGGGACATCAGGCTCCAGCGACGAGACCCCATGATGACCGATTCATCTGCAAGGATCTGTAAAGGCCCGCAAATTCAGGTGAGTTCGGGCGTGCCCGGAATGCGTCAGCGAACCTGTCGCATGAGACGACCGACGTCGCGGTCGGTGGGATCTTCCCTGCGCTCGAGCGCATCTGCGGCGGCGAGGCGTTGGGTGCTCGTTCGGTTCTGACCGAGCTTGTCCTTGCCGATCACGTCGTCGAGCGGGAGCTCGAACGCCACGATCGCGCGCACCAAGCCCTCGCGGTACCCGTCGGGCAGCACCTGATCCGTCCAGCCTCGCGCATCGAAGCGCGATGCGAGCTGGGCCAGTGCCTCGCGCGCTTGGGTGGGGTCGAACACCCGCGGCCGTCCCTTCACGTGGCTCGCGACGTAGTTCCAGGTGGGCACTTGCTTGCCCGGATCGCGCCCCGCCGGGTCGTAGTCGAAGGGCGAGATGTACGCGTGCGGTCCTCGGAAGATCGCGAGCAGCTCGCTGCCCGCCTCGATCACCTCAGCCAGCGGCGAGGCACGCGCGACGTGACCTATCAGCACCTGCTCTCCATCGCGCATCGCGAGCACCAACGGCACGTGCGCCGCGTGACCTGACGGGAGCGCGACGAGCATCGCGAACGGATGCTCCGCAATCACCGCGAGAGGATCGACCGCGCGAAACTCCGACGGAACGTACATGCGCGCGCTACTCCTTGAGCGGCGTGGCCTTCAGCGCGGCCTTGCCCTCTTTCACGTAGACCGTGAAGCGGACCTTCGCCGCGCCGTGCTTGGCGATGATCTGCTCTTTGTTCTTGCGGAGGGTCACCACGAACTTCTCGTAGGTCAGGCCCGCCACCGCCTCGCCGCAAGAGCGCTTGGTCTCCAGGAACTGCTGGAAGACCTCCTTGAAGTGCGCCTCTTCGGCGCCCGCGTCGCTCTGGCTCTTGCGCAGGAGCTCGTCGGGGACCCGCGCGACCATCGTGGCGCCGTCGTCCTCGTCCTCATCCATCGGCGGAGGCGGCATGGGCGCTGGCTTCCTCACGCTCGCCTGCGCCGCGCTCGCCTGGACCATCCCACCACCTTCGCCGCCGACCCCCACGCCGATCATGGTCGAGCCAAGACCGCCGGGATCCAAGCCTGGACGTGCCGGAGGCGCAGCCGGAGGAGCGGCCGGAGGAGCGGCCGGAGGAGCGGCCGGAGGAGCGGCCGGAGAAAGAGGCAGAGGTGCGGCGGGCTTGGCAGGAGGGGGAGGGACGCCGGGCTTGGGCGGACTGAACGCTGCGGGCGTGGCGGTCGGGGGCGGACTCGGTGCATGCGGCTTCGCGCCCGCGGGCGGCACCATGGGCAGATCGATCGAGGGCGTGCTCTTGCCCGCGTCCCCCGAGAAGCCGAAGAACGCGGGCGAGGGACCGGCGTCGCTGGCCTTACCCAAGATCTCGTCGAGGTTCTCCGCGCGGCGACGGGGCGCGTGGGCGGAGGTCTCCTGCACCTTGTCGAGGGCCTCGTTCACGCTCTGGGCAGCGGCGCGAAGCGCCCCTCCAAACTCGGGCGGCACGAACCTGTCGAGATCCCGACGGCCCAAGCGCGCGGCGGTCTCCTTGAACTTGAGGAGCGGACGGGTGTGCTCGAAGAAGCTGAAGAGCAGGCCCAGCAAGAAGAGCACGAGCGCGGCGGCCACGATGGGGAGCCACGGGACCGACCTCCAGTCGTCACCCGAGCCCAGCTCCACGATCGCCAAAGGACCGGAGAGCGCGGGCACCGGGCGACCGATCGCGTATCCCACTTGCGCGCCCGCCGCCTCGCCGACCACCGCCGAGTAGATCGCCAGCGCGTTGCCTCCGACGGACTCGGGCGCGCTCGCCTCACCAGCCGCGAACGACTCCGCGGTGAGGACGGTCGCCAAGGGCCCACCGAAGTCTTCCCGCCGCACGCCGCCGGCCGCGGGCATTGCGCTCGCGATCAGCTGATCGCGAAAGTAGAAGGCCAGGCTCGCGCCCACGATGCGGCCATCGACCAGTGCCTGACAGAACGCGTCGTCGATGCGCTTACCGTGGACGATCGCGCCCACGAACTGCCCGTTGTCGGCGACGGGACGCGCGGCCATTCGGTAGACCTCGCCGCCGTACACCCAGACGTCGTCGCGGAGGCTGCCTTCGAGCGCGGCGCGCACCAACGGGAAACCCCCGAGGCCCGCGCCGTGCGGAGGCGTCGCGCCACCCACCTGGGCGACGATGATGCCATTGCGATCCACGCCGAACACCAAGTCGCCCGACGCGCCGCGGAGCTGGGTGTTGAGCTCGCCGAGCCGGCTGCGCAGACGCGTCGCGAGCGCCCCGGGGATCTCGGCGCCCGCGGCGCGACCGCTGGCCTCACGGAGCGCCGAACGCACGTCTCCGTGCGCTGCCAGTGGCGCTATCGAGTCGATCTGCGCGCGCGCCTCGATGCGGAGCGCCATCTCGAGCTCGAACCGATCGCGGCCGAGCATCACCCGAACGCTGTCGTCTTCGCGCTCGTTGTAGAGGTCGGTCGCGACCGAGGCCAGCGCGACGCCAGCGCCAGCCAGCACGGCGAGGATGAGAAACCAGAAGCGAGAGAGGAGCATCGGGGGACCTAACCTCGGTTCTTCGGACAGGAGCGACGCGGAAAGACCAGGCCCCGCGACGACGAGAAGGGGAGACGAGGAGACGAGAGGGACGTCAAGGCGCGGCGGGTTCGGCGGGCGCTGCAGCGGGGGCTGTGACCGCGATGGCGGGGACCACGAGCTCACCCGTGCCGCTCACCGTCACGGAGGTGGCTGTGATGATCTCGCTGTCGCCGTGGAAGGCCCGGAGCATGTACGTCCCCGGCTCGACGCCACGGAACACGTAAGCACCAGAGGCCTCGACGTAGGCACGCGCCACCAGATCGGGAACGGCGTGCAGATGACCCATCAAGTGCGGGTGCAGACGATCCCGGATGACCCAGTGCCCCTCGGCGCTCACCGTGATCGGGCGGGCGTTGCCGGGCGCGGTCTGGATCGCCGCAAAGTCGCTCAGCCCTTCGGCGAAGAGCTCGTAGGGGGTACCGTCGTCGTTTCGGATCTGGATCCCCGTGCCCGCGCGCGCGACCAGCGTGGCCGGAGAGAGTGCACCGTTGTGGATCCGGTAGGCAGGCTGCTCACCCGCCGACGCCGGTCCTCCGGTGAGGACGACCGCGATCTCGTTCGCCACATCGAAGCGACGAGGCCGCGCCTCGAGAAAGCCGTTCCATTCTTCCCAGTAGCGGAGCCGACGCACCGCGTCGGCATCGGGCGAGGGGCTCATCGAGCTCAGATCACCCGGCACGGTGAGGGAGCCTCGGACATCACCTGCCAGCGCGCTCGAGGCGCTCACCAGGGCGAGCGCGACGAGGAGAACGGGCGCCCCGCGTAGCCACACAGAAGTGGAAAATAGCCGCATCGCGGGCGAGCGTATCGCCCGCTGCGTCCGAGGGTCAACGATCCATCAAGGGCGCGGCGCCCAGGACGGTCACCGGCGGCGCCAGCCGATCTCCACGTCCTGCGTCGCGGCGTAGCGCTGCTGCACCCGGAGCAGCTCCCCGTAGCGATCGGGCATCTGCCGAGCGAGCCCGAGGAGCACCTTGCCGGTGGCCTCCGCGTCGTGCGAGGCGCGATGCGCGTTCTCGAGGCTCACCCCGAGGCGCGCACACATGGCGGTCAGGGTGAAGCCCTTCTCGGCCTTGTAGATCTCGCGGGCCCACACGAAGGGATCGATCCACACGCCGTCGTCCGCCGCCGCGGGCGGGATCTCGGCGGCCGCGGTCGTGGAGAACCCGTTGCGGCGGAGCTCGGCCCACAGAAAGCGGCTGTCGAACCGGTAGTTGTAGGCGACGGGCAACCGCCCCTCCAGCGACGGGCGCACCAACGGCCAGACCTCGAGGAAGGTGGGCGCGTCCTTCACCATCTCGTTCGTGATGCCGTGCACCGCGGTCGCGTCGGCGCCGATGGGCATCCCGGGATCGACCATCCAGTTCTCGCTCCGCTCGTGCACCCCTTCGCGGAAGATCGAGACGCCCACCTCGATGATCCGATCCTGTTCGGGATCGAGCCCCGTCGTCTCGAAGTCGATGACGACGAACACGCCGCTGGCCCACAAGTGATCGGGCGCGTAGCCCTGGGCCATGCCTGCAACCTTGCGCGCCGAGCGCGCCAGACGATCAGCGATGCCCGGGTAGTGGCGCCCCGTCGGGAAGCAGCCGCAGGTGTCGAGGTTCGCGCGCATCAGCGGCGCGCGAGATAGCGCATGCGGCGGCTCAGCACGAGGCCCAAGAGCGAGAGCCCCGAGAGGAACGCGAGCCCGCTCGGTCCGCGCGAGCCCCATCGTGGTCGGCCGACGGCGCGCCCGCGCCTCAAGGAACGACGTTAGAACTAGCGATTCGAATGAATCGCCGTTCAAGGCCGCCGCCTGATCAGAAATCTCGCTGTCGTGTCGGCCCGTTCTCTTCAACTAGGACGCGCTGCAGAAGCCCACGGCGCCGCAGGGACCGGTCACCTCCGACAGGACGCACTCCGAAGGGCCTGGGCAATCGGCGCTCGTACGGCACGCGTAGTTGCAGCCAGGACCGAACGTCTCGGCGCACCCAGCGAGTGGAGGGCGGCACACAAAGTAGTCTTCGCCGTCACCTGCGCAGACCTCGCCTGCCCCGCAGTCCCCGCCTTCGTCGCAGCCCGCGTACAGGAGCGTGCCCTCGTCAGAGCGCAAGTCGAGAGACTGGCATAGGGGGGCGAGACGAGTCGGGTTCAGGCCGCAGATATTGCCTTCGAGACCAAAGCGACACGCGGTCTCGCAGCAGACGCCCGCCATGGGCTCCGAAGCACCGTGCGACGCGGTGCAGCCGCTGTGGGAAGCGAGCGCGAGGAGTAAGAGCGCCGTGCCCCAGCAGGGACCGCGTGATGGACGGCGTACTGCCCCGCGCCGTCGAAGCGGCTCAGGCTCGTGACACCGGATCGCCTGGGGGGCGCGCGTCACTTGCCTTGGTAGATCGCCATCGTGTCGCGGAGCAGCTTCACCGCTTCGGCGTGAGGACGCTGAAAGGCGTTGCGGCCCATGATCGATCCGAAGCCGCCGCCCAGATGAATGCCGCGGATCTCTTCGAGCACCGCGTCGGTGCCCTTGGCCTCGCCGCCCGAGAAGATGACGATCCGCTTGCCGTCAAAACAGCTCTTCACCACGTGCTGGATGCGCTCGGCGAGCGTCTCGCGGGGGATCTTCTCGTAGTACTTCATGCTGTCCGCGCGCTCGAGGTGCGCGGTCGGGGGCTTCACCTTCACGATGTGCGCGCCCAGCTGACAGGCGACGTGTGCGGCGTACGCGATCACCTCGAGGCCGGTCTCGCCCTGCTTGCTCATGCTGCCGCGGGCGTAGCTCCAGAGCACCGTCGGAAGACCCGCTTCGCGCGCCTCTTGGATGAGATCACGGAGCTGCTGGTAGGTCTCGTTCCGGCTGCTGCTGCCGGGATAGATCGTGAAGCCTATCGCCGAGCAGCCGAGGCGGACCGCGTCCTTCACGCTCGAGGTGAGCGCGGAGGCAGGCGCACCGGGATCGCCCAAGAGATCGCTGTTGTTGACCTTCAAGATCATCGGCAGCGTGCCCGCGAACTGGTAGGCGACAGCGTTCAAGAAGCCCAAGGGGGCCGCGTACGCGTTGCAGCCCGACTCGAGCGCGAGCGCCGGGTGGTAGCTGGGATCGTAGCCGGCCGGATTGGGCTCGAACGTGCGGCCCGGGCCGTGCTCGAAGCCCTGATCGACCGGCAGGATCACCATCTTGCCCGTGCCCGCGAGGGTACCGGTGTTGAGCATGCGGCGAAGGTTGCCGATGACCGCAGGGCTCTCGCCCAGGTAGTTCTGAAGGATGTTCTCGACGGCCTGACTCATGGGTGCCTCCGGTGGGGCGTCAGCCATATCACCCCGAACGCCGGACGCTCAAGCCCCGAAGACGCGCGCGAAGTTGTCGGGTCTTGCGATTGCGCCGCGGCGCTCAGAAGCCCTCGCGTACGTCGTAGGTGACATCGAGCATGTCGAACTCGCCGTAGACGAAGGGCGCCTCGGGCAGGTGCCACACGGCGTCTCCGTGCCCTGCCAGGCGGAACGGCCCGAAGGCCCGGTAGTCACGCAGCGGGGTGCTGAAGTCGGCTGCGCGGACCGATCCGTCGCCGGTGATCTGCGCGCGGTCGCTGGAGACGAAGTCGGTCAACAGGCCTTCGTCGTCGAACGAGAGTGTCGCGACGATGGTGTTCGCGCCGTGGGTGAAGCGGGCGCGCGCGGCGTGGGCGTCGATCGGCTCCCAGGAGATGTTCGGCGCGACGAGCGAACCAGGCGCGAGGATGCACATGTCGTTGAAGAGGGTCACCGTCTCGCTCCTGTCCATGTCGGGCCCGCGCGCGTCCACCATCGGGTAAACGCCCGCCACCCGGACCCGCATCGTGGCCGCGCCATGGTCCAGTCGATGGAAGGCCTGAACGGGAACGCCGAACATCGTGGCGCGCATCAAGAAGAGGCGGGTGGGCTCGTCGACGAAGCTCTGCTGGTCTGCATGAAACGGCATCCAGCCCGCGTCGGCGGCGCTCCGAATGCGACCTCTGAAGCGGACTCGATAGTTCTGCACGCGAGGCTGACCCACGAACCCCGTGAGCCGGATGTAGCGCTGCACGGGCTCGGGCAGCGGCGCGAGATCAGCCTCCGTCAGGGTCGCGGTGGTAACGGGACGCGAGAGGCCACGCGCCACCTCGCGATCGAGCTCTGCACGAAAGCTCGTCGGCCCCTGGGTGAGCAAGCCGTACACCACGCCCAGCAGCAGCACGAAGTTGACGAAAGTGCCCACCCTCGCGTCGCTCCACGAGCTGACGATGGCCCACTGCGAGAGGAGCAGGGCGCCTGCGCCGATCATCCACCAGCCGCGCGGCCAGACGAAGAGCGCCACGACCGCGCCCTCGATGAGGATCGCCGCGAGGAACCACACGAGCCCCATCGGCCGCGAGATCGGCTGCAGGAGCTGAGGGAGCGCCGCGAGCCCGAACGCCTTTGCGAAACCCATGAGGTGGATGAGACCGTGAAGGGACACGACGAACGCAAAGAGCCAACGCATGAGATCACCTCGCGCCCGCCGTAGAGCAACTTCGGAGCCGTCCCGGGTGGGGGGGAGGCGTGCGCACGTCCTGCGGTCCGAGAACGCCCCCCCCGCAGGACATGCGCTCCTCTTTATGTTTGACGAAAGAGCCTCGATCCCCGCGGGCCTGCCCTATCGCGCGACGCCACACTCTGGCAGCCTCGCGACATGCATCGCTTCACCTCGTTCCCCGCAGTGCTCCTGGCCCTCGCCCTCCCCGCGTCCGCGAGCGCGCAGCGCTTGCTCGCGCACGACACGCTGTCGGCAGACACGCCCAGCGTGGTCTCGTGCGGCTTCTGTGGTGACGAGGTGATCGGGGTGGTGTTCCGCGAGCTGCCGGGCACCGCGGGGATCCGCGACACCGACTTCCCCATGGGACTCACCAACCTGCAGATAGCCCTCGCCGCGGCCAGCACCGACGGCGTGAGCTGTACGTCGCTGATGGAGGGCGGGGTGGTGCAAGCCGCGGTCGAGATCTGGGCCGGGATCACCCCACCGGAGACGCTGCCGCGTGTGGACGTGACCTTCGGGATGGCTTGGCCCGACGAGACGTTGCTCTGGGCCAGCGACGCGGTGCCCCTCACGCTGAGCACCGCGACCGTCGATGGCGACAGCCGCTTCGATCTCCAGTTCAACGCGTACATGCCCCGCGACGAGAGCGACGAGATGATCGTGGTGCCCGCGGGCAACAGCTACTTGCGCGTCGCCGTGCAGCTCCCCGGGGGTGGCGAGCACAACAGCGTGTGCGTCGATCCCGCCGAGGTCCCGAGCGGCTTCCCGCTGCGCGACAACGATGGTGTGATCCAGCCCCTTCGCTCGCACATCTACGGGAACGGCCTCGGCTGGCGTTGGAACGAGACCGTGGGCCTGCGCGGCGACTGGGCGATCCGCCTCGAGGTCGCCCCGATGCCCGGCCCCCGCGACGCGGGCATGCGCGACGCAGGCGCAGCCGACGTGGGCCGCACCGACACAGGAATGGCAAGCGACGCCGGCATCGATGCGGGCACCACCGGTCCCGACGACGGCGGGTGCAGCTGCCGCCTCGGCGCGCGCACGTCGTCACCGGTGCTGCCGCTCGCGCTCGGCCTCCTGCTCGCGGCGATCGTGGCCCGACGCCGCTCCCGCTAGCGCGGACCGTTCGCGGGCGGACTAGAAGCGGCCGCTGCAGCCGATGCCGCCCAGGCCCGGTGCGCAGGTGAGCGAGATGGACTCGCTCTCGGCGCCTTGCGCGAGATCGAGGGTGAGCACCACGCCGAGGCCCACCGCCGCGAGACCCGCCACGACGTAGCTCGCCATCGCGCCACCGAAGAGGCCGTTGTACTCGTCGAGCACGGCTTCGCAGCCGACGGTGCTGTCATCGAGCGGGATGCAGACTTCGTTGAAGGCTTGGGCCCGACCATCCGCCCCGAGCTGCATCAGGATACCGGTCACGAGGAACGCACCGGCCCCGATGCCAAGACTCAGCTCGAGCGGGAGGTAGTCGACGCGCGCAACGGGCTCTTCTGGCGGCGGCAGGGTGCGGGAGACCTCCGCGAGGTCCACCCGCGTCGGCCCGCGGCGTTCGCCCATCGATCCTTCGACCACCGCGCTCGGGCTCTCGGCGCTCAGCGTGATCAAGTCGTGGATGGCGATCGATCCGTCCGCCCGCCGGGCCTCGATGCGGTGCTCGCCGTAGGGCAGGTGGACATCGGTCTCGCGAGGGATCTCACCGAAGTCCAGCTCGTCGATGAAGAGCCGTCCAGGCGCCATCGCATCGTGGACGATGATCGTGAGCGCTCCGGGCTGCAGGT
>Ga0335394_10005042_pt1 | contig 14981 bp, 14 predicted proteins | sample MAT03_FD_205741 | JGI IMG/M metagenome (GOLD analysis project Ga0335394, IMG submission 205741) | Freshwater microbial communities from Lake Fryxell liftoff mats and glacier meltwater in Antarctica - MAT-03 (spades assembly) (version 2) ...
GTGTTGTATTCCGTAAATCCGATGAAGCTGAACAACCAGGTCCACAGCAAATCGATCAGGAACAGGAATAACCCCAGAAAAAACATAGTACACAGTACCACGACCGTTGCCTGGAAGACTTCCTGCCGACCAGGCCAGGTCACCTTCTCCAGTTCCGATTCCACGGAAACAAGAAAATCTGCGAACCGAGGGTAATTCACGATTCGGAAAGCCACCCAGCAGCAGATCAGCCAAAGGGCTGCCGGTACACCTACCTGAATGCTCTTCGCATACGACATCAAGGGCCCGTTCGAGAGCGTAATACACCCGAACGCTGCCACGACAATAATTGCAAAAAATGTAAACTGGCGAACCATCCGCCCCTGATTTGACTTGTGTATGCCAAATCGGAACATTTCTGGAAGCAGTGAGGCACCTGCACTCTTGCTTGACATTTGACACTCAAAAAGAAACTGAACCGGAGGAAAACCCAGAGACTACAACCTGTGACAGCCAACACCAAAGCACGGGCGGAGGGAGTCGAACCCCCAACCGCCGGATTTGGAATCCGGTGCTCTGCCAATTGAGCTACACCCGTTCAACCCGAGACGACCGTGTCGCCCTATTTCTTGCGCGATTCTTTGTGGAGGGTATGCTTCCGAAGTTTTGGGCAATACTTCATCAGCTCCAGCCGCTCCGTTCCGCGAGTCTCCTTGATCACTCGGTAGTTCCGCTGTCCGGACTCCGTGCATTCAAGCCACACATACTCACGCATGACAAACAACCCTCTTACCAGAAACCTGAAACCACTCACGAACCAACGCGGCTCAAAAAGCAAAACTGCCTGCCGACAGAACCGCCGGCAGACAGCCAAAACTCACTGACCCTGAAGACTACTTCAGAATCTTGGTCACAACGCCCGAACCAACCGTCTTGCCGCCTTCGCGAATCGCGAAGCGACTCTGTTCTTCCATGGCGATCGGCTTGCCCAGTTCGACTTCAACCTTGACATTGTCACCCGGCATACACATTTCTGCGCCACCCAGCAACTTGGTCGAACCCGTCACGTCCGTCGTTCGAAAGTAGAACTGAGGACGATAGCCTGTGAAGAACGGTGTGTGACGACCACCTTCTTCTTTGCTCAGTACGTAGACTTCTGCTTCGAACACCGTGTGCGGTTTAATCGAATTATTCGCCGCGAGCACCTGTCCACGCTGAATGTCTTCCTTTTTCAGACCACGCAGCAGCAGACCGACGTTGTCGCCAGCGATCCCCTGATCCAGTGTCTTCTGGAACATTTCCACGCCGGTCACCGTGGTTTCCTGAGTGTCCCGCAGACCAATGATCTGAATCTTTTCCCCGACCTTGACTACCCCGGCTTCAATTCGCCCGGTCGCCACAGTTCCGCGACCTTCGATCGAGAACACATCTTCCACCGCCATCATGAAAGGCTTATCAATCGCACGCTTAGGCTCAGGGATCGATGTGTCCAGAGCTTCCATCAGGTTGGTGATGCAGGCGCTGAATTTTTCGTCGGCAGGATTATCCAGAGCCCCACGCGCATTACCTTTAACCAACTTGATGTCGTCGCCAGGGAATCCATACTTCGTCAGCAACTCGCGGACTTCCATTTCGACCAGATCCAACAACTCCAGGTCGTCGACGAGATCACATTTATTCAGGAAGACCACCAGAGCCGGAACACCCACCTGGCGAGCTAACAGAATGTGCTCGCGCGTCTGGGGCATCGGGCCGTCAGCGGCAGATACGACCAGGATGGCACCGTCCATCTGAGCAGCACCAGTGATCATATTTTTGATATAGTCCGCGTGTCCCGGACAGTCGATGTGAGCGTAGTGACGATTCGCCGTTTCGTATTCCACATGGCTCGCCGCAATTGTCACGGTCTTCGTGGCGTCACGCACGGTGCCGCCCTTTGCGATATCCGCATATGCCTTCACGATCGCCAGACCTTTTGCAGCCTGAACTGCCAATATCGCGGCCGTTGTCGTTGTCTTACCGTGGTCGATGTGACCAATAGTGCCCACGTTGACGTGCGGCTTCGTTCGCTCAAAGGTACCCTTTGCCATTACCCCAACTCCAGATCAATCTGCGCCAGGACACTTCTCGCAGCCCGGCAAAATCACCTCAAAAGAACAACTCGGCATCCCCACGCGAGACACCCACACATCACTTTCAATCACTCATGAGACTCAACTCAAGCATCCATACACCTGCAACAAGGAGCAGAAAAGCTGCTGAAGGGACTTGAACCCTTGACCCCGTCCTTACCAAGGACGTACTCTACCAACTGAGCTACAGCAGCAATCGCCGCGATCAAGCTGCCCCCAGAACGCAAAGAGCGGGCGATGGGAATCGAACCCACACAGCCAGCTTGGAAGGCTGGAATTCTACCATTGAACTACGCCCGCATTTTTGCCCGCATTTTTGCCCGCATTTTTGCCCGCATTTTTGCCCGCATTTTTGCCAGTTTTTTGATAACGCATTCCCGTAAGTTTTTTTGACATCTGCTGAAATCTGAGACGCCGACGACCCCAATGGCACTCACAAGGCATCCCACACAAAAGCCTCCTTCACAGGAGCCCCATTAGCCGGAAATGGGGGAAGCAGGATTCGAACCTGCGAAGGCTAACGCCACCAGATTTACAGTCTGGCCCCTTTGGCCACTCGGGTATTCCCCCTTTACTTGATTTATTTCTGACCTGTCATTCTCTCAAGAATTCTCCCCCAACCTGACACCGAAATCGCAAGAGAAACAGGTCAATTCATTCGCTGAAGCTAGCGGAGGGACTTGAACCCACAACCACCGGTTTACAAAACCGGAGCTCTGCCAATTGAGCTACACTAGCGCGGACCGCGTGCGATAGCGAGCGGCGGAGTATAGCAATCGGTTTCTGCCAGACAAGGCAGATCCCCGAAAGCTCCCAACAACGGGGGAACTCAGCACTTTACAGCTCTGCACTTCCCAAATTCGCCGTGGCAGGCCCTCGGACAAGCTCTGATTCCCTCAAGTTCGGGCGCGCGGGAACAAATCGGTCCTCTATGGGAAATTCTCTTCGTTTTTTCTTTCAGCAGTGTGCCGTTGGCGTGAAATACTGCCGATCGCCAATCGACTTCAGCACGCCAACAGCCCACATATTCTCCAGATCCCACTCATTTCCAATCCGCGACTCCCATCGCTACGCTTACCGTTCAAAACATGTAGCAGATGAGTCATGTTTTGTGTGCGATGGCGGAACAATCGAATCCAGGATGGACATTCATGTCCGTCGCATGGCCAATATCTCGGACATGAATGTCCAAGCTACACGAATCGCAGCTATGGACCGAGCTTCAGAAACTCGTCTCGTCTCCACTTCACACTCCGGATTTGGCCACAATGCGTTAAACTTCCACGGCAGGATGCCTCGCTGGATTCTTTGCATATTGCTCAGAATACCCACTTTAATGTTTCGGGGAGTGCGGCTAGCGGGGGCGACTGTTTCCGGACTGGCTGTCGTACTCGATGTCTGTTTCATCTGCTGTGACATTCCTCTTCCCGCGGATGTCGTGAGCATCCAGTTAGCGGATTGCGATCTGTTCGATGGCAGGACGGAAAGCTATCTCTCGCTGACGCTTTGGGTTAGTGTGCTCGAACGACGAATGTGTCAATTCTGGCCGCGTGAAGTATAAAAAGTTCGCCTGAAAATCAACAGATCCTGTCGAAAAATGTATGCACACAGGTTCGCAGCAGCCGTTAGTCCACAAATTCCCACGCCGTGCGGTAGCTGCCGTTTTTTTCGATCCAGGCCAGCAGCGACTGGAAAAACCTGTCGGACGCCAGGGTCGCACTGTCCCCGACGATAATCATTTTTCGCTTCGCTCGCGTTAGAGCAACGTTCATCCTTCTGGCGTCCGAAAGGAAACCGATTTCACCGATCGCATTCGAACGGACTAATGAGATGACGACAGCTTCCTTTTCGCGGCCCTGAAACCCATCGACCGTATCGATCTCCAGTTGATCATAAATGGCATTTTCACGCAGCCAACGGACTTGCGCGGCATACGGAGCGATCACGGCAATGTCGGATGGGGCAAGACCTGCTTCACACAGCGCATTGACCTGCTTCAGAACCAATCGACCCTCCTCCGGATTTCGTTTGCTCAGACCCTCCGGTTCCAGTTCCTCCAACCATCCGGTTCCCGCCGTATCGATGAACGTGACAGGATCGTCGGAGACAAGGTCATTCTGGATCCCTGGCAGATCTGACAGCACATGTCTGCGAACGGATTCATCCGCGATCAACGAGTTGTCGTAAAAATGCTGCGACGAGAATCCCATGATCGATTCATGCATCCGATACTGCACAGTCAACTGTCGTGTCACGAGATCGCCGTAGTGATTGACCAAACGCTCCATCATGCTGACGGCATAACCTTCCTTCTTTGCCGCATCAGACAGAATCGTCGGTGGCAACTGCAGATGATCCCCCGCCAGAATGAGCCGATCTGCACGACGGAGCGGAACCCAGCATCCGGGCTCAACACTTTGGCAGGCTTCATCGATGACGAGTACGTCGAATCGCAGATCATCCAGAACCGAATCATCAAACGTCGTCGTCGCACAGATGACACGGGCATCTTTGAGCAGATCAGCGATCGCCTGCTTTTCCAGAATCCTTGCATGGCGTTTGAGTTCCCGTGCTTCCTGCCGCTGCTGGCCACGCTGTCCGGGAGCCGGTCTGCCGCGCGTATACTTCGCCGCCTTCCGTTCGATCTGCTCCGCTTCCCGCATCATCTGATGCACGACCATCATGGCTTCGTGCCGTCCTACAAGGGCGTCAAGCGAATGTTGTCGCAGGTCTTCGGAAACTCGCGCGGGATGCCCAAGTCGCACGGCCGGTTCACCGATCGCCAAAAGGCGTTCCAGCAGATTATCCACCGCCGTATTACTGGGAGCACACGCCAGCACACGCTGCCCGCGCGCGACAAGCAGTCGAATGACTTCCACGACGGTCGTGGTCTTTCCAGTTCCCGGCGGTCCATGAATAATTGCCAGATCATTGGACGCAAGAGCATGTCGGATGGCATCGTGCTGCGACGGGTTGAGTCGTTGTGAGATGTCCGTCGGGGGTTTCATGTTTCGATGAAACGTCGGTTCGCGTTCACCCAGCAGCAGATCTCGAAGCTGTGCGTGACGCCCAGTGGCTTTCGCTGCGCTCTGCAATGCTGCAGTCTGGCGCTTGCGAGTCACTTCATCGGGTGACAGATCCAGCCGAAACCGATCGCTCGATGGCCAGTCATCAACGGCGACTTCCAGAGAATCAACGCGACGAGCACTCACGACGCCCTGTAAAGATTCTGCGTCCTCGTCACGATGGTCAGACAACAGGATCGGGCTGCCGACCTTGAATCGATTCCATGGTAACCGATCGGGGGACCTTCGTTTGGCCAGCGTAATCAGATATCGCCCGCCAAGACCTGTCGTATGCGTTCGAATCACCATATCCAGCAGAGTTTCGCCCGTGCGTTCAGCGGTGTCTGACGACTGAGCTTTTCGCCGCTGAGCCAGCCTCTCCCGTTCCGCCTCTCCCTCCATCCCAAGCCAGCGATGCAGACTGGAAAAATGCTGATCAGCCAGCAACGGTCGCTTTGCGGAAAACTTCATTCAGGAACCAGAGCTTGTGAGAGTAGAATACGAAATTGCCACTGTATTCTACCTTGGACGGCTATCATTGGGACATGCCGCGATACAGAACCCCTCCATTTTCCCACGGCAGAGCCATTCTTCAACGTCGTCTTCATTTCCTCATACCACGTATGCTCCGGACGGTTCAGCTGAGTACACATCAGCAGCGACATGCCGATCATCCAGTTCAGCTCACGCGGTCGCCGGTATGCTCCAGTGAAGTAGACTCGCATCTGATGCAAAATCATGGCCGCAATCATCAGTGTTGCTGCCCACTTGTGCATGCTATGCAGAAACCAACCGAAGGTCGCCTCTTCTGTGATATACCGAATCGATTCAAAAGCCGAAGGTCGGAGGCTGATAGTACAGAGCCAGCAGACCATTCTCCAATTTCAGCGGAAACCCGACCAGAGATTGATTCGCCGCCTGCGGAGGTCCGGAAATCGGCTTCCCATCGCGATCGAATGCGCCGTTGTGACACGGGCTGAAGAAGCGATCGTTTTGGGACTCCCTGTGAACACGGCAACCCGGCTGCGAACACACGCTGGACAGGGCGAGGAAATCTTCCGCTGCCGTGCGCGCTACTTGCCTGGCAACGACCACTTTCGCGCGGGTCGGAGAAGTAAAGTCCAGGGCTTCTCCTTCAGGCAGATGATCGACCGTGCAGACAACAGCCAGCCCTGGGCTTTTCCTGCTGCGGGATAAACGAATTCACCAGGCATGTACGCAAACGTTCCATAAGCTCCAAGCAGTCCAGCGATCGCCGAACCACTGGCGACAGTCAGAAACCTGCGCCTTGGCTCCTCTTCATTCGGCAACGAGTGATGCTCAGTCGAAAGTCGAAGAGACTGACCATGTGCAGTTTGTTGAGGCTTGTCATTTGCCAACGACAGTAACTCCTGCCTGATCGCGTGAATGTGCGGAAAGAACCGTATGCATTCCCAAGGCACATTTCGGTCCGTTGGCTTGTTTTTTTGCGGTTCGATCTGCGAGATACCACAAAATGCGGCATGTGCGAATCGAGGACCGGTGTGCGACTCATGCACATTGCACCGCAGACTTTCGAAAGTCCCGACGTAGCGATATTTTGGGTGGGGTGACCAGCCGAACGCCACAGCGGATGGTGCCGATGACTGAGCGTCATGCGGTTCCTGCGACGTCAATTCAATCCTGAATGCTACTCCGCGCTCTCCTTCCGAATTCGCGAAGTCAGATCCGTAAATGTTCGGCGAGTGTTTCGCCAGTCAGTCACGGCTTGGCCTGCACGAATGCTTCCACAGTCATGCCAATATCGCGGGCGATTTTCCGCAGCAGCGGCGGCGCAACGTCCCGACCCTTGTGGAACGGAACAGTAGTAAAGCGTCCGTCGGGGTGTCGAAACTGCTTGTGAGATCCTCGCTGCCGAACTTCGACGAATCCCAGCGCAGTCAGGATCACGACCACCTCCCTCGGCTTCAAAACCGGGACGGCCACGGCTCAACTCACCTCTACTGTTTCAGTGCCTACGAATTCGGATTCATAGGTCGGTTCACCGTCTTCGAGCAGCATGGCGATTACCTCGCGCATATTCTGCCGCAATTCATCCAGAGATTCACCTTGAGAGTGGGCACCGGGAAACCCGGGAACGGAGCCGACATAGAGGTCGGTTTCTGGACAGCGCTCAACAACAACTGTGTAGGACTTCATGGAAAACCTCCCAGGGACATCCACAGGAATGCATATGTGTCCAAAAGCAACGTCACGGCATGCACTCCTCGAAATCTTTCAGCTGGTTAAACGCGAAATCCGATTGGCGCGTGTTTCGGGACGGCCAAGGACAGTCTAACCACGAAAGATCGATGAGACAACTCGAATTCGCTGGCCATTTCTCGGGTCATGTCACTCACGAGCCAGTGAAGAATGTCGTCATCGCTCATCGTTGTCCTGCGTTCAAATTCTTCGCCTCGTGGATTGGGCGCAAGTGTGCGGAATCAATCGAGGTCACTCAGCGGACAACTGAGTCTACGAGGTGACCAAGGGCTTGTCACCTCGATTTTCCTGACAGTTGCGCTTCGGGTCGCGGCGATAGGAATGCTGACCGTCAGCGTTTTGCCATCCGAGCATCTATGTCGGTGGCTGAAGGTTGCTACAGCAGGACCCGGCAGGCCGGAAGTGCTCTTGTGATCGGTCGTATCATCTGCCAGCATTCAATATTTGTATGAAAGATCCGATGCAACACGATCCACGAGGACTTGCTGAGGCATTGATTGGCGACGGAAGGTCTCTGATCACGTTTTGCGGTATCTGTCTGGGACTGGCCGGGTTGTTCGCGACATTTCAATCGATGACCGGACACTTTCTGCCTCATGACGTTGCCTATCTGAAGATGCAGCCCGAAGAACTTTGCGGGATCAACGAATGCCGCATCGTGCATTTCATGATCCATGACCGAATCAGCTTCGGTGGTGCGCTGGTTGGGATCGCAGTGCTCTATCTGTGGCTGGCCGAGTTTCCGCTGCGGCAAAAGGAACAATGGGCCTGGTGGACGCTCGTTGTCAGCGGCCTGGCCGGCTTCGGCAGCTTCCTGACTTACCTCGGCTATGGCTATCTTGATACCTGGCACGGAGTCGCGACATTGATGCTGCTCCCCTGCTTCAGCCTGGGGCTGTGGATGCAGCGACCGAAGCGGGATGGGTTGATGTGCCAGAAATGGTCGAACGTGTTTCGTCCGGCTCGCGGCGTGACATGGAGAAGCCGGGCTGATCTTGGCCGGATCTTTCTGCTCATTTCAGCGTGCGGCATGATCGGCGCAGGATTGACGATTCAATTTGTCGGCATGACAAACGTGTTCGTCCCGACGGATCTGACATTTATGGGAATCGATCGTCAGCAACTGAATGCGATCAATCCCCGACTGATCCCATTGATCGCTCATGACCGAGCGGGATTCGGCGGTGCCGTCACAACAGCCGGGATTCTGACGCTGGCAAGTGTCTGGTTTGGGCAGCCCTCTCGAGCGCTGTGGCAGACCCTGGCCGTGGGCGGGTTCGCGGGCTGGAGCACTGCTGTCCTGGTCCATCCGGCGATTGGCTACACAGACCCGATTCATCTCGCACCCGCAGTCATCGGAGCTACGTTGTTCCTGGTCGGCCTGCTGCTTGCACGACACAAAATGTTCCTGAATGACGGGAGCTCGGCCTGGGTGCCGTGCAAATCGCAAAGTAGCCGTCACGCTCCGCCGTGAAGAGCCTTGAACAGGGCCACATGAATGGAGACCCGGCGCTGATTGTCCTTCGGCCCAATGCATCGAGGCTCACCCATGAACTCTGTCTCGGTAGTTGAATGTCGATCGACAAATGCTCATCACGGCGGAGCGTGATGGCTACTTTTGGTTGCGGACGAAGCCCTCGCTGCGCTCTGCGACTCCGTGGTCCCCGCCAGCTGCTGCCATCCCCAGCGATACAGGTTTCGCGAATCGGTGTAGCGGGACTCGGAGGCCGCCGAGCCAAGGACAACGACAATCAATCGATTGCCACTGCGTTCTCCTGTCGAAACAAGACAGGCTCCGGCCTGATCCGTGGTCCCCGTCTTGATCCCGTCATAACCTTCAGTCGCCAGCAGCTCGTTGGTATTCTTCCAGAGCACGTTTCGCGTGTAGCCGCCGGGACCACCGACCGTTGTGCCGCGCTGGCGAGTGGCAGTGTAGTTTCGAAACAATTCACTCCCCAGCGTTGCACGAGCCAGAATTGCCAGATCACTCACGGTGGTCAGATGCGATTTCTCTGATAGACCGTGGGGATTGCTGAAATGTGTACTCGCCATCCCGAGCCGGGCGGCCTCGGCATTCATCGCCGCAACAAACAACAGGAGCGGGTCTGCTTCGGTGGTTGTCGCAGATGCTTCTGCCGGAGGAGTAAGTCGAGCTCCAAAGTGTTCGGCCAAAGCCACGCTCATGTCATTTCCAGAGGGCAGCAACAGCCCAAAAAGCCCCTCACGAACGGACAAAGATTCACCAGTCCGCACATCGGCTGTTGAGCCCCGTGTTTCGTCGGCGCGGGGAGACATGGTGATGATCTCGTCCAGGACTTCGGAGTGTTCGTCAGCCAAACGCACAATCAGCCATGCGGTCATGATCTTGGTGGTGCTTGCAAAAGGCAGAGGCGCCGCAACTCCGTGGCCGCCGACCGTTCTTCCATCGGCCGCATTCACGATTATCCAGCCGTCACACGAAACAATTGGCGGTCCATCCAGAGCATCCATTGGCTGCCGCGTCAGTGTCTCAGCATTCACTATCTCCGGACTCGCAACGACCGATTCTTCGACGACCGGTCCCAATGCCTTCCAGAGCAATGCGTCGGCAAAGCCAGTCGTCTCCTGCCCATTCGCTTCCTGAAATTTTCGGACGGCGGCCTCCGTAGCTGGCCCGAAATCGCCATCGACGCCAAGACCGGGCGAGGGCTGCGAGCGGGTATTCAGAGTTCTCTGGAGGAACTCCACCCGAGTTCCGAAGGCCCCGATTTTCAGTTCCGTCGGCTCGTCGGATACTTTGCGTTCCCACTCCGGGTTGAAGTGATCAAACGCCGTGCGCGCAATTCGACCGATCAGTACCTGGGCCGCGTTATCGTCGTTCCAGCTTCGGTCCTTATTCTCGGTCGTGAGCACACAGATGGCAAATGGACCTTTGGGACCAATCACGATCCCCGCGTCACAGCGACTGTTCGAAACCGCACCTGACTTGTGAGCAACCTTAGTCCCCCTGGGCAACTCCCTCACGAGCATGTCCTTGTCGTCGCAGGCGAGCAAATGCTCAATCATGGCCTTGCAGGAAACTTCCGAAGCCACGGTGCCCTTATGAATCTGTTCCAGCAGATCGACCATCTCGCGGGCCGTTGTGCTGCCCAGCCCATACAGGCGACTTTGTTCGGGTGAGATCGATGTGTCACCACGATAGACTTTTGAGTTCAGACGGGTTTGCGGAAACCCAAGCGATTCCATGGTGGTGGCGGTGGATGGCAACCCGACCTGATCGACCACAAGATTCGTCGCCGTGTTGTCCGAGTACCGAATCATCAGTCGGATCGTGTCGCGAACCGACAACGTGAGCCCGGGTGTCAAGTGATCCGTCAGAATCCCCGATCCTGGAACCTTGTCGGCCTCAGTCAGCGTGATCTGTTTTGAAAGATCCAGTTCACCGCGATCGGCCAGGCGATAGGCGGTCACCATCACTGGAAGTTTAATCAGGCTGGCAGTTGGCTGCACAGTCTCCGCTCGCCAGGCAAATTGTTCACCGGTCTCCAGGTGGCGAATGTAGACGCCGACGTCGCCCGCATGAGCTTCAATCACCGGTGTCAGTTCAGTCGCGAGGTCCTCCGCCAACACTCGGGAGACGTCGCGCAGAGAGACTTCCACCAGGAGCAGGCAGGCAGTCACAGAAACGATCGAACGGATTAACATAAAGCATCCTCGGGCTGGGGTGGATTCGAGCGACAACTGGAATTGTGTTGTGTTGCTTCCGGACATGGCCGTCGGATTAATGTTCCGTGACCTCTTTCATTTTCTGCAATCCGAGCATGGCGACTTCCAGAGGATTTCTGTCCCATAAGTCCTGTCGGAACAGTTCGAGTGACAGATAACCGTCGTAACCGATCGCCGTCAACTGGTCGCAGTAGAATCGCAGATCGATTGCACCGTCACCTGGCAGAACTCGATCTGAATCGTGTTGCGTATTGGCAGGAGGCACAGCGGGTGCATCGTTGAAATGTGAGATGGCAATCTGGTGCGCCTGCAGTTTGCGGATTGACGCTGCAGAACCGCCGCCGCGCCAGCAGTGGAACGGATCGACGACAAGCGTGGCCTCTGGATGACCTGAGCGCTGAATGATGTCGATGGCATCGTCGATCGTATTAATGTCATCCACGAAACCCAGATACTCAAATGCCGGCTTCACGCCGTATGATTTCCCGAGTTCAAGGAGATCGGCATAATGCCGGGCACCGAGTTCGCGATCCGCGATTCCAGGCGGCGGACCAGCGATGGAAAATTCTGCTCCCACGGCAGCTGCCTGTTCCAGCCTGCGACGCACTTCGCTGATCGCCGTATCATGTTCGACGCCAGCGGGCTGAAACCAACCGGCAAGATAAATCGTGGTCGGGATTTTCAGGCCGCTGTCGTCGATCGCTTTTCGGATCTCCGCCAGAGTTCCTCCGACCGCAAGATGCGTGTCGATATGATCGTGCCACAGTTCAATGGCCGCATAGCCCGCCGAGGCTGCGACTTCGATCTGCTGCAGGATGGGCGTGGTGGCGATGGTGCTGGCATTCAGGCAATAGCGAAATCGTGGCACGGAACAAACTCCTTGGTTGCATGGTCGGGGTGGCAGCATTCTAAGCTGACGTCTGTCTGACATTTATGGCAGCGGGCATGATAATTGACAGCATTCAGTTAAGCCAGAATGCCGTTATACTCCGCGCGGTCATGAGTGAGCCTCTACTTTATGTGCGTGATCTATGCCGCAGCAGTTATCGCAACTCGTATTCGTCTATGGATCACTGAAACGTGGCTTTGCGCTGCATGAGCTGTTACAGGGGCAGTTGTACCTGGGTAACGCAGTGACGGAGCCGCTGTATCGGCTGTTTAATCTCGGATCGTATCCGGGGCTTGTGGAATGGCCTGAGGGACTTGCGATTCGCGGTGAAGTCTATCAAGTGGACCTTGAATGTCTGAGCCGCCTGGATGAAGTGGAAGGTGTTGCAGAAAGACTCTATGTGCGTCGTAGAATTTTGCTGCAGACGGAATTTGAAAGCAGCGATGTGCAGGCATGGTTCTGGCTGAACGCTGTGCGCGGCTTGAACGATTGCGGTGAGCAGTGGCCGTAGCAGGTTTGCGATCCGCTGTGATTGAATCCGTTTCCATTGGCGATCACTTTTCATACGTCAACGAGCGATCGCGCCGATGCCGTCGAGGTGAATCGAGTGCCGGAATGGGCGGAAACTGCGGGTCACGGAAGCCCAAATTCGGCCTTTGATGCGTGGTTTTCCAGCCATTCGGCACAGGATGCCGGAGCGAAATGGGGTTTCGTGAATCCCCAAAAAAATGGTCTCAGATCGTATTGTCATCGTATTGACGGGCTCGGACTGCAGCGGCTATCACTCCCGATGATCGTCCCGAAGTCGTGCCGATACCAGGCAGACGGAAGGACGAAAACAGAAGGCTTCGATCAGTTCCAAAACGACGCTCCGGAAATGGATTCCGGACTCGGATCGAGTCACTCAAAACTAAATCCTGGTCCGCACCGGAAATGACCGGTTCGGAGATTATGGATGATCGCTGGTCAGGACTGGGAAGTTCTGTCGAGTATTCCTGAAGGAGGATCCAAAAGTGCACAAGGCCATCGGACTAATCACCTGTGCTTCGGTGATGGCTGTGTCGCTGTATTTGTTCAGCGGCGGCGATTCCTCACGAACGCTGTCAGCCCAGACTGACTCCGAAACCGGAGAAGGTTACGGAGCTGTCGCCAGAAGATTTCTTCAGGATGCTCGGGATCAGGCGCAGAAAGGCAATATTGCCGAAGCACGCCGCCTGGCAGGAACGGCAGCGTCGCTGTGTTCCGACTGGAGCAAATCCGAGCAGTCACCGGATCAATTCCTGAAGTCGCTCAGTGCGAGCAGCACGGAGTCTGAAGCAGACGCCTCGCTGTTTGACGCGTCGGAGCCGGATGCGGACCTCGCAACCGATTCTGCTCAGCCCCACGTGCCGGCTGAAGTGAATCCGTTCGAGGAAGCCGTCGCAAGTGGCGATGCTACGCAGAATACAGAAGAGCCCACTGCTGTCACCAGCGGTGATTTGCTGAAGAAGAAGCAGGCTCAGAGGCTGATCAAGGAAGCGCGTCATGCGCTGGCCATTGGTGACACGGCACTTGCCCGCTCCCGAGCATTACAGGCACGTCAACTGAAGGCTCCGTGGGGACTGTTGGACGACCGTCCGGAACATGTACTCGCCGACCTTGATAAGAAATCGAATACTTCAACTTTCCTGCCGGGCGGACGAGCCACAGCCGCTGCCCCTGAGATTCGTTCAAAGGATACTGAACATGCCTACCAGCAGGCGACTGCTCTGTTGAGCCAGGCGCGTGCAGCGATGGATGCCGGTAAGCTGTCTGAAGCACAGCAGCTCGCGGACGAAGCGGCGACATTTGATGTCGCGTACGGAATTTTTGAAGACAGCCCGGCCATGGTGAGTCGTGACATCAAACGCCTTGCCGGATCTGGCCCTTCAGCGTTCAAGGCGTTCGCATCGACATCCGATAATTCGTCTCCGGATGCAGATCAGGCTCGCCAGTTGCTGCGTGAAGCTCGTAAAGCCCTGACTCAGGGACGACTTGCAGAAGCACGAGACAAAGCACAGAAGGCTTCGAGCCTGAACGTGACGTACAACGTTCTGGATGACACTCCGGAATCGGTTCTGAATGAAGTGGAATCCGTCCAGCATGGTCAGGGCGGAGTACAGTCACTGCGAAACGCCGACAATGGAATCGCGGCAGATGATTCATCATCAGCGTCTGGTCCTCGGCAGCTACTCGCCGATGCCCGCAAAGCACTCGACGACGGAAACACCGACGCCGCCCAGGAATTAGCCGTCCAGGCTCAGCAGCAGGATATTACATACGGTCTGTTGGAAGATCGTCCGGAACTTGTGCTGGAAGAAGCGCAGTTGATGGCTCGCCGCGCCGCAAAACATGCTGACAATCAGGGTATTGCCGGGAATAGTCCGGTGGATGTGACACCGGCCGGGACTCCGGGCGTGATCAATCCATTCGGATCCGGAACGACAAATTCCGAATTCACGACAGCCGATTTTCCGGTCATCGCACCGGATCGCATGTCGGCTGACGAAGCCTATCGACATGGTCTTAAACTGTATCGAAGTGGAGATCGAGCGGGGGCCAAACTGGCGTTTACTCAGGCATGGAAGAATGCCGGAGAACTCAGCAGCGTACAGCGGCGTCAGCTACAGGAAGTCCTGCAGGATCTGGCCATCGTTCGTGCCAAAGATGTACAACTGGCTTCGGCTCAGCAGGAGATATCCGGATTTTCGGACGCGAGCGAACCAGCGTCAGACCCGACAACGGAAAAAGATCCACTGACGGTTGCCACACAGGCATCTGACGTGCAGTTTGATCGACTGCGAACAGAAGTGATGAACAGCGTCTTCCGTGCTGAGAAGCTGAAGACCGAAAGTCCTGATGAAGCGTTGCAGATTCTGGATCATACACTGGAGAACGTGGAAGCGGCAGACATGAGCCAGGAATCGAAGGAGACTCTGGCCGGCTATGTTC
>Ga0335394_10005044_pt1 | contig 14974 bp, 13 predicted proteins | sample MAT03_FD_205741 | JGI IMG/M metagenome (GOLD analysis project Ga0335394, IMG submission 205741) | Freshwater microbial communities from Lake Fryxell liftoff mats and glacier meltwater in Antarctica - MAT-03 (spades assembly) (version 2) ...
CCGCGAAAACGCGGGAAAAGTCTCAGAAAAACGGGAATGCACCCTTTCGAACCCGAAAGCCGCTTGCGCAATGCCGACTCGTCCATTTTGTAATCACCAGGTTGCCACAGATACAGGAGATCGCGCGGGTCATCCGAAGCCGGAAGGCCAGTCGAGTCGCCCATGTCAAACCCATGGATTTGAAACCGAACTCCACTCTTTCTTTCGACTATTGCCCCGTAGCGCTCGAGTGCGAGGATCCCATTCCCCCCTGCAACTCCGAATTCGATCACCGAAACGGTTGTGTGTCCAAGTTCTGACGCGAGCCTCGCTGCCTCAAACATGCAGGCAAGGTAGTGCGGCCTGTACGACGGCACTTTTTGCATGAAGAGCCTCATCAGGGCGACGCGGTAGGGGTATGGATAGGACAAAACCCGATAAACTATGTCCGTGAAAGAAGAGAATTTTTTCTTCATCCTAGCCCCGCATCCTATAGACGATATTCATGGCAATCTTGAGGGCGTTCTTGGCCACATATGAAAATGTAAGCCCGACATTGGCGCTCGCCATCAAACACAAATGGCTGACTACAAATAACTTGAAGTTCCCAAGCTTACTTGCCTGATACCGCCCGTTCACCATCAGCGAATTCGCGCCGTATAGATGTTGGTAGAGGTACGCAATGTTGGTGCTTGATGTTTCGAGATCACATTTTTCTCTCGTTGCTTTCGATGGCGCGAAAGCCCGATCCACAGAGATAACGCCTGCAATGTTAAGATCAGTCAGCCAGACACGCAACTTGGGGAGGCCCGCGCAAACGGCCTTAAACAGCAAGGATCCACCGTTGGGCTTCGCTATTCTTACGTTGAATTCCCGGGAAAGAGCGGTGAGGTCTTCTGGAGTGTGGGTTGCCTCGGCGTAATTGACGGGCGATATTCTTCTTTCGCAAGCGGCATACTTTTCTATCGCGACCTCGCAATCTACTTTGTCGCCGTAGTTCCACACATCTCCCGGATAGAGAATGACAGTTGCGCCATCAGCTTTCCCAAGGATCGTGTCATGCATCCTGCGCGCAGTTGCTGCTCCGGAATTCAGATAGAAGTTCTCTTTGTGGGAAAAGAACTTGAAGCTTGCAAATGGGATGATGTACTTAGCGGAGAATGCCTTCGCTTCGTCTACGTAGTTCCATATAGTATTGCGCGGTGCGTTCGCGCAATGCAGTATCTTCGTTATTGCCGATCTTTTCTGCGTAGGAAAAGTGACTGAGAAGGACGTCGACTTTCCCCAGTTGTTTTGCGAGCGCGGTGATTTCGGCGCGGCGGCTGAAGAGGCAATCGTTTAGGTTGAGGATGCGGACGCCGCCGATCTCGAACAGCGCCCATGAGTCTTCGATCCCATTCTTGCCGATGGTGACGTGCGCGGTCGGTGAAATACTGCGCTTTTCACCGCTTGGGATTTCTTCGACGGGAACACCTTGCCGTGAGAAATAATCGACTAGTCTTTTATCCAGCGTTTTTTGAAAAAGAACTTTCACGCCCTTATCGAGAAGGGGCATCAACTTCTTGAGAGACGGCGGATGGAAGTGGTCGGGATGTTCGTGGGAAAACCAGATGTGTGTGACGTTCGAAAAATCGTGCAAGGTCAGGTCTGTCGGAACCAACTGTTCCCAACCATTGTTGAAGACCGGCCCCGTCAGCCACGGATCGCAGAGTATGACGGTATCTTCGCCTCGCAAGATGAAACCCGCATGGTTGACCCATTCAATGCGAAGATTGCCCACCATCCTGATTCTCTTTCAGCAACGGGAGAAGACGTCAAGGTCGTAACGGACTCTTTCGAGTTGGGTTGTCGAACTACCGTTAGGCTCGAATTCTAGTACGCTCCCGGGCCAAGTTCAAAGGCATCACTGGCGCCGTGCGCTTCCGAAGCCGTACGAGCATCGAAGCTACGTCCTTTGTACAAGGATCCAGCCTTTACGAACGCCCCGTCTGGCACCACGCAGTGATCCACTACTGTAGCGCCCGCGCCGATGAAACAGTCTCGACCGACGCGCGTTGATCCACAAATAATAGCTCCTGGCGAAAGGAACGTATTGGGTCCGATAACCGAGTCATGGCTGAGAACACTCGTCGGCCACAAGACGCTGACTTCGTTGACAAGAGCGTTAGAGTCGACGTTGGCTCCTGCCATGATGATGGCGCCGTCTTTGACGGTGGCAGTTCGTGCGACGTAGGCGTTCGGATGAATCAACGTGGCGACACTGAATCCGGACGTAGTGACACGCGAGTAGACTGCCCATCTCGCGGCAAGATTCTTGTATCCAACTGCAATCACGACGGCATGGTCGCGGGAGTACTTCTTCTCGGCCAGATCCCACGCGCCAACGACGTCACCTTCTGCTGGATTCAAGTCGTCGACAAACCCCACGAACTGATGACCACAATCGAGAACGACCTCACGCACGACCATCGCAAACTCTTTCGAGCCGTAGACCAAAATTTTCATCTAGCCTTGCCCTGCCTTGTAGAGGCGTTCCGATTCGGGCAGATAGTACTCGTCTAGCGAGGCGGGCATGCGAACGTTGAACCCTAAGAACCTTCGCCCGACTGCGCCGAGCCGACCAAACGTGTCCGCTGGCGTCATTCGCGGATAGTCAAACCGCTGGCGCATGTAGGAGCGGCACACGTTGATCGTCAGAGCATGGCGAGCCCGACTCGTCGTGTTGGTGCCGCCCGAGTGCCAAGTCCGTGCATTGAAGATGATGCCATCGCCCGCTCGCGGCAATGCCTGCACCGCTCGATCCGAGAATTCTGCTTCAGTAGGTCTCTCAGGAGATTGGTAAGATCCCGGCAAGAAATACGTTGCGCCATTCTCGGGAAGGAAATCGTCCAATGCGAACACGACGCCAACATTCGTGGTGTAGCCCGGAATGAATCGAGGGCAATCGACGTGAACCCGACGGGAATAGTTGGAACCGTTGGGCGGCATGCTCGACGACGTATAGGCATACACGATGCATTTGTCATCGAGAATGGCTGACAAGTACGCATGCATCGTTGGATTCTCCAGGATGCGTTCGAACTCTCGGCCTCGGAGCATCAGGTTGTGAACCATCCATCGATCAGCATAGTTCTCGCCCCATCGAGCCAAGTCCTCGTCGACGCAGCGCTGCAATGAATCGCGAAGAACGGATACTTCGTCTGCGGGCAACATACCAGGGATGACGACGAACCCATTCCGAGAGTACTCGTCGAGTCGTTCTGCGGAAGCAACGATGCCGGCATTTGTCATTTGACGAAAACGATCTCGAGGTACTTGAAAAGAGGCAGAGAGACCGGCGCAATACCCCTGAGGTAGTTTTCAACGGTCAATGCATCAGCGAACGATTGCCCGTGCATTATTTCCGCCTGGCCCAGATACCACTCAGGACGTACGGAGCACGCACTGAATCCCAGCTCCTTCGATTCCTGGTAGATTTCGTCCGGGTCAATGCCTCCCAAGACGCTCTTGGAGTACTCGGCATTTCGAAAAACTTCCCGGTCGATTCCAAAATCCTGTTCGACCTTAACCTCGACCTTCAGGACACTGTCGCGAGCTTTGGCAACGTGCGGCGGCAGACTCTGGTTCGCCTTGCCATCGAGATCGACCATCGCCTTCCAGAACAAGCGATTGGGCTCGAGATCGATGTAACAAATCCCACCAGGCCGCAAAACTCTGGCAGCTTCGCGAAGGGCTGTACGGTAATCGAGAAGATGGTGAATAAAGGAGTAGGCCGAGACAAAATCGAAGGAATTGTCTTCAAAGGGCAACTTCTCCACAACGGTATTGTGAACGGTTACCTTGCCCGACGACGTGTCGACCTGGGCCAACATGGCAGGAGTAATGTCGACTCCATGAATTTCATCGAAATAGTCGACCGCAAGGTCAATCAAGAATCCTGTTCCGCAGCCCAAGTCAAGCATCTTGCCACCCGCGCATCTGGCTCGAAAAGTGCGCAGCTTCTCGCTGACCTTTGCTCGATTTTCAGGCCGGAAGTGCGGCTCGAGAGTATTGTAGGTCGCGGCCATCCGAGAATGGACTTCGACATTGGCTCGAACGACCTCTTTGTGGTCAGGCTGCATATCACTTCACGTCAATATTGAGAGTTTCAGACACAAGGAAACGAGGGCGACGCAAAACTTCTTGAAAAACCCGGAAGATGTAGATGCCAAGGACCCCAATCCCGAGAGTGATGGTTCCGAGCGAGAAAGTATTGAGCAAGGCAAGGAGCGTAAGCCCAGGGGGAAGCTCTCCGGAAGAAACTAGATAACGAATCACGAGTGCGATGGAGTAGAGCACGCTTCCAAGAATGATCGAAATGCCCATATTAACCAGTACACGGTGTGGGATATCCGTGTAGCTTATTAATGATGACACGGCCAACGCCAATCGCTTGCGAAATGTATAGCCGCTTGTGCCATGGACTCGTGCATCGCGATTGACCGTCACTACCTCGAATTGAAAACCTACGTAGAACATCAAAGGACCATACAAGACGTTGTATTCCGGATAGGCAAGCAGGGACTGCAAGACTCGACGCGAGAAGACTCGTAGAGTTCCGATCTTGGCGGGGATTGCCGTTCGTGTCAGGCGTGAGAACACGTAGTGATAGATCCGAGATGTAACGCGGGAAATGAGCGACTCAGAATCTTCGAGTTTTGCCGTATAGACAATGTCGACTGTCGGGGACAACTTTGTCAGTAGAACCGGCAGGTCCTCTGGGCGATCCTGCAAATCGGCATCCATCAAGACCAAAGCGTCGCCCGCAGCGAGGGAAAAGCCGGCTGAGATCGCAGGGTGCTGGCCAAAGTTGCGAGTGAGTCTGACCGCCTTGACATGCGGATCCAGCTTGGCAACAGCTTGCAGAATGGGCCATGCATCATCTGGGCTGCCATCGTCAATAAACAGCAGCTCGTAGTCGCAACCGGTAGTCGCCAGAGTAGCGGTAAGTCGTCGATGAAGTTCCTCGATGCAACGAGCTGTTCTGTAGACGGGCAAGATAACTGATATTTTTTCCATCAACTTAGCTTAGCCGAATGAGTTACTCGACCGGGCGTGCGACTCCCGTAGACTTAAGAACTGTGGGCGGGGCATAGCACTCCGCAACGATCCGTCCGTTTTCGAGCCAATAACGCTCAACGAAAGTATTCATATCGACGACAACGACCTCACCGTCGACGCGCCAACTTCCCTTCAGTCCAGTGATGTGACTGCACGTGCCGTCCTTGTGGAGTTGAATCTTATCGTAGACCGTACCTGTCTTCCATGAAACCGTGAGTGGACCACTTGTCATCGCTTGCAATAAGGGACTGCGAGACGTAACGACAGGAGTTCGTTTCGTGTCCTTCAACTTCGCTTCAACCTGGGTCTTCGCCAAACCCTTGAGCGTCGGGAGTGCCAGCCGATAGTACTCGCCTGCGCGATTCTGCAGGGTCCCCTTCATCGGCTCCTTCTCCTTCTCTCCCATCGCCCACCACGTGTCGGCTAGCGCCAGTTGCCCCTCGGGCTTGTCGGGCTTGGCCAGCTCGCTCTTCGCCGCTTCGGCAATTCCTTCGTCGCTCCCCTTGGCCAAATACGGCAACCCCCGTTCAAAATCCCCTTTCCCAAACGCATAGAACTTGCCCAGCGTCAGGTTCGCTTCCGCGTCGTCGGGCGAGCTCTTGAGCTTCTCCTGCGCCGACTGCGCACCCGCGAAATCACGCTTCAACTGGTCGATCTCGCGCGTGCGACTGGCCAACTGCGTGATCAACGCAACATTCTGCGTCTTGCGGGCCGAGGCCGAGGCCAAGGCCAACGCTCGCTTGGCCGAATCGTAGTCGTCGGAGGCAATGCTGCTGTCGATCAAGGCCACCGCCGCGTCGATCACCAGCTTGGCCGCTTCCGGCGTGCGAACCTTGTTGGCCAGCGCGGCCAGCAGCCCGGCCTCTTCGTCGGCCCGATTCACGTCGAACAGCTTGGCCGTTTCGCGGAACGCCGAGAGCGCGGTCTCGGCATCTCCCACCGAAACAGCCACCTCGCGCGATTCGTTGAAAAGCACATACCGCGCGGCCGCGTCGTCGGGCGAGTCCTTCCCCTGAGCCAGCAGCTTCTTGGCGAGCGCCGCCCGGTCTTCGGGCTTCTTCGACGTGTACTCGCTCTTGAAGAGATCCTTGATCAGCTTCTCGGCCGCCTGCATCGCCGGGCGGTCCGGCACAGGAAGCCGCTGGGTCTTGGGCTCCTTGGGAGGCTCGGCCTGGGCCACCACCAACGGGCGTTTGGGGGCCGGCTCGTTTTCGTCAATCACGCCCGGACGCTTTTCAGCCGGTTTGGTCGGATCGACCTGCCGCGGCAGGAGCGGATCGAACTCCTTCTTGGGCTCTGGGGTCGGACGCTCCGCGGCGGGCGGCTCGTCGGGCGTTTGGGTAGGTGTCGCGGTGGCAGGGGGCGCGGTCTTGGGCGTTGTGTTGGTCGGCTGCGGCTCGGGCTCGGGCGGTTTCTTCGGCGCTTCGACCGGACGGGGAGTCTCTCCAGGGGGCTTGGGGGCCTGCACCTTGGTCTGGGCCTTGGGAGGCTCGACCGGAGGTTGCGGCTTGGGCTCGATCGAAGGGACTTCTGGCGATTTCGTTGTAGAAGGAGCCGTGTAGACGGCAACCGACGGCCCGCCGCCCATGAACCGCGAAGCGACGACGGCCAGCACGATGACAGCCGCCAGAGCGCCGCCGACGGCGATCCAGCGCGAAGAACCACCGGCTGCTGCCGGCGTAGGGCGCGGATCGCTTGCGCCGCGGGTGTTGATCTGAAACGACTCGGCGGGCTTTGTCACGGCGGGCTTTGCGACGGCGGGCTTTGCGATGACCGCCTGGGCCACGGGCGGAGGGGCCGCGGGGGCGAGTTTCTGGCGTAAGTTCTGGTCGTACGCGGCCTTCTTGCTGGCATTGAGAAGCGTAATGCGGGCCTCGGAGACCTGATTCAGCAGCCGCTGCGACTCGGAAAGATTGGGGCCGTTGCCGCAGTCGCGCAGGAACGACATCTGGCGATCGGCCGCCGCATCGATCACGTCGGCGTCGGTCTCGAACGGAGTGATGCCCAGCAGGCGATAATGGTGGGGAGGCTGTTCCGAGGGAGGAATCCCCAGCCATTTGTAGTAGGCATCGAATTTTGGCATGGTTTCAGCCCTTGGCTGTCGAACGTGTTGGCGCGATGGCAGAGCGAAGCGCGTAAGGTAGCGGGCAGACTCCGTGTGCCGTCCGCTGACACTCGCTTGATTGCAAATGGGCGGCAGTTGGTGAGAACCTTGGCGGACGGCACACGGGGTGTGCCTGCTACTTGACGCGCCACGGATCAGCCCTCGGATTATCGACTTAGGTGGGATCAAATTCAAGGCATGCTGGGTGATCCACTGCCGGGGCGAAGCGATGTGACTCGACAAAATCCAGGGAATCGCAGTTCGAGCTTGAACATTTCGGCACATCAGCCGTAGAATAAGGTCATGGGAAACTTCGTGGCCAACTTTCTGGTTCTGGTAGCAGCGCTGGTGCAGGCCATGCCTGTCGGCGTGTGCTGCTTGCCGAAGTTGGCCCACGGAAGTGGGGCCGATGCAAGTGGGGCGGACGCCGGGAACTTGGTGGTGAGTTCGGACACGCCCGCGGCCACGCCGAGTTGCTGCCGCGCGAAGGCCGCTGCGCTAGCCGCGCCGAAGGCAGCCTCGCCAGCCAGTTCGCATTGCAGCACGCCCGGGCCGCAGCGAGCTCCGGTCTCGCCCAGCTTTAGCTGCTGCTGCACGAATCGGGTGGCAACGCCGGAAAACCCGGTCCGCCTGCCCGACGCAACGCTGGCAGCTCCGCTTGTGGCTGTGCTTCCCCTTTTCACCCCGCAGGTGGAACTCTCGGCCCTTTCGGTCGAGACTCGCCCTGCTGGTCCGCCCGTCCGCATTCTGCTGGGCGTCTGGCGTTGTTGATCGGTTCACGATCGCACTCTGCGTTCGTTGTTCCAAGTTCAGTCGCGGTATGTCGCTGCGTCTGAAGTTTCGAGATGCAAGCGTTTCGCCTGCGTCTTTCACGATCTCAACGCGTTTACAGACTCTTTTCAGGAGAATGATATGTTGACCAAATGGATGACGGCTTCGGTGGTGGCATTGGGCATGTTCCTGGTCGGAGCGGGCGATCTTTCGGCTCAGAAGAAGACCGACGATTGCTGCGCCCTGAAGCTGGCCTGCTGCACCAAGCCCAGCGCTTGCTGTGTGGCCGAGGTTCGCCTGGGCTGCTGCGAGCAAGGGATGAAATGTTGCGCCGAAAACCGCGGTTGCTGTGTGGCCGTGCAGACCTGTTGCACCAAGGGTGCCGAGTGCTGCAAGCAGGACAAGGCTTGCTGCGGTCCCAAGGGAGAGGCCAAGCAGGCCGCGGCCAAGTCGGCTTGCTGTACGGTAGCGAAGGCCGAGAAGGCCGGCTGCTGCACGGTCGCCAAGGCTGACAAGCCAGCCTGCTGCGAAGCGGGTGTGGCCAAGCAGTAGTGTTTGAACCTGCTTTGATTGCTGACATGCTCGAATAGCACGAGCGCGAACCGCCCCGTCGGGACTAGTGCCCGGCGGGGCGGCTTCGTTATTTCGCGCGCGTGGGGACGACGTAGACTTCGGCCGGGCGATCTTCTATTCGCAGCGGAGGCTTGAGCGAGCCCTCCTTCACCAGCCGCGCGAAGGAGGCCGGCGTGATGAACTCGGCAAAGCCGTAGTTCCCTGGCGAGCGATAGCGGGCGATCTCGCCCCAGTCGACGTACACATGCGTGATGCGTTGCTCGTGCAGCATGGCCAGCACGGCCCGGCTGTCGCGCGGCTCCTGCCCCGCGAAGTAGATCGCTTCCCAAGGGGAGGGATCGAACGTGGTCGCGTACAGGATCGGCATCTCCAGATCGAAGACCATCGCGTCGCCGATGGACAGCACCTTCATGTCGGGACGCTTGGCGAACTCTTCGTTCAGCCGCAGGTGCCATTTCTTCACCCGGAGCGGATCGTTGCGAAGCTCGGCCAGCGGGGCCAGGTAGCGGCAGTCGTTGCCAACTCCGGGGAGCGTGACAAAAATCCAGTTGCTGGCCAGCGAGAGAATCAGGAACCCGCGGAAGGCATAGTCCGTCCAGCGATCGGAGCTCTGCGCCATCCGCATGCCGACCAGCAGCGCTGCCAGCGGCAACACGGGCACCCAGAAGCGATCGATCCGATGGGTCAGCAGCCACCAGGCGGTCAGATAGAAGCCGATGTACAGAAACATGGCGAGCGAGTGCGGCACCCGCCGGCGAACCAGGCCGCGCGCGGAGAAGATTAACAGCAACAGCGGGCTTTGCCACTCGCTCCACAAGCAGACCTGGCCGATGCTTTGCCCAAGATCGCCTAGCGAAAAGCCATGCGGACTGTGGGCCGCGACCCATTGGGCGTTCAGCTCTGGCGTGCGCGTGCGGCCGCCGAAGAGTTCGTACAGCAGCGGATAGGTGGGATTGCCCGTGAGCAGCAGATTCTTGGCCAGCCAGGGGCCGCAACTCACCGCGACGATCGCCAGAAAGATGCCCAGACTCGCCCAACGCTCGGAGCCGGCGCGAAACCAGGCGATCCAGCCGGCCAGTGGGATGACGACCCACAGCACGGCCGGATACTTGCACGAGACCGCCGCGCCGGCGATCCAGCCGGCCACGATCAGCCAGCGCCGCACGCTCGCTTCGTCCGAGGGATTCTGTGCGGCGTCGCGGGCCCGTGCCACTGCATAGAAGGCGAAGAACAGGTTCGCCCCCACGGCGGCGTCAATAAGCCCCGCGGTCGAAACCCGCACCACCCAGGGAATCGACAAGTAGACCAGCACCGCCACCACGCCGGCCGAACGCGAGTACCATCGCACCGCGGCGCCGTACAATCCGGCCGCGGTGGCCAGCGGATAGAGAGCCAGCGTAAGCTTGCCTGCCAGCGCCCCGTGCCACCAATCGCCCATCAGGCACATGCCCAGCAGGGCCTGCATCTCGGCCCCCAGCGGCATGTTGCCGTAGACGTTGTGGGGCAAGAAGTCGATCTGCCCGGCCGTGTACCATTCCTTGGGGACTTGCAGGTGGTACTCGCGAACGTCGAAGTCCAGCGGCGGAAGCATTCCGCCCATGACCAGCACCAGCACGAAGGGGAGGGCCAGCCAAAGCCAGCGGGGCGAGAAGGGCTCGGCTTCGCGCAGGATCGCCGAGAGGTCACTCGCCGGCGCTGGCTTCTCCTTCAACTGCGACTTTTCTTCAGGTCGACGCCAGGCCGGCAGCCCTTCCAGCAGCAACCAACCGACCATCGCCGCTGCGCCGGGCAGCAAGAACAGCCAGCGCTGATGCAGCCCGCCGCACAGGCCGACCGCGAACACATACAGCGAGACGGCTTGCGCGCCGACGATCCAGGCCAGCGACCAGCGCTCGACGGGGGTTGTCTCTCTGCTGGGCAGACCGACCGCCCGCAGCATCAGTCGGCCGATTGCCGTGGTGGCCAGCGCCATGACCGCCGCCGTGACAAGCAGCGGAATGCGATCGGCCAACGCCCAACTCCCCTCGGGGCCAAACCACTGCTGGACCAGATCGTCGGGGACCAGCCAGCCCATCAGCATTTCCCACCGCAGATAGGAAGTGCCGTCGGGCTTCTTGGGGTAGCTGACCAGCGGAGCCTGCTGAAAGACGACGAACAGGATCGGCAGCAGCACCAGCGCAAGCGGCCCCGCCCATGCGGCTGTGCCGGTCGTGTTCTGACGACTGTGCCGGGCGTTACTCACAGGCCGAATATTCCCCCTGAAAGGAGTGTAACATGCGACAGGGCCTCAGAAATCTCTCTCTTGTCAGACCTTCTCTACCTTCCCCAGCTTGCCGAATTATGATTGACTGACGTAGCTGGCCCACCTTGCTTCTTCCCTCCGCGATTGATGGCCCTCATGCCCTCCCCCGCCAAACTCGAAGGCATCTTCACGCCGAACCTTGTTCCTCTCGACCGCCATGGCGAGATCAACGAGGCCGAGCTGCGCCGCTACACCGACTGGCTCATCGACCAGGGCGTACACGGCCTGTATCCCAACGGCTCGACGGGCGAGTTCACCCGCTTCTCGGTCGAGGAACGCCGACGGATCATCGAGATCATGGTCGACCAGACCCGTGGGCGGGTGCCGATTCTGGCCGGGGCCGCCGAAGCCAATGTCCGCGAGACGCTGAAGGCCTGCGAGTACTACCACAGCCTGGGTTGCCGGGCGGTGGCCATCGTCTCGCCGATTTACTATAAGCTGAGCCCGGGCTCCGTCTACGCGTACTTCAAGGAAATCGGCCGCAACACGCCGATCGATGTAACGCTGTACAACATCCCGATGTTCGCCAGCCCGATCGACGTGCCGACCGTGCAGCGGCTGAGCGAAGAGTGCCCGCGGATCGTGGCCATCAAGGATTCGTCCGGCGATCTGCCGAACATGATGCGGATGATCGCGGCCGTGCGGCCGAATCGCCCCGACTTCGCCTTTCTGACCGGTTGGGACGCGGCCATCTTGCCGATGATTCTGATCGGCTGCAACGGCGGCACCAACGCCACCAGCGGGATTGTGCCCGAGATCACCCGCAAACTGTACGACCTGACCGTGGGGGGCAAGATCGCCGAAGCCCGCACACTGCAGTACAAGCTGCTGACCCTGTTCGACGCGATGCTCTACTCGGCCGACTTCCCGGAAGGCTTCCGCGCGGCGCTGAAGCTGCGGGGCTTTGAGCCCGGCGTGGGCCGCCAGCCGCTTTCGGATGGACAGCAGATTGAGCTGCGCGGAATCAGCGACCGCATCCAGTGCATGCTGGCCGACGAAGGCTTCTCCGCCGCGCCGGCCGGAGGATGCTCGACCAGGAGCGACGTCACCGCCGACGTGAGCAAGATTGTGGAGAGCGTGGTCGCCGAGATCAAACGGAAGATGCGCGAGGGATGATCTTTCTGTCTCAGAGTCATTGCCTGTCCTCATCTCAAATCTCAAATCTCAAATCTCAAATCTCAAATTTGAAATTTGAAATTTGAAATGCCCGAAGGCCACGCGACACCCGCTTCGACGTGCCGGAAACAACTGCCCGCACTAGCCACCAACCACTAGCCACTAGCCACTCACCACTAGCCACTTCCCCACCATGCCCAGCCTCGGACTGCTCGAAATCGGGAACCTAACGCCCGCCTTGCTGGTGGCCGATCGCTGCGCCAAGGCGGCCGGCGTGCATATTCTCGGCATCGAGAGTGCCGACGGCGCCGGGCAGTGCATCAAGCTGGTCGGCAACGCCGCCGATGTGCAGGAGGCCTGCCAGATCGGTGCGGCCCTTGGGCTGGCCATGGGAACCACCGCCCATTTTGTGGTGATGGCAGGACCGCTCCCCGAAACCCTGCGCGAGGCGGATTTGCCTCGCGTTTACAATCCGATGCTGGGCCTCTACGACGCCCGAACTCCTCAGGAAAACCACATGAGCTCCTCCGACGCAATTGGACTGATCGAGACCCAAGGCCTGGTCGCCGCGCTGCACGCGACCGACGAGATGTTGAAGTCGGCCAACGTGACGCTGGTCGGCAAAGAGAAGATCGGCGCGGCCTACGTGACGATCATCGTGAAGGGGGACGTGGCGGCCGTGCAGTCGGCGGTGACCACCGCCAAGGCCACCATCGAGCGCATGGGTGGCAAGCTGATCATGGCCGACGTGATCCCCCGCCCGCACCCGGAACTGGCCGCCTTGCTGCCGAAGTAGGTTGCCTTGCTGCCGAAGTAGGCTGCCAGGCTGCCTTGCGAGTTCCGTCCGCATGGGCAGAACCACTGCACCAACAAAAAAACCCTCCTTATCGCGTTGATAAGGAGGGTTTTATTTAGCTTCGGGAGACGGCTGTTACACCAGTCCTGCGATCGGCTTGCCTTCTTCCAACATGTAGATCGGGCGGCCGCCTGGATTTACAAACTGCGTGGCGCGGTCGATGCCCAACACCTGGAAGACCGTGGCCATCAGGTCCTGCGGGCGGATCGGCGTGCTCTTGGGAACGTCGACCTTCGAGGCCGATTCGCCGATTGTCTGGCCCATCTGCAAACCGCCGCCGGCCAGGGCCAGCGTGCTCAAAGGGGCCCAGTGGTCGCGCCCCGCGTTGTTGTTCACCTTGGGCGTGCGGCCGAACTCGCCGCTGATGACCAGCAGGATTTTGTCCGACAGGCCGCGGTCCGCCACGTCTTTCACAAAGGCCGCCACCGACTGGTCGAGTTCGGGACCACGCTTTTCCATCGAGGCCTTGATGGTGCCGTGCATGTCCCAGCCGCCGTACTGGATCGTGACAAACCCACAGCCGGCTTCGCACAGACGTCGGGCTCGCAGCAACTGCTCGCCGAGATTACCCTTGCCGTAGCTGGCGGCCACCTTGGGGTCTTCCTTCTTGATGTCGAAGGCCTCGGTCGATTTGCCGAGGACCAGATTGAAGGCCTGCTGCTCGAAGGCATCCAGTCCGTTCATCAGACCGCTGGTGTCCGCTTCGCGCTTCATGCGGTCCAGACCGGTCAACAACGCCCGGCGGTCATCCAGCCGATCGCGGGCGACCTCGAGCGTCATGTTCTTGCGGGCCTGGCCCGAGGGATCGAACGGGGCGAAGGCCGAGCCCAGGAAGGCCGGGCCATCGGCGCCAATGCCGCTCAGGCGCACATAGGTCGGCATGCCGCTCGTCTTGTGATTCGCACCGCGAATCTTGGAGACGATCGAGCCGAGCGAGGGGCGGTTGGGCACACCGCCGTTGTCGACCGTGCGATTGTCGTAGCCCGTCATCACCCAGTGGGTGCCGCCGCCGTGGCCGGAGTTCGAGTGGGCGAACGATCGGACGAAGGCCATCTTGTCGGCCACTTTGGCCATCTCGGGAAAGGTCCCTCCCAAGGTCACGCCGGGGATACGCGTCGAGACTTCGCCCGTGACGCTGCGGTATTCAGCCGGGGCGGTCATTTTGGGATCGAAGGTCTCGACGTGCGTTGGTCCGCCGCCGAGCCAGAGCCAGACGACCGAGGTGTCTTTGACCGACTGCCCGATGGCAGCCGCTTGGGCGCGGGCCTGCAGCAGTCCTGCCAGGGTCAGACTGCCGGCTCCCAGGGCGCCGACTTTCAGAAAGTCGCGACGGGTGGCCCCATCGCAATCGTGGAATTTCCGAGAGGTTAACATCGTGAGCACGATATCCTCCGTTTCTTCGAGTCAGCAGGCCGCGGGAAGTGGATTGACGGCGATTGGTAGCTGCGCCCGACAGGCACTTATCAACTGGATGCTCCTGAGGCGGTCTTTCCTCTCAGGAAACTGTTAACATCCAAACAAATGCTTATGCGTCGATTCTTTCCGGATCGTATCCATCGGCAAGTTCCGATGCAAGAGAATTCGGTCTTGGACTCACTTTTTCATTGGTTTTGTCCAAATGCCCGTCCACGCAGGATTTTATGCCCATCTTATGCATTTATCGCAGTCTTCTTAATTGACGCAAACATCCGGGTAGTTAGAGTTGGAATTCACGGCCTCTTTCGGCTTTTGATGCACAACGTACAGCTCGATCCTGTTTGGGGAGATATTCCATGGTGTTGCGAGATTGGGTTCGCAGTTTGGCGGCCCTGTCGGTTCTGTGTTCCTCGACGTTGGCGCCGGCCGCTTCGTTGCGTCCCCGCGACTGCTGCACTCCGGCCCCGGCTGCCGATTGTGCCCCGCAGTCGATGGCCACCTGCACGGTGATGGTTCCCGAGTGGACCACCGAACTGCGAACGGTCTGCGTGACCGAAATGAAGCAGGAGCCCCGTACCAAGACGGTCTTTGTGCCGACTCGGACCGAAACCCCCAAGGAAGTCGTCGAGACGATCGTGAAGCGCGTCCCCGTGACCCGCACTCACACGCTGATCGATACGGTCTTCCACTGCGTCAAATCGATCGAAGTCCAGAAGTTCGTGGTCAACTGCCCCCGCATCGAGCGGCGCCCCATCAC
>Ga0335394_10005055_pt1 | contig 14963 bp, 8 predicted proteins | sample MAT03_FD_205741 | JGI IMG/M metagenome (GOLD analysis project Ga0335394, IMG submission 205741) | Freshwater microbial communities from Lake Fryxell liftoff mats and glacier meltwater in Antarctica - MAT-03 (spades assembly) (version 2) ...
GGAGACGTTTTCGACGGGACGGTTTGGGCCTTTGTAATGAGAAGGATTGGACTTCATCACATCGGTGTATTGTTGCTGGGTAACTTCGGTGGAGCCGAGTAAGTACGCGCCGGTTTGGATCTTGACTTGAAAACCGGTGGCTGAATCCTTGACCATTTGCTCGCCGGGCGGTATGGGGACGAACTCGGCGGCGGAGAGCGTGGCGGCGAGGAGCAGGAGGCGCATTTTATTGGTATCGTACCACGAAGATGCGGCGATGGTGTTCGACGTGACCGGCGATGATGAAGGCCAGGGCGCGCGTCGTGATGGGGTTGTTGCCGGCGATGCCGGCCCGGCTCCAAGCTTCGGGTGTGAAGGAGTGCAGGAGGTGCATCGTCGCGGCGCGAATGGCGCGGAACTCTTCGATATGGGCGGCCCAGGTGACAGCGTCGGCATTGGCATTGGCGGCGAACAGATCCTGATCGAAACCGGGGAGCGGGGCTTCGGCGCCGCGGGCGATCCAGAGCGCGCGGCAGGAGAATACTCGTTCTGTGTCGTTGATATGGTTTAGCGCTTCCCGGAACGACCACTTGCCGGGCTGGTAACGGTACAGCGAGCGCTCTTCGCCGATGGTGGATAGGTAGGCGAGAAGTTCGGAAGACTGGGTTTCGAGGTGTCCCAAAATGTCATCCGTTTGCGCTTTGTCGATGTAGGTGTAGTAGTATTCCGCCGCTTCGGTACGAGTTGGTGAGCCGATCATTTCTCTACGAAAACGCAGTCGTAATATTCCGTTTCTTATATATAGATACCGAAAGCTGTAGAAGGCCGGGCGAAGGGGGCGAGGAATTTAGTATTCTTTAGGATTCCAACGGGTTAGCGAGTGGCCGCAAAATTGCAGAGCATACCGGTTACGGTAGGGGAAAGGTTCGAATCGCAGTGAACGAGTTGAAGCGACAGTTCGCCGGGGGGTTGATCGTTATACTGACGATCGCCGCGGTGATTGCTGCCGGAATCAACTTCCAGCAACAGAGCCGATTCCATTTGCCAGAGGACGGTGTGACGTGGGTGGACCGGGAAGGCGCGGCGGGAACGGCTCCGGGCGGACAGCCGATCATCCGCAACAACGTGGTGGCGCTCCACGTGGTGAAGGGCGGTCCGGCCAACCGGGCGGGGATTATAGAAGGCGATATTCTGCGGCGGATCGACAACCTGGGTGTGTCGACGGCGGCGGAGGTTTCCGAGATTTTGGTGGGGCTAGGCGTTTGGAAGAAAGTTGATTACTTCGTGGAGCGGCCGTATAAGAGGGCTGGGAACGAAGTGGCGCTGGAGGTTCGCTATACGGTTTTTGTGGCGGAGCATACGGCTTCGGACGCGGTCTACTACCAGTACTTCGTGGGCGCGGCGTATCTGTTCGTCGGATTGTTTGTATTTTTCCGGCGGGGCGACGCGCACCGGGCCGTACATTTCTATTTGCTGTGTCTGGCGAGCTTCATTCTCTACACCTTTCACTACACAGGGAAACTGAACAACTTCGACCAGGGAATCTATTTCGGCAATGTGTTTGCGGGACTGTTGATGCCGACGCTGTTTATCCATTTTGCGTTGGTGTTTCCGGAACCTCCGCAGTGGCTGCGGGGACGCGGGCGGACTGTGTTGCTCTACGTGCCGGCGGTAGCGCTGGGCGCCTTGTGGACAGGGATTTTGGGCGGTTATGTGAAAATTGCGATTAGCCCGATTGAGCTGCGCTGGATGTTTGACCGCGCGTGGCTCGGCTTCCTGGCTGGGGGACAGTTGGCGGGCGCGGGAATTCTGTCCTGGCGGTATCGATCCGCGGTGGATCCGATCACGCGGCAGCAGATTAAGTGGCTCCGGAACGGGGCGGTGTTTGGGGTACTGCCGTTCGCGGCGTTATATGTGATGCCGTATCTGATAGGGGCGGTATTAGGCCCGGCAATGGAGATGGCGGTGTTGCCGTTGGCGCTGGTGCCGATTACGTGGGCGTATGCGATCTTCCGTTACCGGTTGATGGATGTGGACATCATCTTTCAGCAGGGTTATGTGTATACATTGGCCACGTTGGCGATGCTGGCGATTTTTTATGGGCTGGTGTTTTCCATTACGTCCTCCATGCCGCATGCGGAGGGACAGCCGGGCGCGCGCGTCGACGATTTGAGTCCGCCGGCGTTGATCAGTTTGATTTTGATTGCGGCGTTTATTTTCCAACCGGTGCGGAACTGGCTGCAAGAGGTGTTGGACCGCCATTTCTTCTATAAAGACCGCTATGATTACCGGCGCACGCTGGTTGAGTTCGCGCGGGAACTGGGAAGCGAGACGGACCTGAACCGGACGTTGAACGCGGTGGCGGATCGACTGACGCGGACGCTTTCTATTGAGCGCATCACGTTTTTCCTGAACGATGAGAAGGCGGGCGGATTCCGGCTCTACATGACGGCGGGTTTACAACGACCGGTTCCCGACATGGTGGACTTGGCATTTTTGCCAGAGAAGGAAACGGCGTCAAACCACTACCTGTTTTTCGAGCGGACGCGCGGACCGTATGATGCGACGTTACGGGAGCAGCCGCCTTCGGTTTTGCACACGATCGCGGATCTGGACTTGACCTACTACATCCCCTGCACGGCGCGTGGGCGGGTGATCGCGTATCTTGGCGCGAGCCGTACGACGGAGGGAGATTTCCTGTCGTCGGACGATGTGGAGCTGCTGCAGACGTTGTGCGGTTACGTGGGCATTTCGATTGAGAATGCGCGGCTGTACCGGTCACTCGGACGGAAGGTGGAAGAGTACGAGCGGCTGAAGGAGTTCAGCGAGAACATCGTCGAATCGATCAACGTCGGCATTGCGGCGGCCGATTTTGAAGACCGCGTCGAGAGCTGGAACTCGCAGATGGAGCACTTGACGGGGATCCGGCGCGACGACGCGATGGGCCGGCCGTTGCGCGACCTGCTGCCCGCCGACCTGATCGAACAGCTAAAGCGGCTGCGAACGGAACCCGGGATACACACGATTTATAAATTTCCGCTCCCTGGGCCGACTGACGCCGATCGGGTGATCAACGTTGTGTTCGCGCCGCTGGTCTCGCGGGAGCAGGAGCAGATCGGGCGGCTGATTCTGTTCGACGACATCACGGAGCGTTCGGTGCTAGAGAACCGGCTGGTGCAGGCGGATAAGCTGTCGTCACTGGGGCTGCTGGCGGCGGGCGTGGCGCATGAAGTGAACACGCCGCTGGCGGTGATTTCGACTTACGCGCAGTTGCTGGCCAAACAGGTAAATGGCGATGAGAGTAAGTCGAAGCTGCTGGAGAAGATCGCCAAGCAGACATTCCGGGCGAGCGAGATTGTCAATTCGCTGTTGAATTTCTCGCGCACTTCGTCGACTGCCTACGAGGAAGTGGACTTGAACCGGATTGCGCGGGAGACGCTGCAACTGATTCACCCGCAGTTGACGAAGGCTCATATTACGGTGGAAGAGCAGTTTGAATCCGAACTCGGATTGGTACGGGGGAACGCCGGAAAACTGCAGCAGGTGTTTTTGAACCTGTTCCTGAATGCGCGGGACTCGATGGAGGAAGGCGGCACGCTGACGGTGGTGACGACGATGAATGATGCGACGGCGCGGGTGGAAATTGTCGACTCCGGGTGCGGTATTCCCGAGGGAAACCTGGCGCGCATCTACGATCCGTTTTTTACGACGAAGGGTGCGAAGAAGGGAACGGGCCTCGGGCTATCCATTACTTACGGTATTGTGAAGGAGCATGGAGGATCGATTGGCGTCCTGTCGCAGCCGGGGCAGGGCACGCGCTTCCAGCTTGACTTCCCGTTGGTGAGGAAACCTGTTAATGCCTGATTTCACGGCCGCTCCGACGCGCGGCCGCATTCTGATCATAGACGACGAAGAAGACATTCGAGAGAGCCTGGAGACGCTGTTGAACATCGAGGGTTACGCGGTGGACATGGCGGTGAATGGGACGACGGGGCTGGAGCGGATGGGGCGGTCAGCCTATGACCTGGTGCTGCTCGACCTGATGATGCCTGATATGTCGGGGATGGAAGTGCTGGCCGAAGTGCGGCAGCGGGACCGGGAAACGCCGATTTTTCTAATTACGGCTTACGGGTCGCTCGATGTCGCGATTAAGGCGTTAAAGGCCGGGGCGAGCGACTACTTTTCGAAGCCATGGGACAACGAGAAGCTGATCATCGAGATTGACCGGCAGATCGCCAAGGGCCGGTTGGAGCGGGAAAACGTCGAGCTGAAGCGGGCACTGAAGCAGCGGTATGCATTCCCGAATATCGTCGGGAAAAGCGACCGGATGCTGCGCGTTCTGGACACGGTGGCGCAGGTGGCGCCGTCGCGCGCGACGGTGTTGATTACGGGCGAGACGGGGACGGGGAAGGAGTTGATCGCCAAGGCAATTCATACGAATTCGACGCGGGCGGACAATCCTTTTGTGGCGGTGAATAGCGGATCCTTGCCGCCGGATCTGTTGGAATCGACGCTGTTCGGGCATGTTAAGGGTGCGTTCACCGGGGCCATCGCGACGCGCAAGGGTGTCTTCGAGACGGCGAATCAGGGGACGATTTTCTTTGACGAGATCGGGAATATCTCGCCGGAGATTCAGGCGAAATTACTGCGGGTGATTCAGGAGCGCGAGTTCATGGCGCTGGGGTCGAACGAGACGATTCATGTGGATGTACGGCTGGTGGCGGCGACCAATGAAGACCTGAAGAAGATGGTGGAAGAGAAGCGGTTCCGGGAGGATCTTTATTACCGGCTGAATGTCATTCAGATCGCCTTGCCGCCGCTGCGGGAACGCAAGGAAGATATCCCGTTACTTACTGATCACTTCTTTGATAAGTACTCGCGGGAGAACGAGAAGTATCTGGACGCGTCGCGGAAATCGGAGTTGCGGTTCGAACCGGAAGCGTTCCAACTTCTGATGGAGCATACGTGGCCGGGGAACGTGCGGGAGTTGGAGAATACGATTGAACGGGCGGTGGTATTGGCGACGACGCCGAGTGTGCCGGCGACCGTGCTGCCGGATTCGGTGCTGCATCCGGGAGGGGTGCGCATTCGCCGAGACGACGCGGGACGTTTGCCGTCCGACGCGAGTTTGTATGAGATTGTTGCCGATTATGAACGGCGGACGATTGTGGATGTGCTTGAAAGCGTAAACTTCTCGCAGACCGAGGCGGCGGAGCGTTTGCGGATTCCGTTGTCGACGCTGAATCAGAAGATCAAGCGCCTGAGTATCGAGATTAAGCGGCCATCACGCGGGGCTTAATTCGCCACGAAGGTTGAGTTGCATCTGCCCGCGGACGTCTTCGCTGGTGGCGAGGAGCCAGGCAAGTTTGGTGTAAGCGGCTTCCGGAGTCATGTCGGCGCCGCCGATTACGCCGCGGGCGGAGAGCAGCAGGCCGGCTTCGTATTGGTCCATGTTGACGCGGCCGCGCGGACATTGAGTTACGTTGACGAGAATTTTGCCTTGGTTGGACGCACCCGCGATGACTTCGAGTAACTCAGGATCCGAGGGGAAGTTACCCTGGCCGAAGGTTCTTAGAATGGCGCCGCGGATCTCGCTGCCCGCGAGGAGTTTTTGGAGGAGGGATGCCGGGAGGCCGGGGACGATGGTGATATCGATTACCTTGCTGGACATCGCGGCGCAGGTGAAAAAGGATTTCTCTGGAGGGGGACTGAGGAGAGTGCGGTCAAGGAAAACGTCGGTTTCAATGGCGCCGAGGGGGCGAAGGTTGGGCGAGTCAAAGGCGTCGGAATCGGTCGTGCTCATTTTGCGGGCGCGATTGCCGCGGACGACGCGTTTGCCGAAGCAGATGACGACTTCAGGGACGAGCGGGAGGCCCGTGGCGCGATGCCCCGCGATGCGCAGGGCGTGAATGAGGTTGAGACGGCCGTCAGTCCGGTCATGGAATAGCGGGGTTTGCGAGCCGGTCAGAACAACCGGTTTGCCGAGATTTTCGCATAAAAATGAGAGGGCCGAGGCGGTATAGGCCATGGTATCCGTGCCGTGGAGGATGACGAAGCCGTCCCAATCGGCGTATTCGCGCTGGAGGAGGGCGGCCATGGCGAGCCAGTCTTTGGCACGAATGCCGGCGGAATCGACGGGCGGGAGAGCGGGGTCAATGCGAAGCTCCCAGTGAATGCCATCGCGTTCCCCGATGCCTGGAATGTAGCGAAGGACGTCTTCCTTGGTACCGGGGCGGCGGGCGCCATCGGGCCTGGACGGATCGACAGGCACCATGCCGATAGTGCCGCCAGTGTAGAGGACCAGAACGCGAGTGGACGGCATGCCAGAAGTTTACCGCGCGGGACGAAACGGCGCTAGGCTGGATACAGGAGGTGGTGCTTCATGCAAACGCCACTATCGCCCGAGACGCTGGACCGGATGAATTCTTACTGGAAGGCGGCAAACTTCCTGTCGGTTGGTCAAATTTATCTGCAGTCGAATCCGCTGCTGAGCGAGCCGTTAACCGTGGAGCACGTCAAGCGCCGATTATTGGGACATTGGGGAACGACTCCCGGCCTGAATTTCATCTATGTTCATATGAATCGGATGATTAAGGCGCACGGATCACGAGTCATCTATATTACAGGACCGGGACATGGGGGACCTGGATTGGTTGCCAATACCTATCTGGAGGGAACTTACAGCGAAGTGTACCCGGATATCTCGCAAGATACCGATGGGTTACAAAAATTGTTTAAGCAGTTCTCGTTTCCGGGAGGAATTCCGAGCCATGTGGCGCCGGAGACACCGGGGTCAATTCATGAGGGAGGGGAATTGGGATACGCGCTGGTGCATGCGTTTGGCGCGGTTTTCGACAATCCGGATTTGATTTCATGCTGCGTGGTTGGGGACGGTGAGGCGGAGACGGGGCCGCTTGCCGCGAGTTGGCATTCGAATAAGTTCCTGAACCCGGCGCGCGACGGCGCCGTGCTGCCAATTCTCCATTTGAACGGGTATAAGATCGCGGGGCCGACCGTGCTGGCCAGGCTAAGTACCGAGGAGTTAACGCAGTTATTCTCCGGTTACGGCTACCGGCCCTATTTCGTTGAAGGCGATGAGCCGATGGCAATGCATCAATTGATGGCTGCAACGCTGGATGATATCTGGGCGGAGATTCACCGCATTCAAGAGGCCGCGCGGACCGGTGGCGTTACGAAACGTCCGCGGTGGCCAATGATCGTGCTGCGGAGCCCGAAGGGATGGACGGGTCCTAAAGTGGTGGACGGCAAGCCGGCCGAAGGCAACTTCCGCTCGCATCAGGTACCTTTAGCCGGAATCGCCTCGAATCCGGAACATCTGCGGCAACTGGAAGAGTGGCTTAGGAGCTATGAGCCGGATAAGTTGTTCGACGATTCCGGCCGGCTGCGGCCGGAATTGGCGGAATTGGCCCCTGAGGGAGATCTGCGGATGGGAGCCAACCCGCATGCGAACGGCGGGCTGCTGCTGCGCGATCTGGTGTTGCCTGACTTCCGCGATTATGCCGTGAAAGTGACGGCGCCGGGGACGATAATGGCCGAATCGACTCGCGTCATGGGTGATTTTCTGCGCGACGTTATGAAAACAAACGCGGACGCGAAGAACTTCCGTGTCTTTGGGCCGGATGAGACCGCGTCGAACCGGTTGGGCTCGTTATTTGAGGTGACTGATCGGACGTGGATGGCGCGGATTGAGCCGGGCGATGAGCATATGGGACCGGACGGCCGTGTCATGGAAATTCTAAGTGAACATATGTGCCAGGGCTGGCTGGAGGGATATCTGTTGACGGGACGGCACGGTCTCTTCTCGTGTTACGAGGCCTTTATCCATATCATCGACTCAATGTTCAATCAACACGCTAAATGGTTGAAGGTGTGCGAAGACATACCTTGGCGCCGGCCAATTTCGTCGTTGAACTACTTACTAACTTCGCACGTTTGGCGGCAGGATCATAATGGCTTCAGTCACCAGGATCCAGGGTTTATCGATCACGCGGTTAATAAGAAGGCCGGCATCGTGCGAGTCTATCTTCCGCCCGACGCGAATACGCTGCTTTCCGTCACGGATCATTGTCTGCGGAGCCGGAATTGCATCAATCTGATCGTCGCTGGAAAGCAGCCCGAATTGCAGTGGATGGATATGGCGGCGGCCGAGCGGCACTGTGAGGCGGGGATTGGAATCTGGACCTGGGCCAGCAACGACGCCGGCCAGGAGCCAGACGCTGTGATGGCGTGCGCCGGCGATGTTCCCACATTGGAAACGCTGGCTGCCGTCGATTTGCTGCGGCAACAGGTCCCGGATATGCGGATTCGCGTGGTCAATGTTGTCGATCTGATGACGCTGCAATCGGCTTCCGAACATCCGCATGGATTGAGCGACCGCGAGTTCGATTCCATTTTCACGACCGACAAACCGATCATCTTCGCCTACCATGGCTATCCGACACTGATCCACCGTCTCACTTACAGGCGGCACAATCACGCAAACTTACACGTGAGAGGGTTCAAGGAGGAGGGCACCACCACCACGCCCTTCGATATGACCGTCCTGAATGACCTGGACCGGTATCATTTGGCAAGCGACGTGATCGATCGCGTCCCGCGACTACGAAATGTGGCCGGGCACACGCAACAGTTCCTCCGCGACAAACTGGCGGAGCACAAACGGTACATCGTCGAGTATGGCGACGATCTTCCGGAAATTCGCGACTGGAAGTGGCCGTACTAACATGCCGGACCAAGCCGGTTTGAACGATTCCGAGGTTGCCGCGAAGCGCGGGGAGTTCGGCTGGAATGAGTTGGAGACAGCCGGCGCAACGCCGTTTTGGAAACGTGCCGCGGCCCAGTTCAAGGATGCGCTGGTATTGCTTTTGATGGGTGCGGCCGCTGTTTCGGCAGTGGTCTGGTACGTGGAGCGGGAAGCGGCATGGCCGTATGAATCATTGGTGATTTTGACGATTGTGGTGATGAACGCGGCGCTGGGGCTGGTGCAGGAGGGGAAAGCCGAGCAGGCGATGGCGGCGCTCCGGGCCATGGCGGCTCCGGAGGTTTCGGTGATTCGCAACGGTCAACCAGCGCGGGTCCCGAGCCGGGATCTGGTGCCTGGGGATCTGCTGGTCATCGCTGAGGGTGATGCCGTAGCCGCCGACGCGAAGCTGGTGGAAACGGTCGAACTTCATACTCTGGAAGCGTCCCTAACGGGAGAGAGCGTGCCGGTTGCCAAGTCGCTTGACGCCGTCGCGGAGGACGCGGCGCTGGGTGACCGGCGAAACATGGTGTTCGCGGGGACCGCCGTCAGCACCGGACATGGCCGGGCTGTTGTGACAGGGACCGGAATGCGCACGGAACTGGGCCGGATCGCGGGGATGCTGAAGAGCACAGTAGACCAGACCACACCGCTACAAAAGGAACTGGACCGGCTGGGGAAGCAACTGGGCATCGTGGTATTGGTGGTTGCGGCTTTGGTGTCAGGCACGTTGCTGGTATTGCATGGCGTTGGCGACGCAGGACAGGTGATGCAGATTTTGCTGTTTGGCGTGGCGCTCGCGGTGGCCGCCGCGCCCGAGGGCTTAGCGGCGGTGGTTACCGTGGTGCTGGCGATCGGCGTAACGCGAATGGCGAAGCGCGGAGCTATCGTTCGAAAGCTTCCCGCCGTCGAAACGCTGGGCTCGGCGACAGTGATCGCCTCCGATAAGACAGGCACATTGACTCGCAATGAGATGACGGTGCGCTCGATTGTAACTGCGTCGGGGCGGGCGGAAGTGACGGGAATCGGCTACACGCCCAAAGGCGAGCTGAAAGCAGACGGGGCTGTAAAAGAAGAAGCGACAAGGCTGTTACTTGCCGCGGCGCTGGTGAATAACTCCGAGTTAGTGGAGAAAGACGGGAAATGGACGATTCACGGCGATCCGACCGAGGCCGGGCTGGTGGTGGCCGCAGAGAAGGCTGGGCTCAAGCAAGCGGAGTTGCGCGCGCAACTCCCGCGAGTGAGCGAGGTCCCGTTTAACTCGGAGCGGAAGCGGATGAGCACGGTGCACACGGCCTCAGGCGGGACGGAACTGTTCGCCAAGGGCGCGCCCGGCATCATCCTCGAGCTATGCGCGACCGAACTGGCGGGGACGGAACGCCGTCCGTTGACTGCGTCACGGCGGTCTGAAATTTTGGCCGCCAACGAGGCATTGGCCGCGGACGCGATGCGAACGCTGGGCGTGGCGGACGGGAAGGGCGGCGATGAAAAAGACCTTTGTTTCCTGGGAATAGTAGCGATGATTGATCCTCCTCGAGGGGAGGCGAAGGAGGCCGTGGCGAAGGCAAAGGCGGCGGGAATCCGTCCGGTCATGATCACCGGCGACCACCCAGCCACGGCTTTGGCGATTGCCCGTGAAGTTGGCATTACCGATAATGCCCAAGTGATGACCGGTGCCGCGCTCGATGGGGTGTCGGCCGGGAATGTGCTCGACTTCGCCGTTTTCGCGCGAGTGAATCCGGAGCACAAATTGAAGATCGTCGCTGCGTTGCAGAAGACCGGCGCGGTGGTTGCAATGACCGGAGACGGCGTCAACGATGCGCCCGCGCTGAAGGCGGCCGATATCGGCATCGCCATGGGAATCACGGGGACGGACGTCTCGAAAGAGGCATCCGACTTAATCCTGACCGATGACAATTTCGCCACGATTGTCGCGGCGATTGAGGAGGGCCGCGCGGTATTTGATAATATCCGGAAATTCCTGCGCTACTTATTGTCGTCGAATATCGGAGAAGTGCTAACTATATTCTTCGGCGTTATCCTGGCCGGTCCGTTGGGCATTACCGCGGACGGGGAATTTGTGCTCCCGCTGTTAGCTACGCATATTTTATGGATCAACTTAGTAACAGACGGGGCGCCGGCGCTGGCGTTGGGAATCGATCCGGCGAGCCCGGATTTAATGTCGCGGCAGCCGCGCGCCAGGACGGAGGGCGTTATCAACCGGAAGATGGTGTATGGAATCGGTGTGATCGGGGCGGCGATGGCCGTTGGTACGCTACTGGTTTTCGATGCCTCGCTGCCGGGAGGGTGGATCGCCGGGACTGGTGAATTGGCATACGGTCGGACGATGGCGTTCACCACGCTGGTGCTGTTTCAGGTGTTCAACGCGTTCAACTGCCGCTCGGATGAACACAGCGTTTTTACGGGTCTCGGGGCGAACGGCTGGCTGTGGGGAGCCGCGGCGCTTTCGCTGGGTTTGCACGCGCTCGTGATCTACGCGCCGCCGCTGCAGGTTGCATTCAGCACGGTGCCTTTGTCCGGCCGGGACTGGCTTTTAGCAACCGGTGTGGCGAGTTGCGTCATCTGGCTTTCGGAGGTGATGAAGTGGGCCTCCCGCGGCGGGTTCGTGCGGGTGGAGTAGAATGCATTTAACCATGCCAATCACCGGACGCCGTACGTTTCTCCTCGCCGCCTCCACGGCCGCGCAGGCCTCTTTCGCCGCCCAGGCCAATGATCGGGTTCGCGTCGCTATCGTTGGCGTGGGCTCGCGCGGGTCGGCGCACATTAAGGAAATTCTGCCGCTCGGCAACGTTGAAATCGCGGCATTAGTAGAGGTCGACGGCGCGCGGGCGGAAGAGGCGTCGCAAGTCATTTTCCAGAAGACCGGAAAGCGCCCGATCATCGAATCGGACATGCGGCGAGTATTTGACGATAAGTCGATCGACGCCGTAACTATCGCCACCACGAATCATTGGCACGCACTGGCCGGGATCTGGGCGATGCAGGCAGGTAAGGATGTGTATGTGGAGAAGCCGGTTTCGCATAACATCTTTGAGGGCCAGAAACTCGTCGAAGCGGCGCGGAAATATAACCGCGTAGCGGCAGGCGGCACGCAGCGGCGCTGGTGGGGACGTTGGCGCAAGGCTGTCGAACTGCTCCATGCGGGGGCGATTGGCGACATTTATCAGGGTAATTTTTTCTTCCCTGGTTCGCGCGATTCCATTGGATTCAAGCCCGTGAAAGAACCGCCGGCAAACCTGAACTGGGATAAGTGGTTGGGACCGGCGCAGGTGCAGCCATATCATGAGAACTTAGTTCACTATAACTGGCACTGGTTCTGGAATTTCGGTAACGGCGAGTTGGGTAACAACGGTATCCACATGATCGACATTCTGCGGTGGGGGATGCGCCAGAAGTTGCCGGTGGCGGTGCGCTCGACTGGCGGGCGATACGGGTACAAGGATCAGGCGGAGACGCCGAATACCCAGAATGTCACCTGGACCTTCGCCGATGGAGCGACGATGGTGGGACAACTGCGGGGCCTCTACACCACGGAGCCGATGTCGTGGGATTTCTTCGGCGCCAAAGGCCACATGCACATGAAGGCCAATGGCGAGTTTCAGATCAGAATGGGGCGGAACAAGGGCTTGGAGCCGGCCGTCGAGTCGCCGGCGAACCTCGATCACTTTGCCAATTTCGCCGACGCGATCCGGGCTCGGAACCCGAAGTTGCTCCATGCTGAAATCGAGGAGACCTACCTCTCCACGGCGCTTTGTCACCTGGGCAATATTTCGTACCGGTTGGGCCGCGAACTAAAGTTCAACCCGGATGCCGTTCGTTTTGTGAACGATAAAGAGGCGGATGCGATGCTCACCCGCCCCTATCGGGCGCCGTATGTTGTGCCGGGGCGCGTTTAGCCCTTTAAGTGAGTGTTGAAAAACTCGAGGGTCCGCGTCCAGGCGAGCTTAGCAGCGGCATCATCGTAGCGAGGCGTAGTATCGTTGTGAAAGCCGTGATTCGACTTCTCGTAAATATAAGCCGAGTACGTTACTTTGTTCGCCTTCAGCGCCTCTTCGTAGGCCGGCCAGCCGCTGTTGATCCTAGTGTCGAGCTCCGCATATTGCAGCATTAAAGCGGCCTTGATCTTAGCGGCGTCCGCGGCCGTGGCCTGCGCTCCATAAAAGGGAACCGCGGCGGAAAGTTCAGAGCCCATGCGAACGGCGAGCATGTTGCAAACGCCGCCGCCGAAGCAGAAACCAACCGCGCCGAGCTTCCCGGTGCAGTCCTCGCGGCCTTTCAACCACTTCGCCGCGGCGATGAAGTCTTCCGCCATCTTCGCGCGGTCCACCGAGCCGAAGAGCTTGCCGGCCGCTTCATCATTTCCGGGGTAGCCGCCAACACTGGTTAAACCGTCAGGCGCAAAGGCGACAAACCCAGCCGTTCCCAGCCGGCGCGCGACGTCTTCGATGTAGGGATTCAGCCCACGATTTTCATGGACTACCAGGACGCCCGGTGCTTTGCCCGCTTTTGCGGGGCGGACCAGATAACCTTTGATCGAGCCATTGCCTTGCGGTGATGGAACCGTCGCGTATTCGGCCTTGATCCGCGCATCGTCCTTGGCGATCTGCTGTGCCCAGGCGTAGTTGGGGCGCAGACTTTCCAATAGCATCGCCGTGGTCACACCTACGGTGGCGTACCGTTTGGCGCCTTCCAAAAAGTCCCGGCGGTCAATGTCGCCGTGAACGTACTTGTCGAACAGGTTCAACAACTCTTGAGGAAATTCCGCTGCCGTCTTTCGTTCCATGAAAAACCTCCTGATAAGGGCAGAGCATAACATAGCGAACGAGGGCTAGCGTGGGTTCAGGCGTGATATCCAAAGAGTTTCTCGGCGCGAATCCTTTCCGCAACCGGCGGTGGAACGTATTTCTCCCAGGTTGCATCGCCCGATTTGATGCGTTGTAGGATCTCGGCGGGCATAATAGGCAGATCTATAGGATCGAAGACTGGAAGCGAACAAATCCGCTTGTTTTCGAGCAGATGCCGGTACAGGTATTGCAAGTTTGCGGCGACCGCATCATTTTCAGCGCTGACCTGCGTTTTCGCTGTGGCGTCCCACATGGGATAGACGTAAAGCGTCGTATCGCCTTGTAGCAGTAATCCGAGCGCTTCCAGAATTCCACCGCTCAGATCAGCGTAGAACTCTTCCTTGAAAATGCTGCGCAACGTCCCCAGGCCCATCACATAACCGATTGGCAGCTTCGTGTATCGCCGCAAATATCCGGTCAACCTGTAGGACGCCGAGAAGTTTGAGATCATCACCGGGTGCCCCAGCGCGCCCAAAATATCGACGCGGGCCAGGAAGTCTTCGTGATCCACTTTGTCGGAAGGCATGAGGTTTTTCAAGCTCATTTCCATCACGACGGCCAGGCGCTTCTCGTCAATCTTCGTGTCCGCCACCATCCGCTCGCCACCGCAATAAAGCATGTCGAGCGTGACATTCGTAATCGGCCGGAAACTACCGCGCTGAAGCAGTACGGGATGTCCAAAGAGAATTTCCGCCGGCTCCACTGCTTCACCCTTGGCGGTGAAGACGGCCGCGTCCGTGAGCCCCTGGGCTACCAACTGGAGACTCATCAACCGGTTGTCCACCTTCGAAAACGCCGGTCCGGAGAACTTGATCATGTCGACTTCCAGACGGACGCGGCTCAATCCGTCCATCAAGTTCGCGATCAATTCTTCGGGCTGCTCATTGAGGTAGAACGCTCCGTAAATGAGATTCACGCCGAGGATCCCGATCACTTCCTGCTCCCGGAGCGTCACCGGATCCAGCAAACGAATGTGAATCAATATTTCCGATGGCTCCGTCCGCGGAAGGTTTTGAAATCGAATTCCCAGCCAGCCATGTCCCGAGCCCGGCTGCGAACGCCGGTTCGTCGCGACCGTATCGGCAAAGGCGAAGAATTTAGTGTTCGCCCCCCGCGCCGGATCCAGGCGTTCCTGGAGTAGCGAATACTCGTGATTCAGCATGCTTTGCAGCCGCTGACGGCTAACGTACCGGCTGGATGGACCGTAGATCGCGTCCGACACCACCATGTCGTAAGCCGACATTGACTTCGCAACCGTTACCGACGCGCGCCCGCTGCGAAAGAACCAAGCCACGACTTCCTGCGCCGCGCCAATCTCGGCAAACGCCCCGTAGGTAGTCGGATCGTTGTTCACGCGA
>Ga0335394_10005056_pt1 | contig 14962 bp, 17 predicted proteins | sample MAT03_FD_205741 | JGI IMG/M metagenome (GOLD analysis project Ga0335394, IMG submission 205741) | Freshwater microbial communities from Lake Fryxell liftoff mats and glacier meltwater in Antarctica - MAT-03 (spades assembly) (version 2) ...
AAGTGCTTCACGAAACAGCGGTACAAATTCAGGCCTTACGCCATATTTTTCTATATGGACTTGTCCCAGATCGATTAAATAGCGCGTCATGCTTGGATCGCGGAGATTTTCGATAATCATCACTAGTGCAAAAAGGAGTTTTTGCCGCTGTTGGCGTAAATCACCCCTTCGAAATAAGGCGGCGATTCGAGGATCGCTGTTCAGAAATAAATCGTAAAAGCGGGTAATGAAGGCATCGCTGTAGGTTGCTACTTCCTTAAAGCTGCTTTCAACAAGTTGGATATTTTCCATTTGTAGATACATTGTGCGCCTCTCTATTTGAAAAATTGTATAGGCATACAACTTTACAAAATAGTAACCTTTGACATGGAACTAACATGAGGATGCGCCACAAAAGCAGGAATTAATTGTGCTGCATTCGCGCTGAAAGTTGTTCGTAAGCATCTTGCCAAGCCTGCTCAACATCGGGTGTCCAGCCTTCGCCCAAAAATTCGCCAAGTGTTTCGAGTAGCGCTTGTCCCAACATCGGGAAATGCTTAGGAAGCACACCATAGTGATCCAAATGACTTTTGCCCAAATTCGTGAGATAGCCTGCTGTCGAGGGGTCGGTCAGGTTTTCCACGATCAAAATCAGCGATTGCAGCAGCTTTTTCCGCATCAATATCATATTGCTTTTCACAAAAAGCATCTTGATTTCGGGGTATATCTCAAACAGTCGGGTATAAAAGCGATCTACAAAGGCATCGCCATCGTTAAAAATCGTCCGAAAACTGCTTTCGACCAAATCCGCCCGTTGAAGATCCATAATCCCCCCTGATGCTGCGTCTGATAATACAACTATAGTACAATGATAATGAGTTTCCGGGTAAAAAGATCAAGAGGAAAATGCGATGGCGACAAATTACATTACGATTAAAGGTTTCATCAAAAACGGCGAACTCAACGTCGATTTACCGGAAAATGTTATGGATGGCGAAATCGAAGTGAAGCTGCCTGTCATTGGTGCTGAAATCCCTTGGGAAGACCAGCCTTGGACGGAGGAGGAATTGGCGGAATTTATGGTTTTTGAACCAATTCCCGCCTATGAAATTGAAACTGGCGGCTGGGAGCATCTTGGCATCACCGACAGCGCGGAATGGCTTAATGAACAGAAAAGAAAACGTCGGGAGCAGCACAAATGGTAGATGCTTTTTTGGATGATGACATATTGATTAACCTTTTGCGTAATTTCCCATCGTCTCTCGTTTGGAAATCGACACAGGGAAAAGCCATTTGGGGAATTGCACCTGCGGCGTGGATGCAAGTAATAGAAGGTGCGTCAAATAAAATAGCACAACAGCGAGCGGGGCGTTTCCTAAAACAATTCGCCTTAATCTACCCGACACAATCTGAAATTGATTGGGCAATGCAGCAGTTACAAATCTTTTATTTAAGTCACAATGTTGATGCGTTTGACTGCCTCATCGCCGCGCCTGCCCATCGCCTACAACTGCCACTTTATACGCGCAATCTTAAGCATTTTACGCCGCTGCTCGGCAATCTCGCGCAGCAGCCGTATTGAAAGAGATAAAAATGACTGTAAATTACATCACGATTAAAGGTTTCATCAAAGACGGCGAACTCAACATCGATTTACCGGAAAATGTGATTGATGGCGAAATCGAAGTGAAGCTGCCTGTCATTGGTGCTGAAATCCCTTGGGAAGACCGCCCTTGGACGGAGGAGGAATTAGAAGAATTACTCCATCCTGATCCAAAAACAGGTGCGGAAATTGCCAAATCGACCTCTATTGGGGCTTGGGCGCACCTAGGTATCGAAGATGGTGTCGGTTGGGTGCAAGAGCAACGCCGCAAACGGCAGGAAAAGAATAGATGGTAGTTCTAGCAGCAGATTGTTTAGTAGACACCGATGTGATTGTCGATTTACTGCGTGGTTATGCGCCTGCTCAAATTTGGATTGCCAGTCAACACAATCCCGGCATTAGTCGTAGTGTCCGGCTTGAGATTATTGAGGGAGCGCTCAACAAAATTTTTCAAAAACAGGCAATTAATCTAGTGAATGAATTTGAATCGGTAGAAATGACCCTCTCGGACTTTGCATGGGCAGAACAACAGCTTGCCCGTTTGCGACTCAGTCACAATGTTGGTGCATTTGACTGCCTCATTGCTGCGCCTGCCCATCGTCTGCAACTACCACTTTATACGCGCAATCTAAAGCATTTTACGCCGCTGCTTGGCAATCTCGCGCAGCAGCCGTATTGAAAGAGATAAAAATGACTGTAAATTACATCACGATTAAAGGTTTCATCAAAGACGGCGAACTCAACATCGATTTACCGGAAAATGTTATGGATGGCGAAATCGAAGTGAAGCTGCCTGTTGCGGAAGATGCCATCGCTTGGGAAGACCGCCCTTGGATGGAGGACGAATTAGAAGAACTGCTGCGGCCTGAACCCCCGATGACGGGTGCAGAAATCGTCGCTGCTGGGTTGACTGGCGGCTGGGAACATCTCGGTATTGAAGACAGCGTTGAATGGCTAAATGAACAAAAGCGCCGTAGGAAAGAGCAAAGAAAATGGTAGCTGGATTGGTGGATGCAAACGTAATTATTGATGAACTTAGAAAATATCCACCTGCCGAAACTTGGTTACAGGGACAAAATTATCTTGGGATTAGTCGCGCTGTTTATCTGGAAGTGATTCAAGGGGCGGTGACAAAGATTGAACAGAGACGCGCCATAAAACTGATGAATCGCTTTCAATTTATTGAATTAATTGATGCTGATTTTAAATGGGCAACCGATCAGTTGATTCGCTTTAACCTGAGTCACAATATTGATGCGTTTGACTGTCTCATTGCCGCGCCTGCCCATCGCCTACAACTGCCACTTTACACGCGCAATCTGAAGCATTTTGCGCCGCTGCTCGGCAATCTCGCGCAGCAGCCGTATTGAAAGAGATAAAAATGACCGTAAATTACATCACGATTAAAGGTTTCATCAAAAACGGCGAACTCAACATCGATTTACCGGAAAATGTTATGGATGGCGAAATCGAAGTGAAGCTGCCTGTTGCGGAAGATGCCATCCCTTGGGAAGACCGCCCTTGGATGGAAGACGAGCTAACTGCGATGCTCAAATTTGAACCAGCGACACTTGGCGAAATATTAGAAGCTGGATTAATTGGTCAAGGTGAAGCCGATTGGTCAGATGTAGAAGACAGCGCCATATTTGTTGAAGAACTCAGACGCAAACAGCAGGAACATCGGATATCGTGGACGGATTAGTAGATACCTCAATCGCCATTGACTTGGATCGCGGCTACGCCCCTTCCATACAATGGATGCAAAATAATCCCACTTTGTTATTGGGAATTACGCCGATGGTTTGGATGGAAGCGATGCTTGGTGTCGGGAATCGTGCTGGACAAAGGCGTATAGCGAAACTCCTTCAACGGTTTCATATTGTTTATCTGATACAAAGTGACATGGATTGGGCAATGCAGCGGTTTCCAATTTATGCGTTGAGTCATGGTGTGGGAGTAGTAGATTGTCTGATCGCCGCGCCTGCCCACCGTCTGCAACTGCCACTTTATACGCGCAATCTGAAACATTTTACCCCGCTGCTCGGCAATCTCGCGCAGCAGCCCTATTGAAATAAGGCCAATATTCGAGAAAACGTAATGTCTATATTACCTGATCTCCTCGAACCCGATCTCAAAGTTGTTTTTTGTGGCACGGCTGCTGGCGATAAATCGGCACAAGTAGGCGCTTATTACGCGGGGCCAGGTAACGCTTTTTGGATAATTTTGCATCAAATCGGTCTTACTCCCTATCAACTTGAACCACAAGCATTTCGCTCCCTTGTTCAATATGGCATTGGTTTAACAGATTTGGCACAGCACACTTCGGGTGTGGATTACAAGCTTAATAAAACAGATTTTGATATTATGGGCTTTCGAGACAAAATCACCTATTTCAAACCCAAATTCCTTACCTTCAATGGCAAACGTGCGGCGCAAGAATTTTATGGGCAGAGACTCAACGTGAATTATGGGCTTCAACCGGATAAACTCATACAAAGTGCCGTCTTTGTGCTGCCCTCAACATCCGGCGCAGCCCAGAGTTTTTGGGATGAAACCTATTGGTTCACGTTAGCAAATTTTTTAATGTCACTAGATTAGAGATTTTCGATGACCGTAGACCCGATTTCACTTGCTGTATTTCGCAGTCGCTTTGAATCTGTGGCAGAGGAAATGGGCGTAACTCTGCGCCGCGCTGCCTTCAGCCCCAATATCCGGGAACGGCTGGATTTTAGCTGCGCCGTATTTGATTCTCAGGCGCGGATGATCGCCCAAGCCGCGCATATTCCGGTGCATCTGGGCAGTATGCCAGCCAGCGTGGAACATGCCGTCCGTGCGTTTGGCGGGGCGAATGGCGCGTTTCAACAGGGCGATGTCGTCGTTCTGAATGATCCCTATCGAGGCGGGACGCATCTGCCTGATATTACGATGGTATCGCCTGTGATCGCCGGAGGAGAGGTCGTCTATTTTGTCGCCAGTCGCGCCCATCATGCCGATGTTGGGGGGATGTCGCCAGGGTCGTTGCCACTCAGCAGCGAACTGTATCAGGAAGGCATCATCATCCCGCCTGTGAAGTTGATGTACAGCGGTTGGATTAATGAGGGTGTGTTGGAACTCATTAAAGCCAACACCCGCGCCCCGGAAGAACGTGTCGGGGATCTTGAGGCACAGCTTGCCGCCCATCGTGCGGGGGAACGCCGGATGCTTGGTTTACTTGCCGATCACGGTCTCGAAAATACCTACAACCACGCGGCGGCTTTGCGGATTTATTCCCAACGTATGACGGAAGCCGTCATCGAGTCGATCCCTGACGGTGAATACAGCTTTGAAGATGCGTTGGAAGGCGATGGTCAGCAGGAATTCCAAATCCCGATTCGTGTCAAAATTACGGTCAAAGACGCAGGGATGATAGTTGATTTTACAGGCAGCGCTCCGCAGGTCATGGGCAACGTGAACGCGGTAGAAGCCATCGTCCGTTCCGCGACATGGTATTGTGTGCGGCTGTTGGCTGAAGATGATATTCCGGTCAATCAAGGCTGCTTTGAACCTGTCACCGTCATCACTGAGTCTGGAAGTGTCTTGAATCCACATTTTCCGGCGGCGGTGGCGGTGGGCAATACCGAAACTGGACAGCGCGTAGTCGATGCCGTCCTCGGTGCGCTGGCGAAAGCCCTTCCCGGCAAAATCCCCGCCGCCAGTCAAGGGACAATGAACAATCTAACAGTTGGTGGCATTTTGAATAGACGGCAGTTCGTCTACTATGAAACGATTGCGGGGGGACATGGTGCGGGGCCGTTGGGAGATGGGATCAGTGGACGGCACAGCCACATGACCAACACGCTCAATACGCCTGTTGAAGCGCTGGAATATGCGCTGCCGCTGCGTGTCTTGGAATATGCCTTGCGTGATGACTCTGGTGGCGTGGGGGAGCATCAGGGCGGCAACGGCATCCGGCGCATCTACGAATTTACCGCACCCGCGACGGTTACGCTCAACAGTGAACGCCGCATTAATACGCCCTATGGCTTGCAAGGTGGGGGGCATGGAAAACGCGGGCGCAACTTCATCAACGATGAAGAAGTGGGCGGCAAGCATACCAGACAGGTGCAGCCGGGTGATTGGCTGGTGATCGAAACACCCGGCGGCGGCGGCTGGGGCTAAAACAAATGACTAACAAAGGGAAAATCGAATGACCGAGACCATCGCTTATAACGTCACAACTGCCCATATTACCCGAACATCCGGTATACGTGGAGGAAAACCTTGTATCGCAGGAACGGGAATTAAAGTTCAGAATATCTACATCTGGCATGAACATACGGGTATGAACGCAGATGAAATTGCTGCTGCTTACAATCTCACCTTAGCGCAAGTTTACGCAGCATTGACGTATGCGTTTGAACATTTAGACGAAATTCGGGCGGATATTGAAGAGGGGGACCGCTTCGTTGAGCAGTTTAGGACTTCGCACGACTACAAAATCTGAAAACTGCCCAATGCGTGACAATCTACTTCTATAAAAAGTGTGGCAGATAAAAGCTCATGAAGTGCAGCGGTGCGTCATCGGCGGCTTTGATGAGTCCCAAGTCCATGTCAGGACGGGCGAGAATCACGTCGTACTGTCCAAGTAAGGTCGATTGCCCTTCATAAGCCGCGACCCCAGCACCATCTGTCACATAAAGGAATAAATCTTCCTCGGCGTGGGGCGCTTCAATCGTAGTATGCCCACCAGCATCGACTGTCGTCGCAGTGAGGCGGCCTTTCATGTGCTGCTCCATCGGCGATCCATCCCCAATCAAGCTGTAAACCGTCGCTTCATCCACACGTCGCGCTGGAAGTTCGTTCCGTCCGACCTGTTGATAATGCGGTTCTAAGCCTTGATGATGACGATCCGCGATAAACCAGATTTGAATCACCCGCGCTTTGCTATCAAACGGGTTCAATTCCTGGTGTTCGATGTAATCTCCGGCGAACATGCGCTGCAATTCGCCCACGCCGATTTCGCCTTTGCCGCCTGTGGAGTCTTCATGATAGAGCGTGCCTTCCAGCACCCAAGTGTAGATTTCCAATGCGCGGTGGGGATGCCACGTAAAGCCGTTATGGGGCGCGATCTGTGTCATGTGTGCCGTCAACATCCCGCTTAAACGTGCCAGCGGACTCCAGCCACCTACCGCGAAGTGTGAATTCAACCAGTGAACTGGATGAATGGTTGGGAAAGCATTCGCCGGGAAATGCTGAAAGGGCAGGGAGTGAACAAAATCGGGCGCAATCTCGGTTTCTTTAAGTCGAAATGTAGTCATCGAAATCGGTGCGAGATAGCCCTGCCTTTAGGCAAGGGGGCGAACCAAAGGTTCGCGGTAAGCACCTTAATCCTTTCAATAGTAGCGGACGATAATCCCCGAAGGGAAAGGGAGATTTGCAGTTACCTGCTGGCTCTCCCTCAAAGCCTGCTCCGCTTGCGCGGGGTTAAGTTCACCTTGACAATGTTATGCGGTGGTTTGGCGTGAGCGGCACTGGCTTTTCCCAATCGCCTGTTTAACCACTCACGGCAGAGTTTGGAACTGGTGAAGCATCCCAAAGTGCCTATCTATTCACCGCTAACGGAGTTCCCCGAAGGGAACCGAGTCGGGTAAGCATTAGGGCTTTTAAAAGCCCCCGCCTTTAGGCGTGGGGATGCTTACACAATAACCTCGCCTATCTACCAAATATAAACGGACTTTAGTCCATTTATAGACATCATCATACCCCAATTATCTTACTGGTACAATTTCGTCATATCGCGACAGATGCTAAGACGGCTTAAATAAACTATACTCCATCGTAATTAAAGCCTATTGATGATGGCTCGCGCTGTGCGAGTTGTATGTAAGGTTGGTCTATCGTGGCATCTGCAAAATTCTTGCTTGAACATTTTTACTACGGTCAAATCGTCTCTCACGGCAAGCCGGACGGAAATCCTCGTTTGCTGGCAGCTTCCCCCGGCGTATCACCGGAATTGGCAGCATTAGCGGTTGAGCGTGTTGTTCTGCCGCCGCTGATTCGGGCGCACAAAGGTGCCTGGGCGTTGGTGCGCGGGCGCGATAAACAAATTCCCTTTTTATTGATTCAATCGCAGCAAGGTGGCGCAGGCCAGACGATTTCGCATTACATCTTCGCGCAGCCAGATGCGCTGCGAGCGATGGGCGGGAACTTAAAAGCGCTTTCCGCCGTCGTACAGGATCAACTGCCGATTTTTGAAAAGGCGGGAGCGGCTGTGCCTTTGCTGGAACTGCCGCAAGGCGAACCGCCCACCATCGAGGCGCAAATTGATGATCTGCTTGATTTGATGACCTATACGGCGAACAAGACATCCATCATCGAATCGCTGTTGGCTGCCATTGTGCAGGGTGTCCAGTTGATTATTCAGGGTGCGCCCGATGATCTGAATATGCGTGTGTCTTTCATTGAGGGACTGCTGGCGCTGCTGCCGCCTTCTGCCCGTTTCGGCGTGACCTTTACAACCCACAGCTTACCCACAACGGAAATCGATACCCAGATTCGCTTTTACAGTGATGATGCCGCGCCTACTGGAACAGTCATCTATAATTGGGCGGATGCGCGGGTGACAGGCGAAGAAATAAGCGATGATTACAGCCGCTTTATCATCAGCCAACTGCGTTTGGATGCCGAACTCGTCAGCAAGCAAACCGCTGCGCTGACGCATATTGCGGGATGGCGTTTGAATCGCGGGGATAAATTGGCGGAAGCATTAGGTTATGCTTCCAGCCGCACGCGAATCGATGAAGCCCTGCTGAATGCCCAACCTGTCTCCAAAGATGAGGTTGGCAAAATCCTAGCGGAAGACCCTACCCTGACAGAAGAACTGCGCGTCACTTATGCCGACCATTTGATGAAATTCTCGCTGGCGATGCGCGAGATGTCCCATGCCGAACCCGTTGCAATGCTCTTACGGGCGAATCCGGCGTTGGAACAATCGGTGCTTAAGCAGATGGAAGATGCGCTCAACGAAGGGCAATCTGATCTAGTCTATGACACGTTGGCGCAGTGGATGTCTAATCCCTTGGGGCCGGAAGGCACAGCGTGGGTTGATCTGACGCATCGCGCCTTGCTCGCCCAACTGCGTGACCTCATCAAAGAGCGCGATACCGATGAAATCAATACGCTGTTGGTAAAGATGCAAGATACGGGTGCGGAAGTGGGGCTTGGACGTGTCTTCGCGCAGATTATCTCGCTGGCCTTCCCGCTCAACGAGCCGACCATTAACGAAAACCTATTCCTTTTGGCGGTCAAAACGCTGAGTCCGGAAGATTTCAAAAAATTGATGGATGCCCGTACCTTCCGCGAACAGCTTCCTCTTCCCGTCAGACGGGCTTATGGCTACGTCAGCGGCGAAGAGACAGGCGCACCACCCGCCGGCATTTTGATGAACATCGCCAGCGAGTTTGGTGAGCGCTGGGAGTCGCTGATTTTGATGCGCTTTGCTGAAATTGCCCGTCAGAATGAACGGATTGACTTGTTAGATGCCGCCGTTTTGCGCGGATTAGCCCAATATGCCACCACGCCCGACGGTAATGTGAATGCCGCCCAAATTCTGCGGCTCGCTAACGCATTTGATGAAAGTGCGCTATTCAAATTACAGAACCCCGGTGCGTTTTATCTTTTGCAAATCCGGCTGGCATTAAGCGAATACGAAGAACTGGCCTATCAGATGCTTAAGCAATCCTCGTTGTTGTATCGTGGCGATAAACAGGGCGAATATCTTAAGGTGGTAGAGCGCTTGTTCACAGAAACGTCGCTTGCTTCGGCGGATGTGCCTACAGCTTTGATGGGGATCAACAGCGCCGGGGTGAAGTCTGTCCCTTATATCATCGCCTCCATCAGCGCACTCAAAGGCAAGCCTGCTTCGCCTGATCTTGACTCCGTTGCCGAAAAAACCGCCCAGATTTTATTTGCGGATCGGCAGCTTTTGGAAGTCGTCCCGCCGACGGAAGTGCTGACGTTGCTCAGTTATCATGTCCGGCAGGAGGATGTCGTCGGGACGATTCGCGCTGCGGCGGTGGTTCCGCTTTCGGCGGCTTATCAAGGCACAAACGGCATCAAAATGATGAGCCAGATGTACAAACAGATGGATTGGAGCGATAAAACGCGCACGGCAGGTTTACAGATGCTCCGCGCCTTCGTCCGCGAGGCGGAAGATGAAGAAGCGCGTAAGGCCGTCGTCTATTTTGGAAAAGAACTCGGTGCAGTCGTGGGTAGGGCTTTGGAGACAACTTATGCCTTCCGGGGGTTAATGGGCGGGACGAACATCCTTGCATTTGCCGAGCGCATACATCTCGCAGCGGGTTTTTTGCAGGATACCGCGACGCTCTATGTGACCGACCCGCGCAATCATCCCACGACGGGTGCTTTAAGTAATGCGCTCGATGATCTCCCCGGATCAATGTCCGTTGAAGATCGTAAGGTTATTTCCAAAGCGCTGATTACCTTGATAAAAGCTGTCGTCGTCCTCGGTAGGCAGTATCGCGCTAATCGTCCGCGTGACGAGAACAAATTCATTAACCGCCTTCTGACAGGTGAGGCCGACCCACGCAGTTCGTTGGACGTGTTTAAAGCGATGGGCGGGTACTTTGCGCGGGGACGGCGCTTTGATGTAAGTCTAACGGGCGCACCATCCTCTGATTTGTTTAACGGGCGTTCCGGCGAAGAAATGCGCGATTCGATTCTTGCCGCCGCCACGCTCCTGGAAGACACAGTACGCACTGTTGCGCCGTCCAATGCGCCAACGCTGCTCACGGCTGAAATCCGCGCCGAGGTCGAAAGCCAATGGAGCGAAATCGACACCGAAAAACAGCGCCTTTTCGTCCGCAATCTGGCGACTGATCTACAACGGATTGTAGACATCACCGCGTATTTAGAGGCTAATGGGGATGCAAGCATCGTCGAGGATAGCAGCGTTCTGAGCAAACGCATTAATGGTGGTCGTCAGCGTCCGAAATCGACGCTGGAAATGTATCGCTTTGTCGCGGCCTATTATCGCGCGAGGTCGTAGGGCAAGCGTAGGATATTCGTCGGGTTACAAAGCAGTTATGTCTATTGCATCATTAATAGAGCGTCTGGTAAGCTAAGAGTATCGCTCGACTCAGCCGAAACGAGGCTTATGTCTACCCAACGCTGATTTTGACCTGCCGGGGTGCTGTCGCTAATTGCGATAGCACTATTCTTTCTCATGTCGGTGGTTGTCTCTGCACAAGATGTTACTCCTCCCTCTACTGAGATACAACCAGAAATGACCTTGACCGAAACACCTTCGCCTACCCCGTCAGAAACCGCAACATTGACCCCTGCCCCGACAGAAACACCGTATGCCCCACCCATCACGTCGGAAACCCCTTTACCCATTCCCTCACCAACGCTGCCCGAACTGCCCGCGCCAGTGGTTGCGACGGTTGAGCCACCGCCGCTCGAAACCGTCACGCCAACGATGACCGCGCTTGTAGTGCCAATCGGGACGGCGACTACCGCGCCAGAGTCCTCATTCATTTTGGGATATTATGATGACTTTGAATCGGGTGAATTAAACGCATGGCTGGCGGGTGCGGGTTGGTTATTTGTCCCGAATGAAATCGGGCAGGTGTTTCAAGTGACCGGCAGTGATGCACCGCTTACACTAAACATCGGCGATTTTTATCAAGATTTCGTGATGGATGTCCGTGTCGCGTTGGATAGCGGCGCATCCAAGATCAACCTTCGCCAAAGTGAAGCCGGTGCATATAGCGTCATTTTAGATGCCAACGGTCAGATTATGCTTTATCGGAATGACACATTACTGGGAACAGGAACAACTGCCGTGCCTATCGCGGGTGCATGGCATGATGTTCGTGTATCAGCCATCGGCACCTCCCTACAGGTCTTGATAGATGGCACAGCCGTAATTGTTGTTGAAGATAATCCACCGCTTCCTGCTGGCACAATTTCATTCGCTACGATTGGCGGCGGTACGCTACGGATTGATAACTTCGTGACTTGGCTTTATGGGCAAAATCCGACTCCTGAGATCGAACCCGAAATGATACAAGCGCAAGCTGTGCAATATAATTATGCGACGACGGTTGAGCAGCAAATTGGGGTCGTGAATGCCTCGTCTGCGCTTGGCACGGTTAACGGCAGCATAGCGCAGCTTTCTGATGGTGATTGTCTCATTGTTGGCTTCTCTGGAACGGTCACCAATGGGGCAATCTCACTTTACTTGGGCAATGTGCAAGGCGGTGTGACTGATCGCCGTCAAATCCGCATTTCCGTATCTGATCAACTGCTGCCTTGTAACAGTGCAAGCTGGCAGCAAACAGCCTTCATCGACAATAACAGTTGGGCGGGTAATCCCTTTGTGTGGCGCAGCGCAGGCAGCTTCACAGGCAGTCGTCGTTATGTCCAGATTCTCACCTACAAAAACATGCAGCTTGATTCCATCCGTATCTACGGCGATTTCAATACACCGCCCACAGTACCGATAAACTGCGGTACTGTTGATGTCTCCACAGCGGCTAAATTACGCTCCAATGCAAATATCCCATCAGGAGACACAAATGTGATCGGGCTTATTCGTGTGACCGTGCCTTGGAAACGGTTTACACCTATACGGCAAACGCAAGTAGGGAGTTATACATGGTATTTGATTGATTATAATTCCTATGGGGCTACTCCCTTTTCGTACGCTGGAGTGATTTATGACGGGACGCGAGGATGGCTTCGGAATGATGTGGTAAATATTGATGAATGTACAGCCAATGGGGCTGAGATCCCAATCGGGCCAGATCAGGTAATTGATGTTAAGCTACAGCGTAATGGACAGCCTCTTACAATCGCAAGTGGTGCTTCTGCTAATATACCTAATCCTGCTGAGATGTGGTCTCCATTAGGGCAGTGTCCACCAGGTGATACTACTGGATGGTCTTCGGATATAAATCTAATTCGTGAGCGCTGTGCTTATGAAAACTATATCAGACTTTGGCATGATCTTTCCGGTGGACACCAACTCAATGATATTGTAACAGGACTTTTGCTTACCTCACCCCCCGGCCCCCTCTCCAAGTATTGGAGAAGGGGAGAAAAACGCATCTTGAAGTCCCCTCTCCATGCAATGGGGAGGGGATTTAGGGGTGGGGTAAATGCGTGAGCGAAAGTCCTATGTAAGTATAACGCTGTTACGCGAGGTCAACTCCGAATTTGCGAATCTTCCGAACCGTATAATCAATAATTTTGATGTATTAGACAATCGGGAAAAATATCTAGTCGAAGCAATTGCGCGAAATATCGCCGAACTATATTCCGCCTCCATTCCAAATTTTACTGCTACCACTCAAATCAGATGTAATGCCAGAGGACTTATGAAATTTCTATCGACAGTTAGTCCGTGGAAAAATGATCGAAACCAAACAATCAACGCTATGACTAACTTTGGAGGGGTAAGTTACACGACCTACAATCAGAAAATCGCTCCGTTAGTTTTCGGTAATTCGAGTTGGCCTGAAGGTGCCATAACTGGAAGGCCATTCACTTGGGGAAATTACATGCACATAAATGCTAGTGGCAATCCTGTTGCGGATGCTATTTATCCCATGATAAATACTGAATTCACAAGAAATCCTCAACGCACCGATAGGCTGCAATTCATAAATGGAGATTTAGGACAACGAGAACTTGCTGTCATCTGGCCTGGAAATGGGCCGCTAGTCAATGACCAAGTATTTCATGCAAAGGAAGTGGTTGGTCCCGATGTGTGTCGATACAGCTTTGTTACCACGGTAATACTACCGACTGGCCTTGGTACTCTCGGTGTTTGCTAAATTCTCAAAGGTTAAAGGAGTCAATATGAATATCCATAACATCACAATAATCAACAAAATTCGACAGCTAAATGTTTTCGTGATTTTGTTTTCGTGGATTTTTTTAGTAGGCATGAGTACGTCTATGCTGCATGTTTTGGGCCAAGAAGCCGAAAATATCACAATCTTATGTGGGGAGTTCGATCCTTCTTACACTTCACTACCCGACCCATTTCCCGGTGCATTTTACTACGTTGCACAATATGGTGTGGTAGCACCCGATTTCACTTGGCGTTTTGGGCGCATTACGCAGAACGAACAATTTGAGTTTGAAGCACCTATTTCGCCCGAACTTGCACAACGTCTTAGTGCAAGAGGTATTTCACCCGATGAACGACGAATTGTTTTTGCGCCCAATCACCTTGGAACGACACTAGCAGTATGGGACATCCAAACTGGCGAGATTGCGACTTTGGAACTAGAGAATGATCTCGCAGATTACTTGCAATATGAACCTGAGAGTCGTGACCTATGGAATATCTACTTTCGGAAGCTCGTCTGGCGAGATTCGAATCATCTTGCTATTCAATACTTTGGAAATAGAGATTTTCCACCTGCTGTCAGCCAAATTGAGATTGCTATCAGCGAAACCCCGCTTCGATTAACTACTACAACGCCACTAACGGAACTTGTTTTAGCAGACGCAAGTGTGGCGGTAACGCAAAGCACCTTAAACGCGCCAAATGAGAATTACCGGGCAGTTATTAATGGAGTTAATGATGTGCTGACACAAAGTCTACAAATTCTTGATGGCTCAAATCGGGTGCTTTTTGAAGTTCAAGCATTACCTGAATTAGATATAGTGGGAGATACACTCTGGCTATCAGACGGTAATGCGTTGTTCTATACTGAACGATTACTCACTGAAACAGAGTCGGGTTTGAGATTAGTTCAACTTGATACTGTCGGGAGCGTTGTAAGGGATAACTATCTGGAACGATTACTGGAAAATCAATTTGGCTCATCTCTGACATTCTCAAGTGAATTTACCCCAATTCTATCCAATGATGGGCGCAGCGTTGCTTTTAGCTTTTTTGCTGAACGCCAACAGCAATGGTATACCATCAAATATACTCCTCAGACACAGGAAGTTATTGCGGTCTGCGACGAAGAACTTTCCAGCGGTAATCTTTATCCCTTTTGGATACCAGGTGATAATCATGTAGCCTATTGGCAGGGGAACATCAAAATATACGATTTTGCGAATGGGAATCGTTATATTTTGCCTTATCCCGGCTTTATCGGCTGGGTTGATGTAAATCCAGATGCTCCAGCATTAAGGATTGCTGAATCTGCCCAATGATCGTTAATTTAAGATGGGGCGGTGTGAAAGCGCCGCCCCGAAGTTAGAAAACCCAAATTGTGCTTGGCGCGGTAACTACACAGGGAAAGTATAGCCAAAAGGAAAAAAACGAGCTATAAAGTTGGGGTATGAATAACGTGCGCGAAGCAGAACTCCTTGCCATTATCCGAGAACAACAGGTACTCATCGAGCAGCTCA
>Ga0335394_10005057_pt1 | contig 14961 bp, 11 predicted proteins | sample MAT03_FD_205741 | JGI IMG/M metagenome (GOLD analysis project Ga0335394, IMG submission 205741) | Freshwater microbial communities from Lake Fryxell liftoff mats and glacier meltwater in Antarctica - MAT-03 (spades assembly) (version 2) ...
AAAGAGAAAGAAATATGGAACGTTGGAGAGTATAACGGCAAACTGTTTATGTTTTTTACTAACCATCAAACCGAGCAGATTACTCAACAAATATTAGAAGTAAGCTCTGACAAAATTGTTTTGGTTTCACACACATCCGAGAATAGAAATCAGGTTCAAGTAATCGAACAGACTAAAAACAAAACACAAGACTCAATTGATGAATTAACTTCACGACCCTGGACATCAATTCATCTGGACACAACCTTTTGCGAAGAATGGGGACAAATTAACATCAGAAACAAAGACATTAAAGAACTTCAATTGCTTCAAAAGAAAATGAAGTTCAAGTTTAATTCGGACAAATCATATTCAGCCTTAATAGACGGAAAAGAGTGGATAAATGGACAATGGAAAACGACAACTGATGGAGAGTACATTATTCTTGACGATGAAAGAGATAAGAAAAATTGGTTAGAAGTTCGACAGGAAAACCAAAACATAGTTTTGACAAAGCTTCAGCAAATCAAGGACGGTGACAGAGACTACAAATTATACCTGTTGACAATAAAATTGGAGTAGGTGCAACAGCGGCCAGCAAAATGTTTCTGCAATGGTGGGGTGCTGTGTAAGCTATAAGTTTTTATCTTCGTTCTACGATTGGTCACGTGGGACAGAGGCGTTTTCAAAAGCCTACCACTGCAGAAACACCAGCGTTGGCTGCAAGCACTGCGGACTTTGAAGAGAAATCTTGTAACCTTTGCCACTATTCGGCTAAAAGTAGTGTCTAATTGAAAAAAAGTGAAATTATGAAACGACTGATTAAACTACCATTAGTGACAATCATTGGGCTTATGTTATTAGTTGGTTGTGAGAAGAATGATAAATTGATAAATACAAGACTATGTGACAGCAAGTATTTTTATTACGCAACTGCGGACTCAAGGATATATCTAAAACAATCATTATCTGAGATATTTATTGTATTTGAACAAGATAGTATAACAAAGGACTTAGCAGATTTAATTATGAGTAAATTTTCTTTTATAGATATGAATATTATATCAAGTGACTATAACCAAATAATTGTGAGAATTAATGAAAGCCTGACAGATTGCACGATTGTCAATGATTACCTAAAGGTATTAAACGAGGATGATGAGATTTTCTCAGCTACTCCTGTATTTTACTTATCTGAGAATGACCCAGACTCCTATTATATTTTATTAAGTGAAGTTCTTACAAAGAATAATGAGAACCTTATTTCAGAATTAGATTTTATAGAATATGCGGAAACAATGAACTTGAAATTAGTTGAAGCAAAATATTCTACCCAATATTTTAAAGTAAAAAAAGTAACAACAGGGTTTGAGGCTTTGGAAATATCTAATAAAATATACGAAAGCGGAAAGGTTCAATATGCACAACCTAATTGTATAGTAAAAATTGAACGTCATTAAACTAAATGTTTAACTTCCTGTAGATAGAAGAGATTTTATGTAAAAGGTAACGTATTTTAAAATTACACCTAATAAGTTATCAGTGCCGGGACAAAATCATTTTGCAGATGTAAAAGGAATTTGGCATAAACCCTAAAATAAATTTATTAATAATCGACAAAATAGACATCTTCTTTAAGTTGTAAGCTATGGCTGCCATTAACATACACTTATTGGCTGGTTTGATACCCCGAGTGTTTACCCGTTTGCATAACATATGGGTTTATGTTATCTAAGCTAGAAAAATATTTCCTGAAATCAATCTCGGGTAGGAATGATGCCCATCTTTTGCATTAGAAACGTAGCATTTGCTTTTTGTGCCACGCCTTTATGTAGGGTATAATCAAATGTTAATTGGTCGTTTTCAATATTTCCTTCAAAGCATGCATTAGTTATCTGATTCTTATAGTGAGATTCTAAATCACCTAAAGCAATATCATGCGTGGCCAACACAACTAATGCTTTCAAATCTTTTAGTTGTTTAATTAACTCGCGTGAACCTGCTTGCTTATCAGTAGAGTTGGTTCCTTTTAAGATTTCATCCAATAAAATAAACATTGGCTTATCCATGCGCAGGTCATGCATGATGGATTGCAAGCGATACAACTCGGCATAGAAATAGGATTGATGATCTTGTAAGGAATCGGCTGTGCGCATACCCGAACGCAATTCTATCAAAGGCATTGACCACTTCGTTGCGCAAACTGGAGCGCCCAAGCCACCCAACACATAATTCACTCCAAGTGTGCGAAGGAATGTACTCTTACCAGCCATGTTTGCACCCGTAATCAACATCACCGTTGCCGGATTGCCAAGCTCAACATCATTGGCTACACGCTCCTTATCTGAAATAAGCGGATGACCAACGTTCTTACCTGTAATACTATTTGCATTGGTGAAGCTAGCAAATGCATAGTTGGGATAATTGTAATGCAACGTGGCTGGCGACAAGAGTGCATCCCACGCTGCCAATGACTCAAGCCATTGTGGAAGTTCTACACCATACCGCTCTCGCCATTTTTCTACACGACTCACAGCGTGAAAATCATAAAGAAATAAACCATTGCCAAACATCATAGCAATTGGATTCATCCGCGACTCCAATGCATTTACAAGTTTTGAAAACTCATCAACCTTTTCATATGCATGAACCGCCACCTGGTGGTGATGCTTCATTAAATCAAATTCAAACTTTTGCTTAGCGAGTTGTTCAAAAATTAATGAATAGTTAGTGAGTGCATCTTTGCCTTTACTCAACTTGCGTTGAAGGTCTCCGATCTGTTTTGCTTGTATCCCGGCAATGGCAATTTGTACGATCATCATTAATATAAAAGCCGGATAATAACTGAAGTCATAAACTACTAAGGCAAGCACTGACAAAGTCAATGCTGGTAAACCCCATCGCAAAATGGTAAACACAGGCGTGCCTAATATGAATGGTTTTTCAGTAAGCCAGTCTAGCAACTGGGTTTGATCAAAGGTAGATTCCCGAATTTGTTTACCAAGCGACCACACATGCTGTCTGAACTCCAGTTGTCTGCCTAACTCTTTTACAGCTATTTGTCGTTCTTTCAATTCTTCAATGGAGTAGTTCAAACTTTTTAAGTCGCGCGCGAGTCGTGCCTCACCGAGCTCAGTTCCGCATCGATCTAGATATTGGAACAAGGAATCTTTTCCAAATAAATCCAGATCATGTGCATAGGTATGATGCGGATCTAAGAAAGAACTACCCTCAGAAAACTTTGTTGATTTAAAAAGCAATCCATTTGCCTCTTCCCGATTTAGTTTTTCATAAAAGAAAAGCAATTTCTTTTTCTCTTCTAATACGGTCTGTCTTTTTATGAGAAAAATGAATGCCGCTAATATCAATGGCAGCGGCCAAAAGAAAAGCGAGTTTGAAAATCCCACATAACCTAACAACCCTATGAGAATAACAAGCACTACCCTACTCCAGGCGTACTGTTTGATGGTACTTTCAACCTGATCGTGTTGTTGTTTAAACCCTGCAGCACGTTGCTGATAAAAATCTGGCGTAGGCATAGAAAATAAAATTATTGAAACCGCTCGATCATCACCATGATTTGTTTCAGATAGAACGCATCAGTATCATCAAAGTCGTTTAGTTTATCGCTATCAACATCAAGTACCAAGGTTACTTCTCCATTTTTAATAGCAGGCAAAACTATTTCCGATTTTGAATCGGAGCTGCAGGCAATGTGCCCTGGAAATTCATCCACGTTAGGAACTATGAAAACTTTCTTTTCCTTCCAGCTGGCGCCACATACTCCTTTACCTAAAGCAATACGAGTACAAGCAATTGGCCCTTGAAAAGGTCCTAGCACCAACTCATTATTTTTCACCAGGTAAAATCCTACCCAAAAAAAATTCATACTTTGTTTTAAGGCAGCGGCAATGTTTGCAAGGTTGGCGATCATATCCGGTTCACCAGAAATCAACGACTCAATTTGAGGTACAAGACTTTGATACTTTGAAGCTTTATCGGCTGATTGAGCTATGATAAGTGTTTCTGCCATGTCGTAAAATTAACCCAAAAAAATCTAACGCATGCCTTTTACTTTCCTTGTTCTGTATCCCTATAGACCAAAACTTATTGTGTTCTGTGAGGACACAGAACACGGAACACGGATTATGAAATCAAGAAAAGACATGAGCTTAATCTTCTTTATAACTGATAGAATAGCAGAATGATGATAATGGCGATCAAAATTCCAACAATTTGAATAAGGCCTCGAAAATTCATCTTGGACATTTTCAGAAAGGAAAAGTGGAAGTTTTGCCAATAAAAGTATTGGCCTAATTACCTTCCCTTGGTCTGTATCCCTACCAAATCATTGTGTTCTGTGAGGGCACGGACCACGGGTTAGGGGTTAGGGATTAGCTTACAGAATTGAATTAATCTTGTTTAAATCAGTCCAACTGATTAACAAAGCAAACCTCAGTAATTGAATTATTACTAATAGTGTAGATAACTAGCGCATCCATCACCCAATCATCTGGGAACCCACCAGATTTATCAAATCCAGTTATTCTTTCACGATCAACAATCTTATTCCCAAAGATTATTCTATTAACAATCTCACAATGCAGTTTTGGATTGGCATCGAATAGTTTTTTATATCGTTCTTTCATAACTAATTTCCCTTTATACCTTAAGCTGCTTGGATATTGAACAATACGCACACTATCACTATAGGGATCTAAAAACCTTTCAATATCCTTATTATTATAGCCCTTCAGTTGCGCATTTACGAGTTCCTCTGAGGCTGATTCCATTTGAGCAATCTTATCCTTTACTTCCTGAATAGTTTGTCCAACCACAATCTCAATACCTCCTATAAAGAATAGAAATAAGATCAGGATAATCGATTTATAACTTTTCATCAACATTAAATTTATTTTAATAATTTATTTCTGAATGTTCCTTCCCCTTAGTCTGTGTCCTCACAGACTAAATCATTGTGTTCTATGAGGACACAGAACACCGGTTAGCCTAATTACCCTTGTCGGGATAAATGGTTGACCCCGTATTGATGATCAAAATCTTTTCATCAGCGGGCAGTTCGTCCTTCATTTGCAACAACAAAGCCAGCCCTGCAATACCCGAGGGTTCGCATCGGATAGAATGTTTGCGGGCTATATCAAGCGCCTCTTCAATAAAATTCTCATCCACATCAAGAATGCCCGAAAGGTTACCGATACGTTTATTTTGAATCAGGGAGTTTATGTAAAACTGATAATCGTCAAGCGAAGGAAGATAATAAGAAAATAATTTATCCATCCGCGAATTTGCATCATGAGTAGTGGCACCCATAAAATTACACTGACTGATTTTCTGAATATCGCTAAGAAAGCGCGGGTCATGCTTATAGATACTATTATTAAATTCCCTTTCGGCAATAATTAAAATATTGACGAACAAATCACCCGTGCCAAATGGAACAAAGCAATAAGATGGGCTTTCATTCAACACTTCGTACGAAAGCCAGTCGTAGTAATTATCGTTAAACCGATCCAGAATTTCGCGATAGGTAATATCAATACCTTCCTTATTATTGGTTAGCTCTTTTATTTCTTTACTCGATAGTGATTCTTTACTCAAGTCGGTTTCATACACCTCGCACCCCATTTGTCGAAGTGATTCTTTGATACCCGCACTTATTTTATTATCCATCAACACTTTCAACTTCGTATTTACTTTATAAAGATTGAAAAAATGTTGAATGGCCGCGGCTGCGCTTCCGGAAGAAATGATGGACATCTCTTTAATATTATAGCGCTTCGCTTTAATCAAAACCTCCCATGCCATGCGGGCCTTATGCGTTCCTGTAGGATTAGTACTTTCATCTTTCAACCAAACATTGGTAAAGCCTAGTACATCTACCCTATATGTATTGGAGGCCGGAAAGCGTGGCTCATAAAAAGGTCGTGGTGGAAATTCAGGTTTTGAAGGATCGTTTACTGAAGGTACATACAAGCCTGCTACCTCTTCTGTTGCTGCGCGGATAGCCTTCTCATCAGCAAGCTGCTCTTTCATCAAATCCATTTCCCTTCCGGAAAGTTTTTGTAAAAGAACACTCGCAATTTTATTTGCGAATGACTCCATATTAGTTGTGTCAATCGACTTTAATGCATCTTGATCAACTACATCATCGGCATCAACATCCAACATACTAGAAAACTTTGACGCAAACCGATCGTTGATCAATCCATTCCAATCCAACTGATTTTGGGTTGCAAAAAGGCTAAGTAAGTTTCGCAGCGACTGAGTTGCCCCGGGCGGACTTTTCAAATTAAATGCCCTTCGCAACAAATCTTCAGAAGGCCCTTGTGGATAGCTAAGCGACAATTGTGGATCGAGTGCTTGCGTGTTTTTGATAAAATCTTTCACTGCTTTCTGCAGTCCATGGATAAAACTCCACCTACCCGTGCCAACAGACTCATGAAAACCGGAGCGCGTTAACTGCTCGCGAATGAGATCGAGAATTTCTTTAGGGATTCGTTTAGCTGATGCTTTCTTCATGGATGACAAAAGATCGCAGTATCAAATGAGATTAACAACCCGCTGGCATAAATACCATGCCTGGAACAGTAAAAAAAATAATTCATTCGCCTGCAGCTCGGGATGTATTCTCTAAATCTGTGTCCAACGGCTCCTCTGAAACTACAGTTACATCTTCATTTGTGGTCACCATTGTAATTTCAGACTGCTTTTGAGATGAATTTGATTCATCATTCATCTCTTCCTTGAAAAATCTCTTTTGTGAAAATAGAATTGTCACAACTCCTATAAATATTGAAGAGTCAGCTATGTTAAATACCGGACTAAAAAACTCAAAGAATTGACCACCTTTAATTGGCACCCACTCGGGCCAAAAAAAATCAAACAGCGGGAAGTAAAGCATATCAATCACCTGACCGTGGAACCAAGGGCTTGGCGATTCGATTGGCGCATTATTCAAGAAAACTCCATAAAAAATACTATCAATAACATTTCCGATAGCACCACCTAAAATAAGAGCAAGGCAAATCAAAAATCCATTGTGTGCCCGCCTGGCAATCATCTTAATCATGTAGTAGGTAATACCTGCCATAGCAAAAATGCGGAACGTAGTAAGCGCAAGCTTTCCAAATTCACTTTCCCAACGAATACCAAAGGCCATCCCAGGATTCAACAAGTAATGCAACCGGAACCAAGAACCTAGAACATTTACTTCCTGATGGATGTACATATAATTGTAAACAAGAAGCTTACTGGTCTGGTCAATCACGATTATTGCCAACGCAATCAAAAAATATTTTTTGTAATTCATCAGGTATCAAGCAATTGAACGGGGTATAATTTAAATTTAGGATCGTCAGACATTAAAGTAGAATTATTATTAATTGCCCGACTAATAATTAGTCGATCAAATGGATCGCGGTGATGAAAGGGAAGTTGGATAAGTTGTTGAAGATCTGAAGCATCAAAGCCCAATTGTTCAATATTCAAACCTTTTAAATAGTCATTCATTTCTTTAAATGAAACATCTAGCTCAAGTTTACCTACCCAAACTTTGGTTGCAATTTCCCACAAACTTGCTGTGCTGATAATAATTCTATTGTCAGACGAATTTATTGTTTGCGTAAAATTTGGAGACAATCTTTTATCACCCCGTGCATACCAAATAAAGATATGCGTATCTATCAGATATACCATTACATGTAATCCTTAAAGTCGTCTAGCGGCCCATTAAAATCGTCTGCTATATAACTGAAAATATGTTTACCCTCCCCAAATTTTCTGGGTACTTTTTTTTCGGCTTCACTTTTCTTCTTTAATAAAAGTATCTGGCTCACCAAATTGTAGTCCTTCAACTTAGTAATCCAGTTTATCAATTCCGATTTCTCCGCATCCAAATTCATATTGCAAAGTTAGCAATTTTAGTTTTGCCACTTAGCTCTTTCTAATGGCAACTTTTAACACAAACTCGTCCATATCCACTTCTTTCGGGTCGCTAACGCTCTCCTTTAACTCCAAACTAAGCGCTTGTGTTTCAGTTCGGATATATTCTTTATGCTCTGTCAACGCAGAAGAAATCGTTTCACCATTCTTTTCAACTTCAATTGAAATCTTATCGAGCACAGCTAAGCCCATTTCCTTGCGGAGATTTTGCACCCGATTAACAAAATCACGGGCAATACCTTCACGCTTCAATTCATCCGTTAGCGTAATGTCCAAAGCAACAGTCAAGCCGCCTTCGGAAGCAACTGACCAACCCGGAATATCTTCTGATGAGATCAACAAATCTTCCAACACCAAATCAAATCCGCCCTTATTTAAATTACCACTCTTCTCAATTGCTTGAATATCTTCTTTAGTAAAAGAATTGATTACTGCCGAAACCTCTTTCATTTTTGACCCATATTGCTTGCCTAATTTTGCAAAATTGGGCTTTACCTTTTTCACCAAAAGTCCGCTGGTATCATCTATGTATTGAATCTCCTTTACATTCACTTCGGCTTTGATAATCGCCTCCACACTTTTCACGCGTTGCGCAAATTTTTCATCCAACACCGGAAGTAAAACACGCTGTAATGGTGTGCGCACTTTCACCTTACTGTTTTTGCGAATAGAATGAACCAATGAACAAATACGCTGCGCATAGTCCATCGATTTTTCCAATTCCAAATCTTTCCGCTTCGCATCAGCCTTAACCATCAGCGTATGATGAATTGATTCGAATTGAAGTGGCGTATTAAATTCCTTCGCGCGACTGCGAATGTTGTCGGTGAGATTTTTATACAACCATTCACTAAAAAACGGTGCAATAGGCGCCATCAATTGCGCAGTCACCATCAAACACTCATAAAGGGTTTCGTAGGCCGCACGCTTATCCTCACTTAGCACGGATTTACCAGCCGAAGCTTTGTCTGAAGTTGGCTGCCAGAAACGCTTTCTGTTTAAACGTATATACCAGTTTGAAAGATGATCGTTAACAAAATCCTGAATTGCACGAGCGGCCTTAGTTGGCTCATATTCATTGTAGGCAGTTGTTACTTCTTCAATCAGCGATTGTTCCTTAGTAAGGATCCACTTGTCCAGTGGAGCGAGTTTATTATAAGGAACATTATTCATTTCATCTTTTACAAAACCATCAATGTTGGCATAGAGCACAAAGAATGAATAGGTATTAATTAACGTTCCAAAAAATCTGCGTTGTGTCTCTACAATGCCATCAAAGTCAAATTTCAAATTGTCCCACGGTGGTGCGTTTTCAATCATGTACCAACGCACTACATCAGGGCCATATTTGGCTAAGCTTTCAAAAGGATTAACCACATTGCCTTTACGCTTAGACATTTTGTTGCCATCCTTATCCAAAACCAAACCGTTGGAGATTACATTTTTAAATGCAACGCCACCATTTCCAACTTTTTTGTTTACCGCTTTAATGTCATCACTCGACTCGCTCAACATAGCTGCAATGGCATGCAGCGTAAAGAACCAGCCGCGCGTTTGATCCACGCCTTCAGCAATAAAATCGGCCGGATAATTTTTCTCAAAGATTTCTTTATTCTCGAATGGATAATGCCATTGTGCATAAGGCATAGCGCCAGAATCAAACCATACGTCAATCAAATCTAATTCGCGCTGCATTGGTTCTCCTGATGGACTCACTAATGTGATTTCATCAACATAGGGACGGTGAAGATCTTGAAGATGGATGCTAGATTCTGGATTCTGGATCCCAGCCTTATTGGCTTTTTCAATTTCATTTTGAAGTTGTTCTATCGAACCAATACAGATTTCTTCTTTACCATCTTTTGTTCGCCAGATTGGCAAAGGCGTTCCCCAATAGCGTGAACGCGATAAATTCCAATCAACCAAATTTTCTAACCAGTTTCCAAAACGACCAATGCCGGTTGACTCTGGTTTCCAGTTAATGGTTTTATTGAGCGCAACCATCTTATCCTTCAAGGCAGTTGTTTTAATAAACCAGGCATCTAACGGATAATACAAAACTGGTTTATCCGTACGCCAAGAATGCGGATACGTGTGTTCGTATTTCTTTACGTCAAATGCTTTGTTCTCTTCCTTTAAAATGATGGAGATAATAACATCGGTATTTTTATAATCCGGATTGCTCTCATCTTCATCCGTATAGTTCTTTACATAAAAATCATCAGCACCTAAAGGTTTGTGTGTTTTGATTTTAAATTTCTCAACACCTTCCTTTAGCTTTTCTCCAATCTCGGCAACAAACTTTCCTTTTTTATCAACTGTAGGGGTTTCGTTCCCTGCTTCATCTTTCAACGTAAGTGCAGGCACACCATTTTGTTTTGCAATCCGAAAGTCATCGGCACCAAAAGTTGGTGAGATGTGAACAACACCGGTTCCATCTTCTGTAGTTACAAAATCTCCAGCAAGTACTTGAAATGCTTTGTCGGCATCGTAGAACGGTTGCAGGTAAGGCATTAATTGTTCGTAGCGAACGCCTATTAAATCTTTACCGCTGAACTCCTGAACAACTTCAAATGGAATTGCTTTATCACCTGCCTTATAGTCTTCAAGTTTCAACTCCTTATTCTTCTCAGAAAAATATTTTCCAACTAAATCTTCAGCGAGAACAACACTCAAAGACTTATGTGTATACTGATTAAATGTGTTTACAAGAACGTATTTTATTTTTTCACCTACAGCCAATGCTGTATTTGATGGAAGTGTCCACGGTGTTGTGGTCCAGGCGAGAATATGAACATCTTCTTTTACTTGTTTGAATAGAAAATCCGACTTCGCATCTTTGATTACTTTAAACTGAGCAACCACCGAAGTGTCTTTCACTTCTTTGTAGCAACCCGGTTGGTTCAGTTCGTGTGAACTTAATCCCGTACCATCCGAAGGTGAATAAGGTTGGATTGTGTATCCTTTATAAAGCAGGCCTTTGTCGTAGAATTGTTTTAATATCCACCACAGGGTTTCTATGTATTCTTTTTTGTAGGTGATGTATGGATTATCAAGATCAACCCAATACCCCATTTTAATAGTAAGGTCATCCCATTGATCTTTGTACATCATTACCGTTTCGCGGCACTTCTGATTATACTCTTCAATGGAAATTTTCTTTCCTATATCGTCTTTGGTAATCCCTAATTCCTTTTCCACCTGCAATTCAACAGGAAGTCCGTGGGTATCCCAGCCGCCTTTGCGATTTACCTGAAATCCTTCCAAGGTTTTGAATCGGCAAAAAATATCTTTTACCGTACGCCCCATCACATGGTGGATACCCGGAGTTCCATTGGCCGATGGCGGCCCTTCATAAAATGTAAATGATGGACTTCCCTCACGCTGACTAACCGATTTCTCAAAAATCTTCTCTTCTTTCCAAAAGGCAAGAATTTCTGATGCCACTTGGGCGAGGTTTAATTCCTTAAATTCTTTGTATTTACTCACTTCTAACTAAAATAAGGGTCGCAATTTAGGGTTTTTTGGCCATTGACAGGAATAAAATGACTCTGCAAATCCAAATTAGAATTGCGTGTTATGGCATTAATTTTTCAGCGTTCAAGCCAGATAGTCTGAACCAAAATCTATAAAAAAGGATAATAACGATGATGTTTATTATCAGCATGATGAAAGAACCTTCGGCTCCAAAATTTCCACCCGTCAATAAAGGAGTTGAAAGAAATTGAGGATTAAAGATACCTAATTCATTATTTCCACTTACGGCAAGTCCAAGTATTGCTCCTTGGAAAAAATTCCAAGCCCAATGCAAGCCAACAGCCATTGAAATCGATCCCGTTTTTAATGTGACATAGCCCATTAAAAATCCGGAGGTAGAAATTGTAGCTATGCCAATAAATGTTACGTGATCGTTTGCTAAATGCATTAATCCGAAAAACACAGATGAAAAAAGTAACGAGTTAAAATTATTAAATTTCTCTTTCAAGATTGAAAGAATATGCCCTCGAGAAACAATCTCCTCGCTAATTGCAACCATAAAATAAAAGAACAAATCGAAATAGAACTGTTGAGTAAATCCGGCCCATTCAAATCTTATAATCCCAAATAAACTTGTAAGGATCATAAATACAACCATAAACAATGCGCCTATTCCAAAGCCTTTAACTAAGCCGCTCCGCACTGGAGTTATAAATATTGAACTGAGAGTTCGATGCTCTCTTCTCATGATGATATAGGTAGCCAAAATTGTTCCGGCAAAGATTCCAATATTAGTGGTTAACTTAATTTCATTTGGATAGGGCGCTATATTTCTGAAATTCCAATCAAAAAATAATTCATTGAAAATAAAAATTGGAACAAAGGCTATGAGCACACACCCGAACCATAGCAGATTATAAGTTAATAGACGTCCCAAAATACTCTTCATTGTTATCTTAGATGCTATTTGAGAATTCATTCTTGAATTACTCAGCGGAGCCGCTGCGGTCGTGAATACGGATTTTACTCAAATCAATTTCTTCATCTTCTTGCTCACCGTAGAAACTGGAATCAAAATCATCAATTACCAATTTGCCTTTTCCTTTGCGCGGCTTATCGAAAGTCATGATAAGTGCAGGAAGTAAAATCAAATTGGTGAACATAGAGATCAACAACGTAGTGGATGTTAACAAGCCCAAAGCAACAGTCCCTCCAAAATCAGAAAAAGCAAAAATGATAAACCCGGCAAAAAGCACAATGGAGGTGTACACAATACTCTTTCCCGTTTCCAATATACTTTCACTTACGGCTCGCGGAACAAAAAAACCAGTGGCGAGCAACTCCTGTCTATACTTTGCTAAAAAGCGAATTGAGTTGTCTACCGAGATTCCAAATGTGATACTGAATATTAATGCGGTGCTTGCTTTAAGCGGAATATGGAAATAGCCCATCAACCCAGCCGTGATCATCAAGGCAATTAAATTGGGAATCAATGAAATGAGAATCATGCGCGCATTGGCAAATAGAATTGCCATGGACAGCGTAATTAGGATGCACGCGAGTATCAGACTCTCGGTCAGGTTCTCAATTAAGAAATTATTTCCTTTGATGAAGATCTTTGACGAACCCGTAACCGTTACTGTAACCGAATCGCTTTTGGATCTTAGGATATCTTTTAAGTTAGCCACTAACAAAGCTGCCTTTGGCTCAATTACTTGCGTTACGAGTGAATCCATTTTCACTGAACCGATGTCTGCCATCTGCATAGAGATGCGCATTTTTTGATAGGTGGAGTCAACGAAAGAATTAAACAAGCCACTATTATCGGATTGATCTTTCAGGTAACCCAGAACATATTTGGCTTCTATGTCAGACGTTGGCAAATCATACCAATCCGGATTGTTATTATAGTAGGCTTGCCGCGATGCTTTTATAAAACTTAATATTGAAATCGGCCGTGATGTGACGGTGATCGAATCCAACGAAGATTCAAAAGCATCAATAGCTTTGGCAACTTTTAAATTTTGAAGAGGTTTTCTGCGTTTAGTTTGCAAGTCAACCTCAATCTCAAGCGGCATAATACCGCTGAAGTTTTCCTCCACAAATTTTAAATCTTTCTTTACCTGGCTCTCTTCGGGGATATCATCCACCATAAAGGAAACCGAGTAGAGTTTAGTCATTCCAAAAACAGCAAGACCTGTAATAACAACAGTTGCTATATAAATATAGACTCGATGGCGATGAACCAGCAGGTCAACCATTTTAACAAATCCACCCAGAATTTTAAAATCCAAATGCTTAAGGTGTTTTGGTAATGGCTCGGGCATCCAAGATAAAATGCCGGGGATCATAACTAAGCTTACAAAAAACAAAACAAGGATATTGATACCGGCTACAATACCAAACTCACGCAACACCATAATGTCTGTTGCGAGCAGCGTCAAAAAGCCAATGGCAACCGTAAGGTTGGTAAGGAAGGTAGCGAGGCCCATTTTTTGCACCACTGCGCGGATGGCCTCCATTTTGTTTTTCCGTTTTATGAACTCAAGGTGATACTTGTTCAGCAGGTAAATGGCGTTGGTAATACCAATAGTTACAATCACGGGTGGTATCAATCCGCTAAGCAAGCTTATTTTGAAACCAAATAACTTAATTGTACCAATCGTCCATATCACTACTACACCAATCATGATCATAGAAAAGATAACGGCCCGAACGGATCGGAAAAAAAGTAGCATGATAACCCCTGTGACTAAAGCAGAAAGAATAAGAAACATAGATAATTCTTTGCGCACCTGACTAACCATCACGGAACGCACAAACGGCAATCCCGCATAATGAATATTGATTCCTGTTTCTGCGACAAACTTATCGCCATACTTGATCAGGTCATTTGTTACGTCTACTCTTTTGGCTGAGTTGGCATACTCTTTTTTCATGGGCACCAAAATCATGGTGGCTCCATTTGTTAGGTTTACCAACTGCCCCATATAAAATTTCTGATCGCGGGCTATCGCCAATAAACTATCCAACTCATGTTGGGTGTTAATAGTATCGGGAAAAATTGGCGAGAGATAAAATTTTTTCTGAACAGTATCTTTTTGAATAAGTTTCAAAAGTGGCAGTGAAAGCACTTCGTTTACCCCTTCTATCTGCTTTAGCTCATTACTTAGCTTCTTTAATTTATTGAATCCATCTAGTTTGTAAATGGCGCTGTCTTTAACACCAACGGCCATTATGTTCCCATCTTCGCCAAACTGTTGTTTGAATTTGTTGAAGAAGATCATGTCGGGGTCATCCACCGGAACGGTGCGGGCAAACTCGTAGCTCATCTCCACCTGGGCCGCATAATATCCCATGAATACCGTAATGACGCCAATAATTGCTATTAGCAGTATTCTAAAACGGATAATAAGGTCGGCTACTTTAGACCACATACTGGAGGCTATTGTTAATTTTTTTTACGCGTAAAACTAAGAAAATTTGCTCAGGATAAGGGTTTGAGCCTTAGGATTTATACCGCTGGTATGCTGATTTAAATAC
>Ga0335394_10005058_pt1 | contig 14960 bp, 14 predicted proteins | sample MAT03_FD_205741 | JGI IMG/M metagenome (GOLD analysis project Ga0335394, IMG submission 205741) | Freshwater microbial communities from Lake Fryxell liftoff mats and glacier meltwater in Antarctica - MAT-03 (spades assembly) (version 2) ...
TGGCCGGCTTGCGCCAGGGTGCGTGCGCATGCGATGCCCGCGATGCCTGCGCCGATGACGGCGATGTGCCTGAACTCTGGCATGGGTATCGCTCCTGTTGTTGTAGGAGGCCGACTTTACACGCCTTGTTCAGGCATGGCCGTGGCGCGACAGCAGGGCCTGGCGCGTCGCGGGACTGTCCAGTTGCTTGAGCCACCACTGCAGCGCACGGCCCTGGCGCGTGCGGCTGGCACCCCGCCAGGCGTAGTGCACTCGCACCGTGCGCGGCGGGCGTTCGGTCTGGCGCACCACCAGCCGGCCGCTGGCAATGTAGTCGGCGGCCATGCATTCGGGGACGTGGCCGCCACCCAGGCCGCGCAACTGGGCATCGATCTTGGCCCGCATGTGGGACACGGTGAACACATCCTGACCGTCGAACAGGCCGACCGTCATGCCGTTGCCGCGGGGTATGGAGTCTGCGGCAGCAATGGCGCGGTGCTGGCGCAGCATCGAATCGGACAGCGGCTCGGTCGCGGTGGCAAGCGGGTGGTGGGGTGCCACTGCATAGACGAAGCGCGCCTCGCCGAGCGGCCGGCTGTGGACGTCGGAATGGTTGGTGTAGTCGGTCACCCCGATGGCCAGGTCCGCCTGACCGGAGGTCAAGGCGAACAGCGTGCCCGAGAGGGACTCCTCGCGCAGGCGCACGCGGGTCGGGGGGGCCAGGGCAAAGAAGCTCTCGCTCAGTTCCATCAGCGTCACCTGCGAGATGATGCTGTCCACGGCAATCGTCAGCTGGGATTCCCATCCGGTGGCCACGCGCTTCACGCGGTTGGCCATGGCGTCGATCGCTTCCAGCACATGGGCGCCTTCGGTCAGCAGCTCGGCGCCGGCGCTCGTCAGGCGGGCCTGCCGCGTGCTGCGGTCGAACAGCAGCACATCGAGTGCCTCCTCGATCTGGCGCACACGGTAGGTGAGTGCACTGGGCACCAGCCCGATCGCCCGCGCTGCCGCAGCAAAGCTGCCGGCCCGGGCAATGGATTGCAGCATGGACAGGGCGTCCGGGGTCAGGACATCGCGCGGGTTGGCCATGGACTATTCAAAAAATTTGAATGATGCCATCAAATCTGCAGCACCTGCAATCCGCGATGCTGGCCTAAAGTCCAACGATCGTCATCCACAGGAACGCACCATGTTGACCTTGCGCAGATCCGCTGACCGGGGCTTCGCCGACCACGGCTGGCTGAAGTCCCACCACAGCTTTTCGTTTGCCGGCTACCAAGATCCGGCCCACATGGGCTGGGGCAACCTGCGCGTCATCAACGAGGACCGTATCGCGCCGGGTGCCGGCTTTGGCACCCATGGCCACCGCGACATGGAGATCATCAGCTATGTGCTGAGCGGCGAACTGGCACACAAGGACACGCTGGGCAACGTCCGGGGCATTCCCCCGGGCGACGTGCAGCGCATGAGTGCGGGCACCGGGGTGCGCCACAGCGAGTTCAACCACGCGCCGAACGAGAGCACCCATTTCCTGCAGATCTGGATCGAGCCCGACGTCACCGGCATTGCGCCGGGATACGAGCAGAAAACTTTCGAAACCGCAGACAAGCAGGGCCGCCTGCGGCTGGTCGCGGCACCCGCCGGTGCGGATGGCGCGGTGACAATCCATGCCGACGCCTCGATGTATGCCGGGCTGTTCGACGGGGCCGAATCGGCCTCGCTGGAACTGCGCAGCGGCCGCAAGGGCTATGTGCATCTGGTGCGTGGTCAACTGACGGTAAACGGGCAGACCCTGTCTGCCGGCGACGCTGCGCTGCTCGATGGCGAGCGTCGGGTCGACCTGTCCGGTGGCGTACACGCCGAGGTGCTGGTTTTCGACCTGGCCGCCTGAGTTGCGCTGCACCTGGCCCTGATCGCCACCGGCATGCAGTCGATTCATTTTCATTTTCACAACGGAGTTCACGAATGGCAAAAGTAGCAGTGGTTTTTCATTCCGGATATGGTCACACCTTGCGCATGGCGCAGGTCATCGCCGAGGGTGCCGATGCGGAGCTGATCGCCATCGACGCCGACGGCAACCTGCCCGACGGCGGCTGGGACACGCTGGCCGCGGCCGATGCCATCATCTTCGGCTCGCCGACCTACATGGCCAACGTGAGCTGGCAGTTCAAGAAATTCGCCGACGCCTCCAGCAAGCAGTGGTACGTGCAGGCCTGGAAGGACAAACTGGCCGCCGGCTTCACCAACAGCGCCGGCCTGAACGGCGACAAGCTGGCCACCCTGAACAGCCTGTTCGGTCTGGCCATGCAGCACAGCATGATCTGGGTCAGCCAGGGCCTGATGCCCAGCAATGCCCGGGCCACCACCCGCAACGACATCAACAACCTGGTGTCTTACAGCGGTGCCATGGCGCAGTCGCCGTCGGACGCGGGTGCCGACGCGATCCCCAGCGGTGACATCGAGACCGCGCGCCTGTTCGGCCAGCGCGTCGCCGAGGTGGCCCGCAAGTACCGCGGCTGATCGGGCCAAACCTACAATGGGCGCATGTTTGTCCACCTGCGCCTGCACACCGAATTTTCCGTAGTCGACGGCACCAACCGCATCGATGACGTGGTCGCGGCGGCCGCCGCCGACGGCCAGCCTGCACTGGGCATTACCGATCTGAACAACCTGTTCGGAGCCATCAAGTTCTACAAGGCGGCGCGCGGCAAGGGCGTCAAGCCGCTGATCGGCGCTGAAATCCTGTGCGAGGGGCTGGGCACGGATGCCCAGGCCTCCTGGCGCATGCTGCTGCTGGTGCAGAACCAGCAGGGGTATCTGCATCTGTCCGAGTTGCTGGCGCGGGCCTACACCCGCAATATGGGGCGGGGGCAGCCGGCGGTCCAGTGGGCCTGGCTCGAAGAGTTGTCTGGCGGGCTGATTGCGCTGTCAGGCGCGCAGGCCGGCGCAGTGGGGCAGGCGCTGGTGCAGGGCGACACGGCACGCGCGCATGCCATCGCGCTGCAACTGGCTGCCTGTTTCCCGCACCGGTTCTACATCGAGTTGCAGCGGGCTGGGCGACCCGACGACGAACGCCACGTGGTGGCGGCGGCGCAGCTCGCAGCGCGCATGGGCTTGCCGGTGGTGGCCACCCATCCGGTGCAGTTCACCGCACCCGACGACTACGAGGCGCATGAGGCGCGCGTGTGCATTGCAGACGGCGAGGTGCTGGGCAATACCCGGCGGGTGCGCCGCTTCACCCGTGAACAGTATTTCAAGAGCAGTGCCCAGATGCAAGCGCTGTTCGCCGATCTGCCTTCGGCCACTGCCAATGCGCTCGAGATCGCCAAGCGCTGCAACCTGACGCTGGTGCTGGGCAAACCGCAGCTGCCGGACTTTCCCACGCCGATGGTCAACGGGCAGCAGATGAGCCCGCAGGACTACTTCCGCCATGCGTCGCACGAGGGTCTGAATGACCGTCTTGCGCATCTGTACCCGGACGCGGCGCGGCGCGAGCAGGAGCGCCCACGGTATCTGGAGCGCCTGGAGTTCGAAATCGCGACCATTCTGAAGATGGGTTTCCCCGGCTACTTCCTGATCGTCGGCGACTTCATCCACTGGGCCAGGCACAACGGCTGCCCGGTCGGCCCCGGCCGGGGCTCTGGCGCCGGGTCGCTGGTGGCCTATTCGCTCAAGATCACCGACCTGGACCCTTTGCAATACAACCTTCTTTTCGAGCGCTTCTTGAATCCTGAGCGGGTCTCCATGCCCGACTTCGACATCGACTTCTGTCAGGCCAACCGCGACCGCGTCATCGACTACGTCAAGTCCAAGTATGGCAAGGAAGCGGTGAGCCAGATCGTCACCTTCGGAACCATGGCCGCGCGCGCCGCCATCCGGGACGTCGGGCGGGTGCTCGACATGAGTTACACCTTTTGCGATGGCATCAGCAAGCTGATACCGAACAAGCCCGGCACCCACATCACCATCGACGGCGCCATCAAGGCCGAGCCGGTGCTGGCCGAGCGACTGGCCAAGGAGGACGACGTCAAGACCCTGCTGGCACTGGCCCAGAAGCTCGAAGGCATGACACGCAACGTGGGCATGCACGCCGGTGGTGTGCTGATCGCCCCCGGCAAGCTGACCGACTTCTGCCCGCTGTACCAGCAGCCCGGCAGCGACTCTGCCGTGAGCCAGTACGACAAGGACGACGTCGAGGCGATCGGCCTGGTCAAGTTCGACTTTCTGGGGCTGGCCACGCTGACTATCCTGGAGATCGCCAAGCACATGATCGTGGCCCGCCACAAGGGCCAGGAGCACTTTGCCTTCGAGAACCTGCCGCTGGACGACCCCCGGGTCTACAAGCTGTTCGCCGACGGCCTGACCGAAGCCGTGTTCCAGTTTGAATCGCGCGGCATGCAGGGCATGTTGCGCGACGCCAAGCCGACGCGGCTGGAAGACCTGATCGCACTGAACGCCCTGTACCGCCCCGGCCCGATGGACCTGATCCCGACCTTCGTGGCGCGCAAGAACGGCCGCGAGTTGGTCGAGTACCCGCACCCGATGGTGGCCGACATGCTGTCCGAAACCTACGGCATCATGGTCTACCAGGAACAGGTGATGCAGACCGCGCAGATCCTGGGCGGTTATTCGCTCGGTGGTGCCGACATGCTGCGCCGGGCCATGGGCAAGAAGAAGCCCGAGGAGATGGCCGAGCACCGGCAGATCTTCCGCGACGGTGCCGCCAAGAACCAGATCGACGAGACCCAGGCCGACGAGGTCTTCGACCTGATGGAGAAGTTCGCCGGCTACGGCTTCAACAAGTCGCACGCTGCTGCCTACTCGCTGCTGGCCTACCACACGGCCTGGCTCAAGGTGCACTACACGGCCGAGTTCTTCTGCGCCAACATGACGGTCGAGATGGACGACACCGACAAGCTGCGCGTGTTGTTCGAGGACGCCGGCAAGATGGGTGTGGCTTTCGAGCCGCCGGACATCAACCGCGGCGTGTACCGGTTCGAGCCGGTGTCGGACAAGCGCATCCGTTATGGCCTGGGCGCCATCAAGGGCACCGGCCAGCAGGCCATTGACGCCATCGTGGCGGCGCGCGATGCCGATGGCCGGTTCACCAGCCTGTTTGATTTTTGCGTACGAGTAGACCGCACCCGCCTGAACAAACGCTGCCTCGAGGCGCTGATCAAGGGCGGTGCCTTCGACTCGCTGCAGCGCAACCGCGCTGCCCTGGTGGCCTCGATCGACCGCGCCTTCGAGTTTGCCAATGCGACGCAGGCCAATGCCAACCAGACCGGCCTGTTCGACATGGGTGGTGAAGACGAGCACGGCTCCAGCACCCAGGCCCCGGATCTGGTCGCTGCGCTGCCCTGGGGTGTGAAAGAGCAGTTGACCCTGGAGAAGACGGCGATCGGTTTCTACCTGTCGGGCCACCTGTTCGACGAAGTGGCCACCGAGGTGCGCCGCTTTGCCAAGCGCCACATCGACGACCTGATCGACACCCGCGAGCCGCAACTGCTGGCGGGCATCGTGACCGACTTCCGCGTGATCAATGGCCAGCGCGGCAAGCTCGCATTGTTCAAGCTCGACGACAAATCCGGCGTGATCGAGGCCCGCGTCGACGAAGCGCTGATCAACGCGCACAAGAACCTGCTCAAGGACGATGCGCTGATCATCGTGATGGGCAAGCTGCAGCCCGACCGTTTTGCCGGCGGCATGCAGCTCACCGTGAACCAGATCTGGGATCTGGAGCAGGCGCGCTGCCGATTCGGCAAGTTCCTGCGCGTGGCAGTCAACGGCCACGCCCCCGAGGTCGACCGCATTCTGAAGGCCTTTCCGGCCCAGCGCGAAGAGACCGAACAAGGTGAAGTGGTCCGAGGCCTCGGTATCCGGCTCAGCGTCACCCGCAGCAGCGAAGCCGGTGCGGCCAGTGCGGAGTTGCAGCTCTCCGACTTGATGCGATTCTTCCCGACCGATGCTGCGCTGGCGCAGTGGCGGGCGCAGGCGGACCAGGGGCAGGCGGTGATCGTGTACGACTGATCTTCGCGGGTGCGTCGCCCCAGGCGTGTGGGTTTGCTGTTGCGTCGCCCAAGGCGTGTGGGGGCCGGGTGCGGCGCTTCACTGGGGCGGTCGGGCGCTGAACGCGCCGACTGCCTTGCGGTGCTCGGTCTTGCGGCCGCATCGCCAAAATCGCTGCGTTCGCTGCGCTCTCTACGCTCAGACAGTGGCGATGAGTCAGGTGACGAAGGCGCTGCGCGCTGGCCGCAAGCCCTGCGCTCCTCAGCGCCCCAGAGGCGCGCCGCACCCGGCCCCCACACGCCTTGGGCGACGAGTGTTTGGCGGGGGGGTGGAGCGTGGTGGGCCTGCGGCGGCTGGTCGCGCGCCGGTTTGGCCTGCGCGCCCACGCGAGTTTGGCGATGCGACCCGCCACCGAGCACCGCAGGTCCGTCGGCGCGTTCAGCGCCCGACCGCGCCGACGTGAGCCCCCACCGGGAACCGCCTGCCGCGACGCGGGCCACCGCCAAGGTAGTCCCGACCCAACCCAACCCAACCCAACCCAAGTCAACGCCAACGTCAACGTCAACGTCAACGTCAACGCAGCCGAGCCGGCCCTTCAGTCCCGCGGCCGAAAGCTGATCTCCAGCACGGGTGGAATCCGCCCGTCCACATCGCGCGGCAGCACCTCGGTCTTGTCGATCGCCTTCAGTACCGCCTCGTCCCATGACCTGATTCCGCTGCTCTTGGTCAGCTTGCGGCTGACAATCGTCCCGTCGAGTGCGGTCCGTACCTCGACCACCGCCTCGGGATTGGTGACCAGGGTTTCGATGTACACGATGTTGGGCCGGATCCTGGCCACCAGCTTGCTGCCATAACCCGCCGATGGCCCCGACGACTGCAATGCCGTGCCGCTGGACGCCGGCGTGCCGGAACTGCCCGCCAGCCCAGCCATACGCTGCAGATTGGCCTTGCGCTGCTCCTCCAGGCGTTGGCTCGCCTCCTGCTGCGCCTTAACGACCTCGCTCTTGCGTTTGGCGTCCTGCTCGGCCTTGAGCTTCTCGGCGGCCAGACGCTGGTCCAGCTCGCGCTGCTTTTCCTGCGCCTTGCGTTGCTTGTCCTGCTCCAGCTTCTCGGCCGTCTGCTGCTTTTCCTTTTGTTGGCGCTGCTTCTCCCGCTCCAGGGCGATCTGTGGATCCGGCAATCGGGGCGTTGTGGTGACCGGGGGCGGGGCCGGCGTTGGTAGCACGGCCGCGGGAGGTGGGGGCGGGGGTGCGGGTGGCGGTGCGGCCTGCTGCGGAACCGCCGACCACAACTCTGCTTCTGCAACGGTGGTGGCGGGTGACTGCTTCCAATGCACGCCCCAGGTCAGGGCCGCCGCCAGAAAGGCGTGGGCCACAATGGCCAGCCCGATGGCCCGGACCAGCCCTGGGGTCGGGGGTGGCGCAAATTCGAGCCGGTCTGCCGTTGCATTCATTGCCATGTCGCCCGTGTCAGGGGGTGAGTTGCACCGACAGCCCGACTCGCTGTACGCCGGCCCGCTGCAGCGTGTCCATGACCTTCACGACCACCTCGTACTTGACACTGCGGTCGGCACTGATCACCACAGCCGGGTTGCTGGCCCCGGCCTGGGCCTTCTTGACGGCTGCAGCCACATCGCGCAAGGTCGTGCGGCTGGTCTTGTCCTGCAGCTTCAGCTGCAGCGTTTCGTCCTTGGCGATCACGATCTGCACCACCTGATCAGGCTGCTTGGCCGCCTTGCCCACGCTGGGCAGATCGATCACGCTGGGTGTGATGAGGGGTGCGGTCACCATGAAAATAATCAGCAGCACCAGCATCACGTCGATGAACGGGACCATGTTGATCTCGTTCATGGCGCGGCGGCCCCGGCCCCGGCTCACCGTGGAGGGCATCGGTGCGGCTCCCTAGCGCCCCGAGGCCGGCTGGGCCCCGACGTTACGCTGCAGAATGTTGGAGAACTCCTCGATGAAGGTCTCCAGCCGGATGGCGATGCGGTCGATGTCGCGCGCAAAGCGGTTGTAGGCCACCACCGCCGGAATGGCCGCGAACAGCCCGATGGCCGTGGCCACCAGGGCTTCGGCGATGCCGGGCGCCACGGACGCCAGCGTCACCTGCTGCAGGTTGGCCAGGCCGGTGAAGGCATGCATGATGCCCCAGACCGTGCCGAACAATCCGACATAGGGCGAGACCGAACCGACCGACGCCAGAAAGGACAGGTTCGACTCCACCTCGTCCATCTCGCGCTGAAAGCTGGCCCGCATGGCGCGCCGGGCGCCGTCCATCAGGGTGCCGGAGTCGGTGATGCGACGCTCGCGCAGCTTTTGAAACTCGCGCATGCCGCTGGCAAAGATGCGCTCCATGGCACCGGACTCGCGGGCGTTCTTGGTGGCAGCGGCAAACAGGTCGTTCAGGCTGGTGCCAGACCAGAATTCGCGCTCGAAGGTTTCGTTGAGTGCCTTGATGCGCCGGATCGCGAACAGCTTGCGAAAGATCGCAGCCCAGCTGGAAACCGACACCAGCACCAACAGCACCATGACCGCCTGCACCACCAGGCTGGCGTTCAGCACCAGATGCAGGATCGAGAGGTCTTGGTTCATGGTTGCAGTGCTTTCAGGATGTCGGCGGGGATTCTCGCAGGCTGGAAGCGGCTCTCCAGGATCCATCCGATGCGGATGCGGGCCTCGCACAACAAGTCGCCACCCGGTGCGGTGCCGCGATGCGCCTGCTGCCCGATTGTCAGTGACGCCCGGCCGATCTTCAGCGGCCAGGCTGTAACAAGAAGTTGGTCGTCCAGTCGTGCCGGGCGGTGGTGGCGCAGCTGCGTTTCGCTGACCACGAACATGCCACCGGTTGCCACCCGCAGCGCTTGCTGCCTGATGCCCAGGCTGCGCAGCCACTCGGTGCGAGCCCGCTCGAAAAACTTCAGGTAGTTGGCATAAAAAACGATGCCGCCGGCATCGGTGTCTTCCCAGTAGACCCGCACCGGCCAGACGAAGGCGCCCGTGGGTGGCTGGGCCATGGGATTCATCCGAGCAGGTGCGCCAGGCGATCCACCGCTGTGCGCAGGTGGTCCATCGAACTGGCGGTAGAGAAGCGGACAAAACCTGCCGTGTCGGCCTGGCCGAAGTCCCGCCCCGGGGTGATGGCCACCCGGGCCCGGTGCAGCACCTCGAAGGCGAAGTCCCAGCTGCCGGCGATGCCCAGGCGGGCGCAGGCCGCCGAACAGTCGGCCCAGGCGTAGAACGCGCCGTCGGGCAGCACCGGCACCGGCAGGCCGAGGCGCTCCAGGGCGGGTACGAAGAAGTCGCGCCGGGCCTTGAACTCCGCCCGCCTGCGCTCGTACTCGGCCAGGCTGTCTGCCTCGAAGCAGGCCAGCGCGGCGTGTTGCGCCACCGTGCTGGGACAGATGAACAGGTTTTGCGCGAGCCGCTCGATCACCGGCACCAGCGCCTCGGGAACCACCAGCCAGCCCAGCCGCCAACCGGTCATGCTGAAGTACTTGCTGAAGCTGTTGATGCTGATGACCTGGTCGTCCAGGGCCAGCGCTGTCTGCCCGAAATGGGCATCGAAGCTCAGCCCCAAATAGATCTCGTCGACGATCGTCACGCCACCGCGCTGCTGCACCAGCGCATGGATGCGCTGCAGTTCGCGCGGGTCGATCGAGGTGCCGGTGGGGTTGGACGGCGACGCCAGCAACACGCCGCGCGTTCGGCCCGCCTGCCAGGCATCCTGCACGCGGTCGGCGCTGAGCTGGAACCGTTCGGCAGCGGTGGCCGGCAGCAGCACGGCACGGCCATCGGCGGCACCGACAAACTGCCGGTTGCAGGGGTAGCTGGGGTCGGGCATCAGGATCTCGTCGTGCGGATCGATCAGGGCCAGGCAGGCCATCTGCAGCGCGGCCGAGGCACCGGCCGTGACGATGATGCGCGAAGCCGGCACCTGCACCTGGAACCGGCCGCGGTACCAGTCGCTGATGCGTTCGCGCAAGGCCGGCAGGCCGGTGGCTGCGGTGTATTGCGTCCGCCCGTCGCGGATGGCCCGTGCGGCCGCTTCCTGCACGGCGGGTGGCGCCGTGAAATCGGGCTCGCCGATGTTCAGGTGCAGCACGGGCGCATCTGCCGGGCCCGCTTCGGAGGCGAGCTTCGCCGCCGCCTTGCCGATCTCCATCACATAGAACGGTTCGATGCGCTGCGCGCGGTTCGAGATCCTCATGCTGAAGGCAGCGGCAGCGGCAGCGGCAGCGGCGGGTGGGCTATCAGGCACGCGAGCGGTGGTTGCCACGGTCGTTGGCAACTTCGTCGGCCCGCAACTGTGCTGCCAGTTTGTTGAGCACGGCATTCACGTACTTGTGGCCGTCGGTGCCGCCGAATTCCTTGGCGAGTTCGATGCATTCGTTGAGCACGACCCGCCAGGGGACGTCGAGGCAATGGTGGAACTCGTAGGCGCCGATCCACATCGTGGCCCGTTCGACCGGAGAAATCTCTTCCATCTTGCGGTCGAGCAGGGGCAGGATCCAGGCGTCGAGCTGCGCGTTTTCGGCTACACAGCCGGTCAGCAGGGCATCGTAGTGGGCGCTATCGCATTTGCCGAAGCCGACCAGGTCACGCGTGAAGGCATCGATATCGGCCAGGCTGTTGCGCCCCACCAGGTGCTGGTAGAGGCCCTGCAGGCCGAATTCGCGCGAGCGGCTGCGGGCCGACTTGCTGCCGGCCTTGCGCACGCCGGTGCTGGTGAGGCCGGTGCGCGACTGGCGCGGCGGGCGGGCTACCGGCTGCCGCTGCGCTGCGGGCCGGCCGGCCGCAGCGCCAGCATCGTGGTCTGCAGCTAGCAACATGGCATCTGCCGTGGGGCGTGCGGTGCTCATGCCAGGCTCTCCACCAAATTGGCCATTTCAACCGCAACACGGGCGGCATCGCGCCCCTTGTCCTCCTGGCGCGCCACGGCCTGCGCCAGGTTCTCGGTGGTCAGGATGGCATTGGCCACCGGCAATTGGTAGTCCAGTGCCACCCGGCTGACGCCCGCGCTAGACTCGTTGGCCACCAGCTCGAAGTGATAGGTCTCGCCGCGGATGATGCAGCCCAGCGCGATCAGGGCATCGTAGCGGGCCGACTCGGCCATCGCCTGCAGGGCCACCGGCACCTCGAGGGCGCCGGGCACCTGCACGAGGTCGACATGGGCGTCGGGCACGCCGAGTGTGCGCAGCTCGGCCTTGCAGGCCTCGGCCAGGGCGTTGGTGATGTCGGCGTTGAAGCGCGCCTGCACGATGCCAATCTGAAGCTTCTTGCCCTGGAGGCGGTCTTCGCCGCTGCCGGGTTTTCCCTTGTCTGCGCCAAACATGGTAGTGGTTTCCGTGGTTCGTGGTCTGTACTGGGCTGGCTGCCGCTCAACGGGACAGGTAGCCGGCGATTTCGAGCCCATAGCCCACCATGCTGGGCATGCGGCGCGGGTTACCCATCAATTGCATGCGGTGCACGCCGCACTCGCGCAGGATCTGTGCGCCCACGCCATAGGTGCGCAGGTCCATGCGGCCCCGCTGCGGGCCATGGCTGGCTTGCGCCGTGCCTTCGAATTGCGACAGCAACTGCGCGGCCGACTCGCCGCAGTTGAGCAGCACCACCACGCCGCGCCCCTCGCTGGCAATGCGCGCCAGGCAGGCGTCCAGGCTCCAGGAATGCATGGCCCGGTTGACCTCGAGCACGTCGAGCACCGACAGCGGTTCGTGCACCCGCACCGGCACGACGTCCTGCGGGCCCCAGCTGCCACGCACCAGCGCCAGGTGGATGCCCTGGCCCGGCTTGTCGCGAAAGGCATGCGCGGTGAACACGCCGCTGGCGGTCTGCAACGGCCGCGTGCCGAGCCGTTCGATCAGCGACTCGACCCGGCTGCGGTGTTCGATCAGGCTGGCGATGGTGCCGATCTTCAGGCTGTGCTCGGCGGCGAACAGCTGCAGGTCGGGCAGGCGTGCCATGGTGCCGTCGTCTTTCATGATCTCGCAGATGACGGCGGCCGGCGAGCAGCCCGCCATCGCGGCCAGGTCGCAGCCGGCCTCGGTATGGCCGGCGCGCATCAGAACCCCGCCATCGACCGCCTGCAGCGGAAAGATGTGCCCGGGCTGGACCAGATCGTCGGGCCGCGCCCGCGCGGCCACGGCGGCCTGCACCGTGCGCGCCCGGTCCGCGGCGGAGATGCCGGTGGTGACACCCTCGGCCGCCTCGATGGACACCGTGAAGGCGGTGCCCTTCTTGTCGCCGTTGCGCGCTGCCATCGGCGGCAACTGCAGCCGTTCGCAGGTCTGGCGTGTCAGCGTCAGGCAGATCAGGCCGCGGCCAAAGCGCGCCATGAAGTTGATGGCAGCCGCATCCACATGGTCGGCCGCCAGGATGAGGTCGCCTTCGTTCTCGCGGTCTTCCTCGTCAACCAGGATCACCATGCGGCCAGCGCGCAGGTCGGCCACGATATCCTCCACCGGCGAAATGGACGCGGCCACCAAACTTCTCATGAATGTCCTTGTGCGGATGTAGCTGCAGATGCGGGGGCGCTAAGCATGCGCTCGACATAGCGCGCGATGAGGTCGATCTCGAGGTTGACCTGTGCGCCGGCTGCCAGATGGCCCAGCGCCGTATTTTCGATCGTGTGGGGAATCAGGTTGATGCTGATCGTGCACCCGTCGGCGGCATCGATGACCCGGTTGACCGTGAGGCTCACGCCATTGACGGTGATCGACCCCTTGTACGCCAGATAGCGCGCCAGCATCGCGGGAATCTGCAGGCACAGCTGCCAGCTTTCGCCGACCTGCTCGAAGCTGTGCACGCTGCCGACGCCGTCGATATGGCCAGACACCAGGTGGCCGCCCAGGCGGTCGTGTGCGCGCAGCGCCTTTTCCAGGTTGACCGGCCCGGCACCGTCCAGCCCGGCGGTGCAGGCCAGCGATTCTGCCGAGACGTCGATGCAAAACTGCCGCCGGGCCGCATCGAACCGGGTGACCGTCATGCAGGCGCCATTGAGCGCGATGCTGTCGCCCAGACCGACATCGTCCAGGTAGGTGGCAGGGGTTTCGATGGTGAGACGCTTGCCATGGGCGGGTGAGCTGCCGAGGGCGTCGGTGGCGACGATGCGCCCCACGCCGGTGATGATTCCGGTGAACATGGCGCTATTTTCTCCGAGTTTCGCGCCCTGCCGGGCGCCAGGGTGAACTAAAAGCGCGATCGGCCCGGCAGGCGCGCCAGCAGGCGCAGATCGGGCCCGACCATCGCACTCGACATGAATTCCAGGCCGATGGCCTGGTCGAGTTGCGCCAGCGGCCCGAAGGCGGCCATATCGCGCCCCTGCCCGATCAGCGTGGGTGCCAGATACACCAGCAGTTCATCGACCAGCCCTTCGCGCAGCAGCGACCCGTTGAGCTTGTGGCCGGCCTCGACATGCAGCTCGTTGACGCCTTGGGCCGCCAGGTCGCGCAGCACGGCGGGCAGGTCGACCTTGTGGCCTGCACCGGGCATCAGGCGCACGGTGGCGCCGCGCTGCTGCAGCGCGCGGGCGCGGTCGTCTGGCGGTACGGCGCCATAGATCCAGACTGCGCGGCCTTCGATGAACAGCTGGGCATCTGGTGGCGTGTCGAGCCGGCTGTCGATGATGACCAGCGGCGGCTGGCGCGGGCAGGGCGCCAGGCGCACGTCCAGCCGCGGGTTGTCTTCGCGCACGGTGCCGATGCCGGTCAGGATGGCGCCAGCGCGGGCGCGCCAGGCATGGCCGTCGGCGCGTGCCGGCCCGGAGGTGATCCATTGGCTGGTACCGTTGTCGAGCGCGGTCTTGCCGTCCAGCGATGCCGCCACCTTGAGGCGCACCCAGGGCGTCTTGCGGACCATGCGGCTGAAGAAGCCGAGGTTGAGTTCGCGGGCCTCGTCGGCCAGCAGGCCGGTGTCGACCCGGGCGCCCGCAGCGCGCAGCCGTGCGAAGCCCTGGCCGCCGACCAGCGGGTTGGGGTCGGCCAGCGCGGCCACGACGCGCCCGACGCCGGCTGCCGCCAGAGCGTCGCAACACGGGCCGGTGCGCCCATGGTGGGCACAGGGCTCGAGCGTGACGTAGGCCGTGGCACCAACGGTGGCGTGGCCGCGGGCCTGGGCATCGCGCAGGGCCATGATCTCGGCATGGGCCTCACCCGCCGGTTGTGTGTGGCCGCTGCCGATGACCCTGCCATCCGCATCGGTCAGCACACAGCCCACGCGGGGATTGGGCTCGGTCAGGCCCACCGCGCGGGCCGCCAACTGCAGCGCCTCGCGCATGCAGTGCAGGTCGTGGTCGTGGTTCAAGGGGGGGCTTGCGCGCAGAAGAAGTGCCCGGCTCAGCGCAGCGGGCTATACAGCGGCATCGGGTACTTTTCGTAAGGGTACTTGAGCCAGGTGCCTTCGGTGATGGTGTAGGCCGCCTTGCCGTGCTGGGTGGCCGTGCGCACCGCATAGATGCGCCCCAGCACCCAGATCGGCAGGTGGTCCATGTTGCGCGGCATGGGATTCTTGAGCACCACCATGACCATCTGGTTGGCCGGTGGAGAAGGGCGGTGGATGCAGGCGCCGTAGTAGGGCACCAGCAGGATCGCGCGCGACAGGCCGTCGCCGGGCTCCAGCAAGACCGGAAAGCCGGTCAGGCGCACCGGTTGGTCGTCGGTGAAGGTGACGGCCGGTGCGGCATCCCACTCGCGCTGGATCTTTTCCATCGCCTGCACTGCGCGCGGGTCGCTGTCGCCGAGGCGCCCAATATCGAGCTCTTCGAGGAAGCGGCCCGGATTGAAGCCCGGGGGCGACAGCTCGTTCCAGCGCATGTCCCGCACACCCGGTGGCGGCCTGGGCACCGAAAGCCGCCGCGCTGCCTCGACCCGGGCGCGCATGGTCTCGACGGCATTCTGAGCTGGCATTTCGGTGGCATGCAGCCGCCCGGTGCCCCACAGCGCACACGAAGCAGCAAGCAGCAGTCGCCGGCGG
>Ga0335394_10005059_pt1 | contig 14958 bp, 10 predicted proteins | sample MAT03_FD_205741 | JGI IMG/M metagenome (GOLD analysis project Ga0335394, IMG submission 205741) | Freshwater microbial communities from Lake Fryxell liftoff mats and glacier meltwater in Antarctica - MAT-03 (spades assembly) (version 2) ...
GCAACGAACCCTTTGGTGTCGCTCAGGAAATGCACCGACACATAGTCGTGCGTGCTATCTCCAGCGATCACCGCCCATGTGAGTCCGTTGTCGATCGACTTTACAATGGTGCCCTCGCTCCCCACGGTGTAACCTGTGGAGAACGAAGGGAACATCACATCGTAGAGCTTGGCCGTGGTACCTGATGGCACCAACGTCCATTGACCATGGCACAGCAAGGAGATGGACCAGATAAAGAACGCAGCTGTCACGCGGAAGGCAGGTTCGATGTTCATGTAACGAACGTACGCACAATGCGTGGGTCCACCGACGTCCTGTCACTCATCATACGTACATGCGTGTACTGCTATGTGAAAAACACCGGCCCCCAAAACGATCGCGATCCATATTTGTGAACGAGGGGGAAACGCACCTAACAACATACAGGGGCCAATGTTGCAATGAGGGAGACCTCCCATTGGCTCAGTAACTCACCGTCACCCCAACTCCCAATCCCATATCACTGTCATAGTGCGTGGAGAGGGCCACCCAGTTCTTCAAAATATACCGCAACCGCCCCATGTATTCCAGGTCGCTGTTGCCCATCATATCCAAGCGCAGACGTGGCGAGAGCGGGATGTCCTCGCGCATCAGTTGCAGGCGGAAGCGTTCGTCGGTATCTACTCGCACATCAGCGACAACCAGCATGGGCAGAGTGTACTGGAAGCCGATATGCGCCACGCTTCGGCTGTTCTTCGTGTTGCGCTGTTGGAAAAGGTTGTCCTCGGGCATGCCGTTCTCTTCGGTGCGCGTACGCCAGTCGATGCCGATGTACGGGAAGAGCCATTGCATCTTGCCGAGATAGCGGCCGAAATGCGTTTCTACTTCCTGCCCGTGCATTTCGGTGTAGCCCAAGCGCCATTCGGCCTGTAGGTTCCAGCGCTTGTTCTGCAGCATCATCTCGCCGTCGTTGCCGTTGGTGGCGATGTCGTTCTGGAACATGAAGTGCCAGCTCTTGTCGTCCTTGAGAAAAGTGCGCCATGAGTTCTTCGGCAGCGGTAAAGTGGGATCCGCGGGTGCATCTTCATAGCTGAACACGCGGCCCATGCCGCTCATCATGTGGTAGAGGATGTGGCAGTGGAAGAACCAGTCGCCCTCCTCAGTACCAAGGAATTCGATGGTGTCGGTCTCCATGGGCATGATATCAAGCACGTTCTTCAGCGGCGCATGATCGCCCTGCCCGTTGAGCACGCGGAAGAAGTGGCCGTGCAGGTGCATGGGGTGGCGCATCATGGAGTTGTTGTAGATGACGATGCGCACATGCTCGCCCTTTCGGATCATGATCTTGTCGGTCTCTGAAATGGTCTTGTTGTCGATGGCCCAGAGGTAGCGGTTCATGTTGCCCGTGAGTTCAAAGCGCAACTCCTTCACAGGACCCGGCGGCAGCGCGGTGCTGGTCGGTGAGCGCAGCATGGCGTAGTTCAGCGTCACGATGTCCGATAGCGCATTGCTGTTGTACATGCCTCCACCGCCATGGTCCATGCCCGCGTGCTCGCCTTTCCTCTCCTCTTTCACTCTCTCACTCTTTCTCTCTTCCTTCCCAATGATCTCCGGATACATCACCACGTTCATGTCCATCTGCTGAAGGCTCATGTTCATCCCCATGTCGTCGAGGTTCCCATCCATCTTCATCATACCGTTCATCATCTTCATCCCCGCGAAGTACTTGAGCGCTTCCAGCGGTGCAGCGAGTTGCTTGATCCCGCTGCCCAGCCACACCGATGTCGATCGCGTGCGATCTTCTGATGTCGCGAGGAATTCGAAGGCGGTGCTATCCTTCGGAATGGTCACGATCACGTCGTAGGTCTCCGCGACCCCCATGATGAAGCGGTCCACTTCGACGGGTTCCACATCGGCGCCGTCGCTGGCGATCACCGTCATCTTTCCACCCGCGTACTTCAACCAGAAGTACGTGGACGCGCCGCCATTGACGATCCGCAGGCGCACGCGTTCACCGGCCTTGAACTGCGGGGCTTCGGCCACCGGCACGCCGTTGATCAGAAAGCGATCGTAGTACACATCGCTCACGTCCATCGCATTCATGCGCTTCCACTCGTTGTGCAGCTTGGTGCCGACCTTTCCTTCCCTGATCGCATCCCAATAGCTCTGCGTGGTGCCGGGCCGCAACTTGCTCTTCTGGATCGCGAACCAGTCGTTCGCGTTGTGTAGGCGGCGATGCACTTCACCGGGTTTCATGTCGGTCCATTCGCTTAGTACGAGCGTGTATTCCGGCATCGGAGGTGCGAAGCGCTTGTGAATTATGAGCGCGCCGTACATGCCGCTCTGCTCCTGTAGTTCGGTATGCGAGTGGTACCAATAGGTACCGTGCTGCAACAGCGGGAATTTGTACACCTGCGTCTCGCCGGCCTTGATCGGCGCGGTGGTGAGGTAGGGCACTCCGTCGAACTCGTTGGGCAGGATCAGGCCATGCCAATGCAAGGATGTTTCGTCCTTCGTCATCGCATTGTGTACCACGATCAATGCCGTATCGCCTTCCACGAACTCAAGCGTCGGCATCGGTATCGTGCCGTTCACCGCGTATGCCTTGCGGTCCTTGCCGGTGAAGTTCACCACCGTGTCCGTAACGACCAGGTCGTAGCGCGTGGTCTTTGGCGTGAAGGGACCATCAGGAACCGACGAGCCGAGCGGACGAAGACCCTGGGGGTATTGCGCCAATGTGCTTCCCCCAATACCTAAAGCGAGCAGAGCTAACGTGACCCGTTGTTTCATTTTGCGATCGTCTCTTTCACGCTACCGCAGGTCATCATCATGCTGCCGTAGAAGGGATTCTTGATCGGCTTCTCCATGCTCAACCAGTCCGCTCCACCTTCGTACATCGGGCAGTGGTCCAGGTAGATCGGTGTCCCCATCGGTGCGGCCTTCGCGAGTTGCGCCATCGGATCGGTGAGTTGCATGAATGCCTTGCGTTGCGCGTCGATATCTTTTGCATTCGCGATCGCTTTGGCGTTATCCGCAAGCGGTCCCATCACCTTCATCCACACCATGTGCGTCGCGTGGTCCAACGTTTCCATTTTCACCGCGTTCAACGCCTTGCCCAAATTCTGTGCAGCGCTCATGCCCGCCTTCGCATCCGAAGCGACCAGCGCATCCTTCAGGGTGAAGTACGCCTCGAACACCGGCTTCAAATGATCCTCTGCAGCGATTGGATCCACGGGGATCTGCACCGCTGGTCCATCCTTCTGGGGTGTGCCTTGGTAGCCCGGCTTATCGAATACGCTGGGGGCCTGTTCATCATCGCCCTTCTCCATGTGGTGCTCGTGCCGCTCCGCTCCCGTCATGGCCCCACCGTTCACATCCTTCTGCACCAGTGTGCGATCATACTGGCAGCAACCGGGCAACTTGTCATAGGCTTCCTTCGGTGCCAGGAAACGCTCGGTATCATAGCCCGCGTGCGCCACGCGTTGCAGGATCGCATCGAGGTCCGTGCGCGTGCTGTCGTAGGTCACGCGCGCTAGGTGCGTTTCCACTACCCAATCCACTTCTGCTTCGCCCTTCACGGATCCTGCGGCTTCTATCCGGGTCTCGCACATCGGGCAATCGCCGTCGATCTTCACGTCTACCGTGCGTGCGTTCTTAAGCTGTGCACTGCAATTGGTCGCCAGTGCAAAGAGCGGCACTGCGAATAGGAAGTTCAGGGTTTTCATGATCGTTGTGTTTTTCAGTTTCGACTTGATCGTTCTATTTCATCAACGGGCTTCATCCCTTCAATGGCTCTAGTGATCATGCCCCTTGGGCATCGGTCCACCTTCCGGCGACATCATACTGGGCGCACCGGAAAGCTGTGCAGCGGCATCCACCGTGAAAGTGCCGTTGACCACTACTTCCTCACCGGCACGCAGACCGGAAGCGATCACCAGGTCATCGCCCATCACGGGACCCAGTGTCACCTCGCGCATACGGAACAAGCCGTGCTCTGCTGTGCTGTCCTTCACGTACACCACCGACCGCGGGCCTGTCCAGAGAACTGCGGTCCGTGGAACGACCAAATCCCCATCCGTTCCTTTTGAAGTCGTTTTGATCTCGCCCGTCACGAACATGCCCGGTTTCAAGCGCTCCTTGGTATTACGCACTTCCACGCGTGCTCGCGCAACACGGGCTTTCGGGTCCACGATCGGATCCATGAAGGAGACCGTGCCCTCGAATGTTTCACCGGGCAGTGAGCGAATGGCGAAGGACACCGCATCCCCTTTCCGCACCATACCAAGATCGCGTTCGTACACATCGAAGAGCACCCACACTTGAGTGAGGTCGGCCACTTTGTACAATGCTTCACCGCGCTGCAGGTAGTCCCCAAGTTCCGCGCGTTTCTCCAGCACGATGCCGGAGACATCGGCCTGGATGGTCACGAGACCGTTGGTGGAACCGGAGCTTGTCACGGCATCGATCTGCGGATCGCTCAGCTTCCAATTCCGCAGTTTCCCACGTGCAGCATTGTACAAGGCAGGTTGCAACTCGCGCACACGGTAGGCTTGGAGCAATTCCTCTTGCGCGGTCAAAAGTTCCGGTGCATAGAGCTTCGCAAGCGCTTGCCCTTTCGCAACTTTCTCTCCGGTGAAGTTCACCAACAGTTCCTCTACCCTCCCGGCCACGTGGGTGGCTTGCGCGAACACGCGCCGCTCGTCGGCTTCCACTTTTCCAGTAAGTCGCAGCGTGCCTTTGGAACCACCTTCACCCACCACCATGGTCTGCACATTGGCCAGCTTCATGGCGTGATCGGAAAGATGAACGGCCGTCATGTCATCCATACCTTCGTTGTCCGCACCCTTACGACCAGCGGTCGTTGCAGGGATCAGGTCCATGCCGCAGATCGGACATTGCCCCGGCTCGTTCATGCGGATCTGCGGATCCATGGAGCAAGTCCATACTTGGCCATGCCCCTCGTGTTCCATTGCATCTGTTGATGCGGAGGTTCCGGATGATCCAGGACTGAAGAACCATCTCCCGAGAAAAAGTCCTATGATCAGCGTGATACCGATGATGATCGGTATGCGAAAGCGGCGGAAGAGAACAGGGGTCTTCATGATGAAGCAAGATGAAGTTTGCGTTTGAGCAGTTGTGCATTGATGGCCACCACGACCGTACTGAGCGACATGAACACTGCGCCGACCGCAGGGCTCAGCAGGAAGCCGACCGGTGCGAGAACACCCGCGGCAAGCGGAATGGCGATGGCATTGTACCCGGTGGCCCAGATCAGGTTCTGGATCATCTTCGCATAGGTGGCCTTGCCGAAACGGATCAATCCGAGGATGTCACCGGGATCGCTACGAACTAAGATGATGTCCGCCGTCTCTGCGGCCACATCGGTGCCGGAACCTACCGCGATGCCTACATCGGCCTGTGCCAGCGCAGGCGCATCGTTCACACCATCACCCGTCATGGCCACGAACTCACCCTTCGCCTGTAGGTCCTTGATCAGTTCCACTTTCTGGTGTGGTAACACCTCGGCGAAGTAGCCATCAAGCCCAAGTTGCTCGCTGACGGCCTTGCCCACGATCGCATTATCTCCAGTGGCCATATACACTTTGATCCCTTCCTTTTGAAAATTCTTGATGGCTGCTGCGCTGCTCTCGCGGATGGCATCGGCCAATGCGATGTAGCCCGCCAGTTGATCGTCCACAAGGACGAAGACCACCGTCTCTGCGGCATCCGAGAATGCCCCATCCGGTAGGGCGATGTTCTTCTCCTTCAAATATCCGGGACTGACCACTTTCACATCCTTCCCGTCCACCTTGGCAGTCACACCTTTGCCGGTGATCGCTTGAAAATCTGTCGTCTCCGACACCTTGAGGTCGTCGCGTTTCGCCCGTTCCATTATACCGACCGCTATCGGGTGTTCCGAACTTTGTTCCAACGCTGCCGCATTGCGGATGATCGATGCCTCGTCATGTTCCTTACCAACAGGCACAACGCGCGTTACACCGAAATCACCGGTGGTGAGCGTACCGGTCTTGTCGAAGACCATCGCGGTGATCTTCCGTGAATTCTCGAACGCGGTACGGTTACGGATCAAGAGTCCGTTGCGAGCACTGACCGCTGTGGAAATGGCCACGACCAGCGGAATGGCCAGGCCCAAGGCATGCGGACAGGAGATCACCATCACGGTTACCATGCGTTCGAGCGCGAATACGAACTCCTCCCCCAACGCTAACCAGACCACGAGCGTTGCAGTTCCCGATCCCAGCGCGATATAGGTCAACCATTTGGCCGCACGGTCCGCGAGGTGCTGGGTCTTCGACTTGGTCTTTTGCGCCTCCTGCACCATGTCGATCACCTTATTCAGGTAACTGTCCTTGCCCACGTGTTCCACCGTCACTTCCAGCACGCCATTGCCGTTCAATGCACCACCGATCACCCGCTGACCCTTTCCCTTTTGCACGGGCTTCGATTCACCAGTGAGCATGCTCTCGTTCAGGTAGCTTTCTCCTTTTACGATCACGCCATCGGCAGGTACCTTCTCACCCGGCTTCACCAGGATGTGATCGTTGGCCTTGAGTTCCGCGAGCTTCACTTGGCGCACCGCATCTCCTTCCACCAAGTGCGCTTCATCGGGCATCATGCTCACGAGCAATTGCAGTGCTTTCGAAGCGCCCAAAACGGAACGCATCTCGATCCAATGGCCGAGCAACATGATGTCGATCAGGGTGACCAATTCCCAGAAGAAGAGCTTGCCTTCCAGCCCGAAGACCACCGCAGAACTGTACAGATAGGCCACTGTGATCGCGACCGCGATCAAGGTCATCATGCCCGGTGCACGCTTCTTCAGTTCGCCGAAGGCCCCTTCCAGAAAGGGCCATCCGCCGTGGAAATACACCACGGACGACAACACGAAGAGCACGTAGGCCGAACCCGGGAACACGATGTCCAAGCCGAGGAATTCCTGGATCATCGGCGAAAGCACAAGGACAGGTACCGTGAGCACCACCGAGATCCATAATCGCTTCTTGAAGTCGGAGATCATCATGGCGTGATGGTCGTGTCCATGCTCACCATGACCGGGAGCCTTTTGTTGGCCTTGACCTTTGGTGTGTTGATGTTCGCTGTGGTCGTGTTCCATGATCGGGTCTGGCTAATTGCAATGCGTTCTTTCGAATTGTGCCCCTCGTTCGGGTATCGTGGATCGGTGCATCAACTCCGATTCATTCCACCACCTTCAGGTCCATTTTGCAAACCGGGCATTTCCCGGCCTCCGCGTAGGTCTTGTCGCCCTCGCATTTCATGGGGCATTGGTATGCTGCATGTGCTTCATGCATGGTTCCCGTGGAATCACTGTGCATGTGTTCATGCTGCCCTCCTTCGGTGTGTTCGGGTTGGTCATTGGAACCACACGCGGTGAAAGCGAGAAGCGCAAAGGCCATCAGGCCGGTGGAAAGGATGTTGGTCTTCATGGTCATTGGTTTTTGGTTGTTGGTTGTTAAGGTTGTTTGGCAGTGATGTGATCGAACAGTGATAGGCCGCCGCGTGCTACTCGTGCATGGTACCTGCGGAATCGCTGTGCATCTGCTCATTGTGCTCCCCATCGTTGTGCTCTTGGTGCTCCCCATCGTTGTGGTCTTGTTGGTCGTTCGAACCACACGCGGTGAAAGCGAGAAGTGCTAAGGCGATCAAGCCGGTAGAAAAGATGTTGGTCTTCATGGTCATTGGATTTTTGTTTGGTTGTTTAGTTGTTAAGGTTGTTTGGCAGTGATGTGATCGAGCTTCGCGACGGCCGTGTGGTGTTCGCGCATGGCCGCGAGGCGCATTAGTCGGTAGCGCAGCACTTGTTGTTGCATGCGCAATACTTCTTCGAATTCGGCCCCGCTGTTGGCATAAGTGGAGAGCAAGAGATCCAGGATCTGTTCCGCCACCGTGATCTGCGTATCGAGCAATTGCACGGTGCGCGCGCCTTTGTACGCATCGAACCAGGCGCTTTCGTAGGCGCTGTTCAGGTCGTTCTCCACCTGCGTGCGCATGTCCTGGAACACGCGTTCCATCGCCTGCGCCTCTTCCACCGCGCCCTTGTACTTGCCGCGGTAAATGGGCAGGCTCACGCTGAGCATCGGCATGATGGCATCGCGTCCGTTGTCCGGTAGCTCCATGTCCGTGCGCGGATCCACCACCACATAGTCCAAGCCGAGCCCGAATCGCGGAAGGCCTTGTTTCCGCGCAGCTTCCGCCTGAGCCATGGCCGCGTCGGCTCGGCGATCCAACTCGGCCAAGCGCGGATTCAATGGTAAACTGTCTGCGGAATACGTGGCGGCAAGATCAACCAGCATCAAGCTGTCGCTGATGTCCACTTGCACCAGATCCGCATATCCCACCGCATTGGAGAACGCCACTTGCAAGGGTTTGCGACGCTCCTCCAACACTTCGATATCGGTGCGTTCCTCGTTGATCATGAGATCTGTTCGCAACACATCCACCATGCGCCCCTTGCCACCTTCGAAACGCGCCAACGCCAACTCGCGATGACTTTGCAGGATGACCAGGTCGGTTTGTTCCAGTACGATCGTGCGTTCCAATTCGTGCAAGGGATAATAAGCAGCACGTACCTTGAAGATGACTTCGTTCTGCGCTTCGAGGAAAGCTTCGTACCGTGCCTCGGCTTCTAGATCGGCAGCACGCGCTTGCGCACCGAGCGTACCGAACCAAGGGAACATCTGCGTCAACGAAAAGCGCACTCGCTGCGGTCCGACACGTGTTTCCACCGGACTGATGAAATAGCCGATGCTGAGCGAAGGGTCGGGCAGGCCACGCACTTGCGCACTGCGTGTAAGGGCCGCTTCGAATTCCGCGTAGCGCGCTTGCAATCCCGGATTCAACGCAACGGCTTGCTGTAAGTGTGCATCAAGCGTTTGACCAAAGGACAAGATCGTTGCCCCAAAGACCGCTATGAAAAGGAGTGCGATCTTCATGGCTTGGTCTTTTTGAGCCGCCTTTCCATGCGTGCGCTGTAGAGCACCGGAACAACGAAAATGGTGATGATCGCGACCGTCATACCGCCGAACGAAGGGATCGCCATGGGCACGAGAATATCCGCACCGCGGCCTGTGGAAGTGAGCACAGGAAGCAATGCGATCAAGGTAGTGGCCGTGGTCATCAAGGCCGGACGAACCCGTTTTTGTCCGGCGGTTACCACGGCAGCGCGAATGCCGGCACGGTCCTCCGGTGTATCCTTCTTGAATTGATCGTCCAGGTAGGTGGCCATCAATACCCCATCATCGGTGGCAATGCCGAAGAGCGCGATGAAGCCGACCCACACGGCCACGCTCAGGTTCACGGTGTGCATCTGGAACAATTCGCGCATGTTGGTGCCGAAGAGATCCACGTTCAAGAACCAATCCTGGCCATAGAGCCAGATCATCAGGAAGCCACCGGCGAAAGCGACCGCGATGCCCGAGAAGACCATCAAGGTGGTGGGCACGGCGCGGAACTGGAAATAGAGGATCAGAAAGATGATCACCAGCACCAAGGGCACCACCAGTGCGAGTCGCTTTTCTGCGCGAACGGAGTTCTCGTAGCTGCCGGAGAAACGGTAGCTCACACCAGCGGGCAGCGTCAAGTTTCCTTGATCGATCTGCTCTTGGATCATTTGCTGCGCGGCGTGTACCACATCGACTTCGGCAGCATCGGCCACCTTGTCGAAGAGCACGTAGCCGACCAAGAATGTGTCCTCGCTCTTGATCATCTGCGGGCCACGTTCGTATTCGATCCGTACCAACTCACCGAGCGGAACCTGCACACCGGTGGGCGTAGGGATCAACACACGGGCCAACTGCTCCGGATCGTCGCGCAATTCACGTGGGTAGCGTACACGCACAGGAAAGCGCTCACGGCCTTCCACTGTCGTAGTGATCACCATGCCGCCGATCGCGGTCTCGATGGTGCGTTGCATGTCCTCGACGGTGAGCCCGTAGCGTGCTATCGCTTCGCGGTCGATGCGCAATTGCAAATAGGGTTTGCCCACGATGCGATCGGCGAACACGGCTTCGGCCTTCACCGTGGGCACCTGCTTGAGGATGTTTTCCAGTTCACGACCGAAGGCTTCGATGGTGGGCAGGTCAGGCCCGAAGACCTTGATGCCCATGGGCGCGCGCATGCCCGTCTGCAACATCACCAAACGCGTTTCGATCGGTTGCAACTTGGGTGCTGAAGTGACACCGGGCAGGTCCGTGGCCTTCACGATCTCCTTCCAGATATCATCGGTGCGTTGGATGTGTGGACGCCAATTGCGGAAGTAGCGACCGCGTTCTGCGGGGATCAACAAGCTGCGATCGAAGTCCGTGGCGAGTGCAACTTCCTGGCTCAGCGTATCGCCGTTGCTAAGGATGAAGCGTTGATCCGCATCCACTTTGTATGTACTTCGATGTCCCTTTTCGTCCACCTCGTATTCCGGTCGATAGTTGATGATGTTCTCGTACATGCTGATCGGTGCCGGATCCAGGGCGGTTTCCGCACGCCCCAACTTTCCAACCACCATTTCCACTTCCGGGATCGCCGTCACGCGCATGTCCAGTTGTTGCAGCACGCGGGTGTTTTGTTCCACACCCGAATGCGGCATCGATGTTGGCATCAGTAGGAAGCTGCCTTCATCCAAAGAAGGCATGAATTCCCGACCCACACCGGGGAAAATGTCGGTCATGCCTTGCCATGGCGAGCTGTTGGTAATGTCCCAACCAACTGCACGCGTGGCGCTCGTCAATGGAGAGAACACCTTCGCCGAACCGAGCCAGATCATAGCCCCGAAGAGCACGATAATAAGTGGAATGGAAAGGAAGGCAACCTTGTTCCGAAGGCACCACCGGAGGATGCGTTCGTAGAAATGTTGGATCAGCCAGAACACCGTTAGGAGCAATGCGATCCAAAGGCCGACGAATAGGAAATTCAGTGCCACGGAACGTTCCACACCGAGCGGTCGCCATAGATCACTGAGCAACCAACCCGCCGCGATCAATACCACGCCAAGGACCAGGTTGCGGACCACGAAGTGATCGGACTTCACGCGCTCCTGCACGCCATGTGCAACGAACAGCGCGAGTAAGGTGATGCCCGCCCAAACATGCCCGAACAGCAGCGCTGCAACACCACCGATACCCATTATCGCATACAGCGCAATGCGTGTCCAACGCTTGCGTGAGTTGATCCCGAAGATCAAATGAATGAGGGTGGGCAGGATGAAGAGCGCGACGATCACAGCCGATAGAAGGGCGAAGGATTTGGTAAAGGCCAGTGGGCGGAACAACTTGCCTTCCGCAACTTCCATGGTGAACACCGGGATGAAACTGACAATGGTGGTGGACACCGCAGTAAGGATCGCAGGGCCTACTTCGATAGCGGCGTTCTGCACGGTCTCGAACAGTGGGCTTCGGCCCTTGTCCTCGTCCATGTGTCGAATAACGTTCTCCGAAAGAATGATCCCGAGATCGATCATGGTACCGATGGCGATCGCGATGCCGGAAAGTGCTACGATGTTCGCATCCACATGGAAGTAGCGCATGGCGATAAAGACCATCAGCACAGCGATCGGCAACAGCGATGCGATGATCAGTGAACTGCGTAGCTCCATCACCATCACAAGGATCACGATGATGGTGATCAGGATCTGCAGTGAGAGTGCTTCCTCCAAGGTGCCGAGCGTTTCGTGGATCAATTGGGTGCGGTCGTAGAACGGCACGATGGTGAGTTGGCTCTTGGTACCATCGGCCAATACTTTCGAAGGCAGGCCGGGTGCGATCTGCGCGATCTTCGCCTTCACCGCATGGATAGTGGCCATCGGGTTGGCACCATAGTGCGCGATCACCACACCGCCTGCGACCTCCGCACCACCTTTGTCCAACAGCCCGCGCCGTGTGGCCGGACCGAGCGAGACGCGTGCAATATCCTTTACTCGGATCGGCACATTGTCGTGTACGGCCACCACCGCCAGTTCCAGATCATTCACGGAACGGATGTAGCCCAATCCGCGGATCAGGTACTCCACCTGGTTCACTTCGATGGTCTTGGCACCGGCATCACGGTTGGTGTTCTTCACCGCCTGCATCACTTGGTGGATCGGAATGCCAAAGGCCTTCAATGCCTCTGGATCCACATCCACCTGGTACTCCTGCACCATGCCGCCGATGGAAGCCACTTCGCTCACACCTTCCACACCGTTCAGCGCGTACTTCACCAAGAAATCCTGTGCGCTGCGCGTTTCGTGCAGGTCCCAGCCACCGGTCACGTTGCCTTCTGGATCACGCCCTTCCAATGTGTACCAGTACACCTGTCCTAAAGCCGTGGCATCGGGTCCCAATGCGGGTTGAACACCATCGGGTAACACGCCTGATGGCAGCGCGCTCAACTTCTCCAAAATACGCGAACGCGACCAGTAGAACTCAATGTCCTCGTTGAAGAGCACATAGATGCTGGAGAAGCCGAAGACCGATGAACTGCGGATCGACTTGACACCCGGAATACCCAGCAGGCTCGTGGTGAGCGGGTAGGTGATCTGGTCCTCGATGTCCTGCGGCGAACGACCGGGCCAATTGGTGAAAACGATCTGCTGGTTCTCGCCGATGTCGGGGATCGCATCCACCGCTACCGGGTCGGAAGGGAGCACGCCCACGTTCCACCCGAAGGGCGCGGTAACGATGCCCCAGCCCACCAGCACCGCGAGAAGCAGTAGGGTGACCAGCTTGTTGGCCAAGAAGTATTTGATAAGGTTGTTGAGCATGGATGTTGTTACCAAGGTCCAGAGAATAGGACAGCAGCGATCACATCCGAAGTAGATGAGATCGGTAGGCAACAACGATCTAGATCAGGATGGAGCGCTCCAGAATATGGATCGCCCAGCCGCTCAAAGGTGGCGGTCGGAAATGGTCGAAGAGTAGCGAATTGTGACCAGCATCCGTCGTGGCAGTTTGATGATCCACTAACAAGGCGATCACACTTGGCAACGCAAGAGGCGCTTCCAATGCAGTGCTCACAACTGTATTCAGAACCAATCCGGTCACCGTTTCTGCATGATCATCACAACAATTCTTGGATGGTTCCATAGGCTTGGAATGCATCGGGCACGCCGGAGCATCGGCCTTTGCATGCTCACACGGTTCGGCATTACCCAACACCGACCAGCTCACCAACTCGCCGCCACAGCGATGCGTGCTCAGGCGGAAGCTGAAGGTGCTTGCTGTGAAGAAAAGGGCCAAGCCGATGACGGCGATCGATTTCATGCGTAATTCAAAAGTAGGTCATGTGGTCTCTAGTGCTTCCGAGGCATCTTGCGAATTGTTGTGTTCCTAAAGCATTTAGCTTCAGTAGGTATGGAGTACCTCGTGATCTCGTTCACCATGCCTCAAGCCGCTTGCGCGATGAATTCATAAGCGGTGGCTTCCAGTGCTTCGCGTATCGCATCGTCGGTCACTGTGCCATGCACGGTTTCCACGGTCGCTCGCTTCAGGGGTATATCCACCGAAACGGCCAGCACGCCGGGCAGTGCGGAGAGGACCTTCGTCACACTGTTCACGCACCCGCCACACGTGATGCCGGTGGTCAGGAACAGGCGTTTGTCGGTGGTCACATCATATCCAGCTGCACGAACGGCCGAAACCGCGTCGCGTACGGCCTGTGCAGAAGGATCACCTGATAGCGTCGCAGTGTGGGCATCTAGGTCCACACTGCTGGCTGCGAGCAATGGCAAAGCCGTGATGGCCTTCTCTACTTGCCTAGCACAGTTTGGGCTGTTCATGTCGATGATCGGGAGGGTGATGGTGTGTGTGTTCATGGGGGTGCTCTGGTTCATACGGCAAAGCAAGTACCACCGATCGCTTCGGGCCTTACATCATTAAGGGAAAGATCTACATCCGCATTGGCGGACGCTGTCCCTTACACCGCTTAGGCATATACCACTTCTGACCAGCGATCGCCTTCAGGTGGATCACAGCAAAGAATTGGTACTACTTTTTCTTCTCCATGTCCATCCCGCACATCGCACACTTACCGGGTTTGTCGCTTGTTTCATCGGGGTGCATCGGGCAGGCGTCGTGCATTCGCTCTCGAATAAGGTTCCACACGCTGATGCTTGCTCACAGTGAACTGGATACGCCGATCCGGGATACATGCGGAAAAAGAAAAAGCCGCCCAGCACCTGCTGAACGGCTTTCCCCGATGGAGGGTCATTCAGTAAGATCACTGCTTCGTGAACCGCGTTGCGAAGCGGCTTTCTTGGCCTGTTATGCGCACAAAATAAAGACCTGTTGGCAGTTGCGAAACATCCATGGTGGCGGTGCTTCCGCTTTCATTGATACTACGCTGCATGATGGTGGAACCCAGAAGGTCCACCACCTCAAACGTTGCACCGCTGATCATGCCATTCGGTAGTGCGATGGTGAGTTGATCAACGACAGGGACAGGCCATACGCTGAGCGCCTCAGTGCGTGCGGCACGCTCGAAGATGCCCACGGTATTTTCGGTACAAACTGCACCGCGGCGCACTTGCCCACGGATCTCGCCATTGGGAAAGTTCTGGGTGTGCACGTTCAAGTACAAGCTGTCATTACGGAATTGCACCGAATTGCCCACAGTGAAAGGGGTGGCATCCGTACTTTTCCAATAGGTGAACACGCCGTTGTTCATGAGCAAGTCGGTCATGTCGAAGTTCACAGGACCATTCGTTCCTGTTACGCCGAGATGGAAATGAGCACCCTGCACCATTTCCGCGTTCACCACGAACATGACGTGCGCATTGCTCTGGCCGCGATCGACACTTACGATGCCTGCACCGGTGGCCATGCTGCTGTTGGCAGGCACTTCCTGACCGCCATCCAAGGCGATGGTGTAGCCCTCGCGGAGGTACCGGTAGACCTGCCCGCGGATCTCGCCATTCGGGTTCATGGCCGTGTGTACATTGACATAGAGATTGCCTTTCAGCATTTCGATGACCTC
>Ga0335394_10005066_pt1 | contig 14948 bp, 10 predicted proteins | sample MAT03_FD_205741 | JGI IMG/M metagenome (GOLD analysis project Ga0335394, IMG submission 205741) | Freshwater microbial communities from Lake Fryxell liftoff mats and glacier meltwater in Antarctica - MAT-03 (spades assembly) (version 2) ...
CGCCGGTGTCGGCGCGGATGGACTTTGCGGGCGCCGACGGGCTCGTCGCGTCGGCCGAAATCGACTGGCTGCAAACCGGACCGCAGAGCTGGGACATCATCGTGGAGACCGACGCCGGCGAGTTGCTGCTGTCCAGCGGCGGCGCCAAGCTTGTGATCGCCGGAAACAAGGTCGAGGACATGCCGGAACGCGAGTATCCCGCCCTCTACGAGCGGTTTGCGGCCCTCGTGAAGGCGGGCAAGTCCGACGTCGATGTCGCGCCGCTGCAGCATGTCGCCGACGCCTTCATGCTCGGTCGGCGCAACGTGGTCGAGGCGTTCTTCGACTGAGAACGCCGTCAGATCGGGTTCTGGCGGAACAGTTCGACGACTTTCGCGGAATCCAGGTAGGCGCGTACCTCGACGATCGTTCCGTGGTCGAACCGCGTCAGCCAGCAATAGTGGTTGTCGAAGCGCATGCCGTTCAGCGCGATAGCGCCGGACTGCAATTCGACCACCGCCCAGTCACCCGAAACGAGAGCGCCGGTGACCTTCAACTGCGCGCCCAGCGGCAGTACCTTGTGCAGCTTTTCGAAGGTTGACGCCTTGAACTCAGCCTTGCCGTGGTAGCGGCCCGCGAGCGGATGGGTGCCCATCACGGTCCAGTCCACGTCGTCGGCGACGTGCGCAAAAAACGCGTCTCCGGTGCCGCTCTCAAGACCGGCAAAGATCGTTCGGACCTCGTGTTCGGTGATGCTCATGGCTTTGCCTCCCCTCTACAGTTGAACGAAAAAAAGCCGCCGGATCGCTCCGGCAGCCTTCGATATCGTCGCATCCGACGCCGCCTATTCGGCGGCGTTGGTCATGTCGGCGAGCATCGGGTTCGCCACCTCGACGCCCGAGCCCTTGCGGCGCTCGTCGAGGATCAACTCGTCGCGCTGGGTGGCGATGCGGCGGATCGCGCTCATCGTGCCGCCCGTACCGGCCGGGATAAGCCGGCCGACGATGACGTTTTCCTTGAGGCCCTGCAGCATGTCGGTCTTGCCGGCAACCGCCGCTTCCGTCAGCACGCGCGTCGTCTCCTGGAAGGAGGCGGCGGAGATGAAGGACGGCGTCTGCAGCGAGGCCTTGGTGATGCCGAGCAGGACTGGCAGGCCTTCGGCGGGCTGCTTGCCCTCCTCGACCAGCCGGTCGTTTATCTCCTCGAGCTCGATCACGTCGACATGGTCGCCCGGGATGTAGGTCGAGTCGCCCTGAACCGTGATCTCGACCTTCTGCAGCATCTGGCGAACGATCACCTCGATGTGCTTGTCGTTGATCAACACGCCCTGCAGACGATAGACTTCCTGGATCTCGTTGACGAGGTAGGAGGCCAGAGCCTCCACGCCCTTGATCGCCAGGATGTCGTGCGGCGCCGGGTTGCCGTCGAGGATGTAGTCGCCCTTCTCGATGGCGTCACCGTCCTGAAGATGGAACGGCTTGCCCTTCGGGATGAGATACTCCACCGGCTCCAGCGTCGAGTCATGCGGCTCGATGATGACACGGCGCTTGTTCTTGTAGTCGCGCCCGAAGCGGATCGTGCCGTCGATCTCGGCGATGATGGCGTGATCCTTCGGACGACGCGCCTCGAACAGTTCGGCAACACGCGGCAGACCGCCGGTGATGTCCTTGGTCTTGGCGCTTTCCATCGGGATACGCGCGATCACGTCGCCCGGCCTGACGGTTGAGCCCGGCTCGACCGACAGGATCGCCTCGACGGAGAGCTGGAAGCGGGCGTCGCCGCCCTTGGCGAGCTTCGCCACCTTGCCCTTCGAATCCAAGATGGTCATTGCCGGCTTGAGGTCCGAGCCGCGCGGCGTGGACCGCCAGTCGATGACCTCGCGCTTGGTGATGCCGGTCGCTTCGTCGGTCGTCTCCTGCACGGAGAGGCCGTCGACCAGATCCTCGAACGCCACCTTGCCGGCCACTTCGGTCAGCACCGGGCGGGTATAGGGGTCCCACTCGGCGATGCGCTGGCCGCGCTTGACCTTGTCGCCGTCGTCGACGAACAGGCGCGAGCCGTAGGTGACGCGGTGCGTGGCGCGCTCCTTGCCGGCTTCGTCCATGATCAGCACCGCCATGTTGCGGCCCATCACCATGTTCTGGCCGTCGGAGTTGCGCACCACGTTGCGGTTGCGGATCTGCACCTTGCCTTCATACGAGGCTTCGAGGAACGACGAGTCGACCACCTGCGCGGTGCCGCCCATGTGGAAGGTACGCATGGTGAGCTGCGTGCCCGGCTCGCCGATCGACTGCGCCGCGATGACGCCGACCGCTTCACCCTGGTTGACCGGGGTGCCGCGTGCGAGGTCGCGTCCGTAGCAGACCGCGCAGACGCCTGTCCTGATCTCGCAGGTCAGCGCCGAACGGATGCGGACGGACTGCACGCCCGCCTTCTCGACCAGCTCGATGTCGCGCTCGTCCATCAGCGTGCCGCCCTTGACGAGCAGGTCGCCCGTGACGGGGTGGTTTATGTCGTCGAGCGCGGTACGGCCAAGGATACGCTGGCCGAGCGAGGCGACCACCTGGCCGGCGTCGACGATCGGCTGCATGGTAAGGCCCTTGTCGGTGCCGCAATCGACCGAGTTGACGATGCAGTCCTGCGCCACGTCGACCAGACGGCGCGTCAGATAGCCAGAGTTGGCCGTCTTCAGAGCCGTGTCGGCGAGACCCTTGCGGGCGCCGTGCGTGGAGTTGAAATACTCCAGAACGGTCAGGCCTTCCTTGAAGTTCGAGATGATCGGCGTCTCGATGATCTCGCCCGACGGCTTGGCCATCAGGCCGCGCATGCCGGCAAGCTGGCGCATCTGGGTGGGCGAACCGCGCGCACCCGAATGCGACATCATGTAGATCGAGTTCATCGGCTTCTGGCGTCCGGTGTCGTCGAATTCGATGGCCTTGATGCGGGCCATCATTTCCTCGGCGACCTTTTCCGAGCACTTCGCCCAGGCGTCGACCACCTTGTTGTACTTTTCGCCCTGGGTGATCAGGCCGTCATTGTACTGCTGCTCGTATTCCTTGGTCAGCGCCTCGGTGTCGGCGACCAGCTTCTCCTTGGCAACCGGGATCAGCATGTCGTCCTTGCCGAACGAGATGCCGGCGCGGCAGGCATGGCCGAAGCCGAGCGACATGATGCGGTCGCAGAATATGACCGTCTCCTTCTGGCCGCAGTGGCGATAGACCGTGTCGATCATCTTGGAGATGTTCTTCTTGGTCATCTCCTGGTTGGCTGTCTCGAACGGCACGTTGACGTTCTTGGGCAGCAGCTCGCCGATGATCATGCGGCCGGGCGTCGTGTCATGGATATTCGACACGACCTTGCCGTCGGCGTCGACGGTCTTGAAGCGGCCCTTGATCTTGGTGTGCAGCGTGACGGCCTTGGTCTCAAGCGCATGCTGCAACTCGCCCATGTCGGCGAACATCATGCCCTCGCCGGGCTCGTTCTGGTTGACGATCGACAGGTAGTAGAGGCCAAGAACCATGTCCTGCGACGGCACGATGATCGGCGCGCCCGATGCCGGGTGCAGGATGTTGTTGGTCGACATCATCAGCACGCGGGCCTCAAGCTGGGCCTCGAGCGACAGCGGAACGTGGACGGCCATCTGGTCGCCGTCGAAGTCGGCGTTGAAGGCCGTGCAGACCAGCGGGTGAAGCTGGATCGCCTTGCCTTCGATCAGGATCGGCTCGAACGCCTGGATGCCGAGGCGGTGCAGCGTCGGCGCGCGGTTGAGCAGCACCGGATGCTCGCGGATAACCTCGTCGAGGATATCCCAGACTTCCGGCTTTTCCTTCTCGACCAGCTTCTTGGCCTGCTTGACGGTCGAGGAATAACCCTTGGCGTCGAGGCGGGCGTAGATGAACGGCTTGAACAGCTCGAGCGCCATCTTCTTGGGCAGGCCGCACTGGTGCAGCTTCAGTTCCGGACCGGTCACGATGACCGAGCGGCCGGAATAGTCGACGCGCTTGCCGAGCAGGTTCTGGCGGAACCGGCCCTGCTTGCCCTTCAGCATGTCGGAGAGCGACTTCAGCGGGCGCTTGTTGGCGCCCGTGATGACGCGGCCGCGACGGCCGTTGTCGAACAGCGCATCGACCGATTCCTGCAGCATGCGCTTTTCGTTGCGGATGATGATGCCGGGCGCGCGCAGCTCGATCAGCCGCTTCAGGCGGTTGTTGCGGTTGATGACGCGGCGATAGAGGTCGTTCAGGTCCGACGTCGCGAAACGGCCGCCGTCCAGCGGCACCAGCGGACGCAGGTCCGGCGGGATGACCGGGACGATCTTCATGATCATCCATTCGGGGCGGTTGCCCGATTCCATGAAGTTCTCGACCACCTTGAGGCGCTTGAGATACTTCTTCTGCTTCAGCTCGGAGGTGGTGGTGGCAAGCTCGGAGCGCAGGTCGCCCGCGATCCTCTCCAGATCCATTCCGGCCAGCAGTTCGTGGATCGCCTCGGCGCCGATCATGGCGGTGAACGAATCCTCGCCATACTCGTCGACCGCCAGCATGTACTCTTCCTCGCTCAGGAGCTGGTGCTCCTTCAGCGCGGTGAGGCCCGGCTCGGTGACGATGTAGTTCTCGAAGTAGAGGACGCGCTCGATATCCTTCAGCGTCATGTCGAGCAGCGTGCCGATGCGGCTCGGCAGCGACTTCAGGAACCAGATGTGGGCGACCGGGGCGGCGAGCTCGATGTGGCCCATGCGCTCGCGGCGGACGCGCGACAGCGTGACTTCGACGCCGCACTTCTCGCAGATGACGCCCTTGTACTTCATGCGCTTGTACTTGCCGCACAGGCACTCGTAGTCCTTGATCGGTCCGAAGATGCGCGCGCAGAACAGGCCGTCACGCTCGGGCTTGAACGTGCGGTAGTTGATGGTCTCCGGCTTCTTGATCTCGCCGAACGACCAGGACAGAATCTTTTCCGGGCTCGCCAGCGATATCCGGATCGAATCGAATACCTGCGCGGGCACCTGAGGATTGAAGAGATTCATGACCTCTTGGTTCATGCCGTTCTCCTTCTCGGGGTCGGGGAACCCCATTTTTTCAGTTCCATCTCGGGCGATGCCGCCCACCATCCGGCGCCAGGGCCGGCAAAATCAGTCGGGCGCGCCTCGGGCAGATGCCGTGGCGCGCCGCATTGTCATTCCGCCGCGTCGGGCAGACGGGTCTGTGCTTCGTCGAGCTTGGTGTTTTCCAGCTCGACGTTGAGGCCCAGCGAGCGCATCTCCTTGACGAGAACGTTGAAGCTCTCGGGGATGCCCGCCTCGAACGTATCGTCGCCTCTGACGATCGCCTCGTACACCTTGGTGCGGCCGGCCACGTCGTCCGACTTGACCGTCAGCATCTCCTGCAGCGTGTAGGCGGCTCCGTATGCTTCAAGCGCCCAGACCTCCATCTCGCCGAAGCGCTGGCCGCCGAACTGCGCCTTGCCACCCAGCGGCTGCTGGGTAACCAGCGAGTACGGGCCGATCGAACGCGCGTGGATCTTGTCGTCCACCAGATGGTGCAGCTTCAGCATGTAGATGTAGCCCATCGTCACCTTGCGATCGAACGGCTCGCCCGTACGCCCGTCATAGAGCTGCGACTGGCCGCTGGTGTGCAGGCCAGCTTGGGTCAGCATCTCGTCGATGTCAGCCTCGTGAGCGCCGTCGAACACCGGGGTGGCGATCGACACACCGCGCCGCATCTGCTCGCCAAGCCGGACGACCGACTCGTCGTCGTACTGCTTGACCTGCTCGTTGCGGTCGTTGGCCGGTATCAGATGCTCGAGCGTCTTCCTCAGCGGCTTGATGTCTCCAGCCGCCTTGTAAGCGTCGATCAGCTCGCCGATCTTCTTGCCCATGCCGGCGCAGGCCCAGCCCAGATGCGTCTCCAGGATCTGGCCGACGTTCATGCGCGAAGGCACGCCCAGCGGGTTGAGCACGATGTCGGCATGAGTACCGTCCTCCAGGAACGGCATGTCCTCGACCGCAACGATCTTGGACACAACACCTTTGTTGCCGTGACGGCCGGCCATCTTGTCGCCCGGCTGCATCTTGCGCTTCACCGCGACGAAGACCTTGACCATCTTCATAACGCCCGGAGGCATTTCGTCGCCGCGCTGCACCTTCTCGACCTTGTCCATGAAGCGCTGCTCGAGCGCCTTCTTGGACTCGTCATATTGGCCGCGCAGGGCTTCCAGTTCGCCCTGCAGCTTCTCGCTGTCGACGGCGAACTGCCACCACTGCGAACGCGGGTAATCCTCGAGGATTTCCTTGTTCAGCTTGGTGCCCTTCTTGAACCCCTTCGGCCCAGCGATCGCCTCCTTGCCTTTCAACACGTCGGAGAGACGGCTGTAGACGTTGCGGTCGAGGATCGCCTGCTCGTCGTCGCGGTCCTTGGCCAGGCGCTCGATCTCCTCGCGCTCGATCGCCATGGCGCGCTCGTCCTTCTCGACGCCGTGGCGGTTGAACACGCGCACTTCGACGACCGTGCCGAAGGTGCCCGGAGGCATCCGCATGGAGGTGTCGCGCACGTCCGACGCCTTCTCGCCGAAAATGGCGCGCAGAAGCTTTTCTTCCGGCGTCATCGGGCTTTCGCCCTTCGGCGTGATCTTGCCGACCAGAATGTCGCCCGGCTGCACTTCGGCGCCGATATAGACGATGCCGGCTTCGTCGAGGTTCTTCAGCGCCTCTTCCGACACGTTCGGAATGTCGCGCGTGATCTCCTCCGGCCCGAGCTTGGTGTCGCGGGCCATGACCTCGAACTCCTCGATGTGGATCGAGGTGAAGACGTCGTCGGAGACGATCTTCTCCGAGAGCAGGATGGAGTCCTCGTAGTTGTAGCCGTTCCACGGCATGAACGCGACGAGTACGTTGCGGCCGAGGGCCAGATCGCCGAGGTCGGTCGAAGGACCGTCCGCGATGATGTCGCCCTTGTTGACCTTGTCGCCCATGCGAACCAGCGGACGCTGGTTGATGCAGGTGTTCTGGTTCGAGCGCTGGAACTTCATCAGCCGGTAGATATCGACGCCGGACTTGCCCGGATCGAGATCTTCCGTCGCGCGGATGACGATACGCGTCGCGTCCACCTGATCGACCACGCCGCCGCGGCGCGCACCGATGGCGGCGCCGGAGTCGCGTGCCACGATTGGCTCCATGCCGGTGCCGACGAACGGAGCCTCGGCGCGCACCAGAGGAACGGCCTGACGCTGCATGTTCGAGCCCATCAGGGCGCGGTTGGCGTCGTCGTTCTCAAGGAACGGGATGAGCGCGGCGGCAACCGAAACGAGCTGCTTGGGCGACACGTCCATCAAATCGACGTTCTCGCGCGGCGCCATCATCACTTCGCCGGCGTGGCGGCAGATGACGAACTCGTCGACGAACTGGCCCTTCTTATCGAGTTCGGCGTTGGCCTGCGCGACATAGTGCTTGGCCTCCTCCATCGCCGACAGATAGGTCACGTCCATCGTCACCTTGCCGCTCACGATCTTGCGGTACGGCGTCTCGATGAAGCCGTACTTGTTGACGCGCGCGAAGGTGGCCAGCGAGTTGATCAGGCCGATGTTCGGGCCTTCCGGCGTCTCGATCGGGCAGATGCGGCCATAGTGGGTCGGGTGCACGTCGCGCACCTCGAAGCCCGCCCGTTCACGGGTGAGACCGCCCGGTCCAAGCGCCGACAGGCGGCGCTTGTGGGTGATCTCCGAGAGCGGGTTGGTCTGGTCCATGAACTGCGAGAGCTGCGAGGAGCCGAAGAACTCGCGCACGGCGGCAGCCGCCGGCTTGGCGTTGATCAAATCCTGCGGCATGACCGTGTCGATCTCGATCGACGACATGCGCTCCTTGATCGCGCGCTCCATGCGGAGCAGCCCGAGCCGGTACTGGTTCTCCATCAGTTCGCCGACCGAACGCACGCGGCGGTTGCCGAGATTGTCGATGTCGTCGATCTCGCCCTTGCCGTCGCGCAGTTCGACAAGCGTCTTCACCACGGCGAGGATGTCGTCCTTGCGCAGCACGCGCACGGTGTCGTCGGCGTCGAGTTCGAGACGCATGTTCATCTTGACGCGGCCGACGGCCGACAGGTCGTAGCGGTCGCTGTCGAAGAACAGGGAGTTGAACATGGCTTCCGCCGTCTCCAGCGTCGGCGGCTCACCGGGGCGCATCACGCGGTAGATGTCGAACAGCGCGTCCTGGCGGCTCTCGTTCTTGTCGATCGCCAGCGTGTTGCGGATGTAGCCGCCCACGTTGATGTGGTCGATGTCGAGGATCTGGACTTCCTTGTCGCCGGCCTCGAGCAGAACCTTCAGCGTCTTCTCGTCGATCTCGTCGCCGGCCTCGAGGAAGATCTCGCCCGTCTTGTAGTTGACGATGTCCTGGGCAAGGTAGGTGCCGAGCAGGTCCTCGTTGGCCGCCTTGATGGCCTTGAGGCCCTTGTCGGCGAGCTGCTTTGCCTGGCGGGCGGTGATCTTCTTGCCCTGCTCGACCACGACTTCGCCGGTGTCGGCGTCGATCAGGTCGCTGACGGCCTTCAGGCCCTTGAAGCGCTCGGCCGAATACGGAATGCGCCAGTGATCCTTGGAGCGCTTGTAGGCGATCTTGTTGTAGAAGGTCGACAGGATCTCCTCGCTGTCCATGCCAAGCGCCATCAACAGGCTGGTGGCCGGGATCTTGCGGCGGCGGTCGATGCGGGCGTGCACGACGTCCTTGGAGTCGAACTCGATGTCGAGCCACGAGCCGCGATAGGGGATGACGCGGGCGGCAAACAAAAGCTTGCCCGACGAATGCGACTTGCCCTTGTCATGGTCAAAGAAGACGCCCGGCGACCGGTGCATCTGCGAGACGATGACGCGCTCGGTGCCGTTGATGATGAAGGTGCCGTTCAGCGTCATGAGCGGCATGTCGCCCATGTACACGTCCTGCTCCTTGATGTCCTTGATCGACTTGGCGCCTGTATCCTCGTCGATATCGAACACGATGAGGCGCAGCGTCACCTTCAGCGGCGCGGCGTAGGTCAGGTCGCGCTGACGGCACTCGTCGACGTCGAACTTCGGCGCCTCGAACTCGTATTTGACGAATTCGAGCATCGAGGACGCCGAAAAATCGGAGATCGGGAAGACCGACTTGAAGACGGCCTGCAGCCCCTCGTCGGTACGTCCGCCGACGGGCTCCTTCACCATCAGGAACTGGTCATATGAAGCCTTCTGAACCTCGATCAGGTTCGGCATTTCCGCGACTTCGGGGATGTTTCCGAAGAATTTTCTTACGCGTCTGCGGCCATTGAAGGAAATTGTCTGGGCCATCGTCGCTCCTTGCTCTTCTTGGGGCGCCGCCGGCCGGCATGCGCCTTGCAAATTTGTCCGGATCGCCACGGCGACCCGCAAAAAACGGTGAAAAACCCGTTTCCTGAAGGCCACTTTCTGGCCCTCAGGAAAGAGGTTCCCCTACTCGACGCACCCGAACGCGGGCATCCCCGGCTGCCCGGGGATCGGCGGACGGCTCTCGCCGCCCGCCAAACGCAACATTTACTTCAGTTCGACCTTGGCGCCGGCTGCTTCGAGCTGGGCCTTGAACTTGTCCGCGTCGGCCTTGGAAACAGCTTCCTTGACCGGCTTGGGAGCGCCTTCGACCAGGTCCTTGGCTTCCTTGAGGCCAAGGCCGGTGATGGCGCGCACTTCCTTGATGACGTTGATCTTCTGGGCGCCGGCTTCGGTGAGAACGACGTCGAATTCCGTCTTCTCTTCAACCGGAGCGGCAGCGGCCGCACCACCGCCGGCAGCGGCAACCGCAACCGGAGCAGCGGCGGAAACGCCCCACGTCTCTTCCAGGAGCTTCGACAGCTCGGCCGCCTCGAGGACGGTCAGCTTCGAAAGGTCGTCTACGATCTTTGCGAGATCAGCCATTGTTGTAATCCTTCACTAGGTTTGAACGTGTGTGTCTGACAGCGAAGAACGGCCTCATGCCGCTTCGTCCTTCCGGGCGTAAGCGCCAATGACGCGTGCGACCGAAGCCGCTGGCGCATTGACGATCTGGGCGATCCGGGTTGCCGGCGTGACAATCATGCCAACCAGCCTGGCGCGCAGCTCGTCGAGCGACGGGAGCGTGGCCAAGGCCTTCACCCCATCGGCGTTGAGCGAGGTCGAACCCATCGCGCCGCCGAGAATGATCAACTTCTCATTCCCCTTGGCGAAATCGGAGGCGACCTTCGGCGCCGTAATCGGATCATCCGAGTAAGCCACCAGCGTCTGTCCCTTGAACAGATCGATGATGCCCTCGGATTCCGTGCCCTGAAGAGCGATTCTGGCGAGACGGTTCTTCGCGACTTTGACGGTGCCGCCCGCGGCGCGCATTTTCGACCGGAGGTCGTTCATTTGCGCAACGGTGATACCGGCGTAGTGGGCCACGACCACTGAACCGGCGCCCTTGAAGGCGTCGTTCAGGCCCGTGACGAGTTCGCGTTTTTCCGCTCTGTCCACTGCCTATCTCCAGTTGACCGCCGTCCCATTCACGGAAACGGTGGTCGGTTGCCTTCTGCCGCAAGGGCCATCCGACAAATACGGATCTCCCGAACGACGCTCGAGGATCCTGCCCCCTTTCGCCACACCAGCGAGCCGGTGCGCAGACAAAAGGCAAACACGGTTCAAACCTTTCATTGGAGCCTTCAGCTCCTTTGTCGGGTCCTAACCCGTCTCATGCAGGCCATGCGATTAAGGCCGTGGCTCAAGAGCTTCGGGCCGCCTGCAATCTCGGACAGGATTGCCGGAGAACATTTCTGTCTCCGGCATCCGGGCCCTTGCGAGGCCCGGAATTCTTTCAGCGGATCAGCCGGTTGGCGGCCGATCCGAATTCAAAGCGTCAAGCCGTCAGGCTTGCGAGGTCGAGCTTCAGCCCGGGGCCCATCGTCGAGGTGACCGACACCTTCTTGATGTAGTTGCCCTTGGCGCCGGCAGGCTTGGCCTTGCTCACCGCATCGGCGAACGCACGGATGTTTTCTTCCAGCGCCTTGAGGTCGAACGAGGCCTTGCCGATGCCGGCATGGATGATGCCAGCCTTCTCGACGCGGAACTCGACAGCGCCGCCCTTGGACGCCTTGACGGCGCCGGCGACGTCGACCGTGACGGTGCCGACCTTCGGGTTCGGCATCATGCCGCGCGGCCCGAGCACCTTACCCAGGCGACCGACCAGCGGCATCATGTCCGGGGTGGCGATGCAGCGATCGAAGTCGATCGTGCCCTTCTGGACGATCTCGACCAGTTCCTCGGCTCCGACGATGTCGGCGCCGGCGGCCCTTGCCTCATCGGCCTTGGCGCCCTTGGCGAACACGGCGACGCGCACCGAGCGGCCGGTGCCGTTGGGCAGGTTGACCACGCCGCGGACCATCTGGTCGGCGTGGCGCGGGTCGACGCCGAGGTTCATGGCGACTTCCACGGTCTCGTCGAACTTCGCCGTCGCACGCTCCTTGAGCAGCTTCAGCGCCTCGCCGAGCGGATAGGCCTTGTTGCGGTCGAGACCCTCGCGGCCCTTGGCCACGCGCTTTGCAATCTTTGTCATCGTCTTAGCCCACCACTTCCAGACCCATCGAGCGGGCGGAGCCCTCGACCATGCGCATGGCCGCCTCGACGTTGTTTGCGTTCAGGTCCTTCATCTTGGCGGTGGCGATCTCGCGCACCTTGTCGCGGCTGATCTGGCCGGCCTTGACCTTGCCCGGCTCCTTGGAGCCCGACTTCAGGCTGGCCGCCTTCTTCAGGAAGAAGCTCACCGGCGGGGTCTTCATCGCGAAGGTAAACGACTTGTCCTGATAGTAGGTGATGACCACCGGGATCGGGGTGCCCTTCTCCATTTCCTGCGTCTGCGCGTTGAACGCCTTGCAGAATTCCATGATGTTGATGCCACGCTGACCAAGCGCCGGGCCGATCGGCGGGGACGGCGTCGCCGATCCTGCCGATACCTGGAGCTTGAGCTGGCCTGCAATCTTCTTAGCCATTCTCTCTGCCTCTGTTTCTGGCCGGACTTTCGTCCGGCGGTTGCAGTCCGGTGGTCCGGTTCAGGCGGCTGGCTATAAAGCCGCCCTTGCCTCCCACCCGTTCAGGCCGCGAAGCTCGCGGCCGCCCGCTTTGCCGGTCGCCCGGCGGCGGAACTTCCTGTTTGAGCATTGGATTTAACCGAAAACCGCGCGGCACTTTTCGGTCCAATGCTCGGATCAGCTCTTTTCGACCTGACCGAATTCCAGATCGACGGGCACGGCGCGCCCGAAGATCGAAACTTCCACCTTGAGGCGCGCGCGCTCCTCGTCGACATCCTGCACGGTGCCGTTGAACGAAGCGAACGGACCGTCCGACACGCGCACCGCTTCGCCAATCTCGAACGTCACCGAAGGCTTCGGCCGCTCGACGCCTTCCTGCACCTGGTGCAGGATGCGCTCGGCCTCCTTCTCGGTGATGTGCATCGGCTTGGATGAATGCTTGTCCTCGCCGAGGAAGCCGGTCACGCGCGGCGTATTCTTGACAAGGCTGATGACCGCGTCGTTGAGGTCGGCCTTCATCAGCACGTAACCGGGGAAGAACTTGCGCTCGGCGTCTACCTTCTTGCCGCGGCGGATTTCCACGACCTTTTCAGTCGGAACCACGATCTGCTCGATGCGATCACGCAGGCCCTTCTGCTTGGCCTTGTTCTCGATATCCTCCGCGACCTTCTTTTCGAAGTTCGAATAGGCGTGGACGATGTACCACCGCGCAGTCATCCAATTCTCCAAATAAATCCGGTGCCGATGTCGTCCGCCGTCAGCGACCGATTCCAAGGATGAGTTCAACCCCGAAGGCGATGATCTGGTCCGCGACGAAGAAAAACAGCATCGCGATGAGCGCGAACACCAGCACCATAACCGTCGAAATCAGCGTTTCGCGCCGCGATGGCCAGGTAACCTTGGCCGTCTCCGCCCTCACCTGCTGCAGAAAGGTAAAGGGGTTCGTGGTCTTTGACGCCATGCCGCTTGTCCTGCCGCCCCTCGGTTCAACCCGAAGAGTTTTTCTCGATTTCCGTTGCCCGGAAACGCCTTGCCCTGCCAAACTCAACCGCGAATCACGATACGTTTGGCCAAGCACTTAAGGCGCGCAAAGACGGTTTCCCTCTCAGCGCGCCGTAGGTTTCTGGAACTGATATATAGCCACCCGAGGAAATTAACAAGTCCCTATTGCTCAAAAGCGGGGCGGATGGCAAGCCATCTCACGGACCAAGAAAAACGGCGGCATGAACAAGACCCTACCGGCATTCCGACCCTTCGGCCGCTTCAGTCGATGACGCCCGCAAACTGGGCGCGGCACTTCCGGCAAACCTGCGCCTCAATCACATCTGAAACCGAAACCGATCACGCCATCGCAGGCATCTGCGCGACGCAGGGTGTTTCATTCACGGCGTAGGAATGGCACGGGCAGCAGGGCTCGAACCTACGACCTGCGGTTTTGGAGACCGCCGCTCTACCAACTGAGCTATGCCCGTATCTTGCGCGCTCTCATTCCACAAAGCCCCGTCGGTTTCAAGGCTTTTGCTTACCGGCAGAGGGCGGGAACCTATGCTTCTGCAGGCGAACTCGCCGGCTAGCAATCGGCGCCGTCCGCTGCGTCCTGGCAAACCATCGGAAATGTCAGCGACTTCAGCGAGTCCTGGCTTGTGATCAGCTTCATATCGAGCATTTCAGCCTTGCTGAGCATCAACAAATCTTCCGGGGGTTTAGTCTGAAGATATTTAAGAATCTCATGGCCGACGCCCATTTCGGTCAGATAGGATTCGAGTTTGCGGCGTAGTGCCTTGGGAATATTGGTTGTCGTATGAGTTTCAACTCTCTTTCGGACGACGCTCTTTTTCCCAACCGCCTTCTTCTTCCCATCGACTATTTTGTAGATCGTCTTGTAGACAATCTCGTCCTTGAAGAACGTTGTCGTGAGCTGATGAACGCTCAGAGTTGCCCAACTTCCTACAAGCCGAGTGTTGCCTCCTGAAAGAACGAACGGACAGGCCGATTCACAGAATCCCCATCCGTCCATTGGGATCCCAACATAACCGCCGTTCTTGTCAGCGTCGCATTCCTTTTCGTCCGGTCCACAAGATGTAAACGTTGTCTGGCCCACCGCGACATCAAGCCCCGCCTTACGGATCAGGCGCCCGGTGGCGACTGCTCCGTCGACATCCCCTCCAGGCGAACTGAGAATGATTGGAAGCCGTCTGTTCGCGAGACTCTCCAGCAACTTCTTTAGCTTTTTGGGTGTGTCGCTCGTAATTCTGCCTTCAGCCGAAATCCATTCCGGACATTTTGGTTGGCATAGACGGCTGGCACCTCGGACGACGACAAAGCGCATGTCAGATTGGTCCGTCGCGGATTCAGCTTCCGAAATCACGCCAGCGCAAATCTGCGCAAAGCAGACCAAGGACCAAAGAAACCCAAACTTCCAGGCGGAAAAGATTTTCGTCAATCAAGTCGCCCCCCACAACTCCTGAAGGCTAAATCTTGCTAGTAGTGGATGCAACGGGAGAAGGATCAATGGCCAAACAAAAAGGGCGGCCGAAGCCGCCCTTTTTTCAAAACCTACCTTGGCCGGTTTCTTACTCGGTAATGCTCGCGACGATGCCGGCGCCGACGGTGCGGCCGCCTTCGCGGATGGCGAAGCGCAGCTTCTCTTCCATCGCGATCGGCACGATCAGTTCCACGTCGACCGTCACGTTGTCGCCCGGCATCACCATCTCGGTGCCCTCCGGCAGCGTCACCACGCCCGTCACGTCGGTCGTGCGGAAGTAGAACTGCGGACGGTAGTTGGTGAAGAACGGCGTGTGACGGCCACCCTCTTCCTTGGTCAGGATGTAGGCCTCGGCCTTGAACTTCTTGTGCGGCTTCACGGTGCCGGGCTTGGCCAGGACCTGGCCGCGCTCGACGCCTTCACGGTCGACGCCGCGCAGCAGCGCGCCGATG
>Ga0335394_10005068_pt1 | contig 14946 bp, 9 predicted proteins | sample MAT03_FD_205741 | JGI IMG/M metagenome (GOLD analysis project Ga0335394, IMG submission 205741) | Freshwater microbial communities from Lake Fryxell liftoff mats and glacier meltwater in Antarctica - MAT-03 (spades assembly) (version 2) ...
CACCGTGACGCGCGCGTGATTCTTCGCGGCGCTGCGCAGCATCGAGGGTCCGCCGATGTCGATGTTCTCGATCACCTCGTCGAACGCCGCGCCGCGCGCGACCGTCTGCTCGAAGGGATAGAGGTTGACCACGACGAGATCGATCGTCTTGCCGCCGATGCTGGCGAGCTGCGCACGATCGTCGTCGCGATCGCGCATCAGCAGCCCGCCGTGCACGCGCGGATGCAGCGTCTTGACCCGCCCATCCATGATCTCCGGGCTCTGCGTGTATTCCGACACGTCGATGACCGTGAGCCCGGCCTCGCGCAGCGCTTTCGCCGTACCGCCCGTCGAGAGCAGCTCGACGCCGGCCTTGGCGAGCGCCTGCGCGAAGGGCACCAGCCCCTGCTTATCCGAGACCGAAACGAGAGCGCGTTCGATGCGGGCCATGCGTGCTCCTTCCGGTCGCCGCGTACCGCGCAGCGCGCGCTACGTCAACCGGTGACGGGCGCGACCGACGGCGAATCGGCACCACGCCGCGCGGCGATCGCGCGCGGGCTCTCTCGCGGCGGCTCACCGACATACGTCGCGGTATCGACTGGAAGCGAGCGCAGCACAGCGGGCGCCTGGCGCGCGCCTTCAATCGCGTTTGCGGCGAAGTTGTGCTGCGCGAGGAAGGTCATCAGGGCCGGTGTTTCGGCGACGCTGAATCCGAGGTCGAGCAGCAGCGCAGACGCCCCGGCGAGGATGTTCGGCCCGAGTCCGCGCTCCGCTTCCACGCGGCGCGAGAACGCCTCCTGCAAGCGCCAATGCGGACCGCCCTGCAAGCCGCGCTGCTCGACTCGCTGTCGCAACGCAAAGAAGCGCTTGTCGTGCGCTTGGAACGGGACGCCGTAGCCGACGAGTCGCTTGCGACGCGCCAGCAGCGAGGTCATCTCGGCTTGCACGCGGGTATCGTCGGCGCAGTCGTCGTCAATCGCATTGCGTAGCTCCGCCCATAGCTCGGCGGCAAATCGGGTCGACCAGGGTCCAATGAGGTCGCCCTCCATGCACAGCTGGCCCGCGGCGAACGCGGCCAGAGTGCCACCATAACTGGCGACGACGCGCGTGAGCTTGAGCGGCCAGATGCGCGGGTCCGCTACAGTGGTGATGACGGCCAGATCGTCGAGCATCTCGCGCGACGCACGGTCGACACGCCGACCGGCAACTGCCATGACGTTGAGCCCGGTGTAGGTCTCGTCACCGAGCAGCTCGGCAAACGTGGAGTAACCGAAATAGCGATTGTCGTCGTGCCCGCCATGCGCAACGCGCGTCGGTATCGAGGACTGCGTCATCGCGCATCCTCCGCGTAGCTGAACGGCGGGATGTTCATCGGATAGTCGCGCAGCACTCCGCGCTTGACCGCGAGCGCCTCCGCGGCGCAGGTCGCTAGGCGGGCGACGACCAGCGCGACCTCGATTCGGTCGGCGGTTCGCAATCCGCAGCCGTGCAGCAGTGTTAGCAGCGCCGCGTCACGTCCGAGATCCTCCGCGGGGAGCGCTCCCACACCCGACCCGGCGAGGGCGTGGCGCAGTCGCGTCACCGACGCCCGGTCCTCGTCGTCGGTCGCGCGCGCGATCTCAGGGAGCTCCCCGCCGCGATCAGCATCGAGCCAAACGAGCAGCGGGGTGTAGCGAGCGAGCAGCCACCTCGCCTGTTCCGCGAGCGTCACCGCGGCGGTCCCAGTGATGGCCGCAGCGGTTCCGGCGCACGTGCGCGCCAGGACGCTCGCGTGGGTCGGCGCTTCAGTGACGGCGAGCGGCGAAAGAAACGTCAGCGCGATCTCGAAGCAGGTGCCCGTCGACGCCTCCGGCGCCTCGCCGGTCAGCGCCAGCAGCACTGACTCGCCAAAGCGGTAGTGTCGCGCCAAATCGCCCTCGACGTCGTAGCCGTGGACGCGCGGCCGGGTTCCCGGCGTGACCACGCGGGCGGCGAGCGCTCGAGGCCACTCGTTGCTCTCCGCGGGCCCGCGGCGCTCCTGCGGCGTGGTGCTCATCGATCGATGAACCCGGCGAGCGACTTCGCCCGCTCGCCTAGGGGCGGACAGATGCTGCCATCGACACGCACCTCGATCAGCGCGGGTCCGTGAAGGCGCATCGCATCGACGACCGCCTCTTGGATCTTGCCCGGCGTGTCGACGACCCACGATGGCACGCCCATGGCACGCGCGATCGCGGCGACCTCGACCTGACGGCGGTACTTCACCGAGTTGAGCGGCTTGCCACCCCCGACGAGCTTGCTGCCATGCCAGGTAATGCCGTGCATGTTGTTGTTCTCGACGATCCAGATGACTGGAATGTCGTATTCGGCAGCGGTCAGCAGGTCCATGCCATTCATCGCAAAGCAGCCATCGCCGACGATGGCGAACACCGGGCGACTCGGCACGGCGAGCGCCGCGCCAATAGGCGCGAGGGTGCCGTGGCCCATCGAGCCAAAGCCGAGGTTGATGAAGAACTCCTGCTTTCCCCGCATACACAGGTCGTGAATGTTGAAGAGCATGTGTCCGCCGATGTCGGAGAACACGATCGCGTCCTCGGGCAACACCTCTTCGAGATCGACGCGCCAGCGCTGGGGGGTGAGCGGAATCGCGTTCGAGTGGCGCGCGGCGACGTCGTCGTAGCGCTCGCTCGTCTTCGGCAGCGGCGGCGCGGAGTCCCACAGCGAGGCCGGGCGCGCGCCCTCGCGGATCAGGCGGTGTACGTGATAGACGAGTTCGACGAGGATGCTCTGGGCATCACCGACGAGCGGGACATCGACTGGGTAGTTCCGACCGATTCGGTCGACATCGATGTCGAGCTGGATCAGCGACTCGCTCGGTCGGAGCGCGGGATCCCAGTTGAGCGTGCTGGTCTCGTTGAGCGAAGCGCCCACGGTGAACAGCACGTCGATGGACGCACTGCACAGAGTCTCGCGCGCGGCGCGATGCCCGGCGACACCGAGCACCCCGAGCGAGCGCGGGTCGTCCTCTGGGAACACGCCCTTCGCGCGCGGGCTGGTCGCGACGCGGGCCGGGAGGAGCTCGGCGATGGCCCGGAGATGCTCTTCGGCGCGCGCGATGCGCACCCCGGAGCCTGCGAGGATCACCGGATGTTTCGCCTCGAGCAGCACCGCGGCGGCGCGCTGTACTGCGCCTCGATCGAACGGATGGGTGTCCGGTCGATAGCTCTTCGGATCGAACCACTCCTCGCTGAGCGGCTGCTCCCAGAGATCGACTGGTACGTTGAGATGCACCGGCCCGGGACGACCGCTCAGGCACAGACGCATCGCGCGACGCAGATGGCGCGAGAAGCTGCCGGCGGAGGTGATCATCGCCGAATACTTCGTCACGGGTCGAAACATCGCGACGATGTCGATGTCCTCCCGCGGCGTCTCTTGCGCTGCGCCCTTGCCGAGCGCGTGCGACGCGGCTTGTCCGGTGATGACGAGCAGCGGGACACCGTCCGCGAAGGCACACGAGACGCCCGTGAGCAGGTTCGTCGCGCCGGGTCCCGACGTCCCAGCGCACACCGACAAGCCATGACCGGCGCGCGCAAAGCCATCGGCCATGAACGCCGCGCCCTCTTCATGCTTGCTGACGATCAGCCGAAGCTCGGAGTCATCTTCCACTGCGACGAAGAGCGGATGCAGCAAGCCACCGGGGATGCCGAAGACGACACTCACGCCCTCGGCCTTCAGGTATTTGAGGAAGACGTCGATGACGCGTGGCGCCCGCGCGGGGTGAGGCTGAGGCGCCTTGGGCGGCGAAGACGGGACCAACCTGACGACGGTGCTCATGAAGCTTTGGTCTTTCGGATCGTGACCACACGGAGCAGGACGTCCTTGTAGTTCTCGATCGGACGCTCCGCTTCGGCGGGCTTGGGGCTGACGCGCAGCGGCGGTGTGAGCGGGAAATGAACCCAGAAGGTCGTACCAGAAGCAGGCTTGGACATGACCTCGAGCCGTCCGCCTACCTGGCCGAGCAGCTCTACGACGACCGACAGCCCGACTCCGTAGCTGTCGTTCGCGCGTTGTGTACGGTCGCTTCCTTCTGGGCTGAAGGCCCGCTCGATCTGTTCGCTCGGAATTCCGCGTCCGGTGTCCGAGACCTTCAGCGTGAAGAACTCAGTGGTCCCGTCGACCTCGACGACGATGCTGCCGTGTTCGGTGTACTTCGCCGCGTTCGTCAGCAGATTGTCGACGACGCGATCGAACAGCACGGGGTCAGCGTCGATGTGCTCCGGCGCCTCGCGGGTCTTGAAGACCGTCGCGCGGATGTCCTTCCCCTGAACCAGCGCGCGCAGGCGACGACGCAGGCGATCGGTCAGCGGCGCAACCTCGAGGCGCTGGGGTGCCAGCTGCGCCATCGGCGACCCCTGCGTGACCATCTTCATCAGGTCCTCGAGGAGAAGGCGCATCTGCTCGACGGCGGCGTCGAGATCGGCCAGGACAGCGTCGCCCTCGGCGTCACCGTAAGGGCGGAAGTAATCGACGCCCGCGCGGATCACCGTGAGCGGATTGCGCAGATCGTGGGAGTAGCCGCGAATCCTCGTATCGCGCTGCTCCTGCAGCTGATGCAGGCTGTCTGCGACTCGCTGCATTTGCGCGCTGCGTTCCGCGGAATCGACCTCGAGCCGGCGCGTCCAGTCGCGCTGACGCTCCTGCAGCTCGAGGAGCTCTTGGCGCGCCTCGGTCTCTTCGCGTGCAAGCTCGCGGAGGGCCTCGGTCACCTCCTCACGGACTGCAAGGTTGGCTGCGCCAGTGCGCTGGTTCTCGAAGATGTAGCCGAGCGATGCGCCGAGCAGCGGCAGGGCGACTCCGCCAACATCGACACCGTTCGTCCACGCGGAGAGAGCGCCGAACGACGCCGCGCCCACGAGGAGTCCGAGCGCGCTCGGATACCACCGCTTCTGGTCGAACCAGCGTAGGTGATAGTCGCAGAATGGATCGCCGCGACTCACGCAAGATTCCTCGCGAAGATAGGCGGGGGGCAGGCCGAACAATGTCGGCAGCGCGGCAGTCGCCGCTTGGCGCGAGAGGCACATCAACCGACTCTCGGGCGCGGTCGCGCGATAGCGCGCATGCATGCCAGTGCGCGTACTGGAGACAACCTCGATCGCGCCGTAGTTGCAGACCAGATTCATGGTCTTCATCGCCTGCAGGTAGACCGTGTGCGGCGATGTCGCCCACAGCACCAGGCGCATCGCGCCGTAGCCTGCCGCCAGCTTGTAGGCGCAAGCCACGCGAAAGGCCCCGTCGTCCTCGAACAACGTGCGGGCCTCTGCGAGCAGCGCCTCACCTTGCTCGAGCGTGATCCACAGCGAACGCCCATCGAGCGCTGTCACGTCCAGGCGCCCCGCTGCGACGACTGAATGCAACGCTTCCGCGCTCACCTGCTCGCGCAGATAGCGCGCGAGCGGCTGGAAGATCCGCGCATTGAGCTGCGGAACTTTGGCGGCAGCGAGTGAAGTCATGTGGTCTCCATTGAAGCCATTGATCAGTTCGCTCCGTGAACCCGCACCACCTGTTCAAAGAGCCGGTCCGCATCGCCATCGGCGTTCGTCTCTTGGAGCCGTGGCGTTGCTGGAGGCGCAAGCTCTATCGGGATGAACACCCAGAAAGTCGTGCCGTCAGGCGGCGTGCTCATCACCTCGAGCCGCCCGCCGATCTGCGCCAGTAGCTGGACGACGATCGACAGGCCGACGCCGAAGCCATCGACGCGCTCGTCGACCAGCGAGCCGCCTGGCCGAAATACTCGATTGAACCGCTCCGATCCGATGCCAGGGCCGGTATCAGCGATCTTCACCGTCAGAAAGCCAGGAGCGCCGCCCACTTCCACGTTCACGCTCCCGCGGGCGGTGTACTTCACGGCATTGCCGAGCAGGTTGTCGAGCACGCGATCGACGAGCAGCGGATCGGTGACGATCGAGCTCGGCGCCTCGCGCGTCGTGTGGACCGCCACGCGCAGCTGCGTGCCGTGCGCGAGCGCCCCGAGTCGACGCTGAAGTCCTGCGCTGAACTGCTCGACCTCGACGCGCCGCGGCTCGAGCGCGACGAGCGCACGACCGCGCTCCCACTGCTGCATCGCCTGGCGCAGAATCCGATCGATCTTCGCGAGTGCCTCGCGCCCATCGTCGACGGCGGCGCTCTCCTCTTCGCTGCGTGAATTGGTCTCGCTCGCCTCGAGCGCGTAGGGGACCACCGTCAGCATCGTGCGCAGATCGTGGACCTGTCCGCGGAGGACTTGAAGGCGCTTCTCGCCGACGCCGGACATCTCAGCCAAAGCCGCGCTGCGGGCGTCGAGCTCCTGCTCGACGCGTCGGAGCCAGTCGCGTTGACGCTCCTGCAGCTCCAGCAGCTCCTGGCGCGCCTCGGTCTCGCCGCGGGCAAACTCACGCAACGCGGCGCCTACTTCGTCGCGCACAGAAAGATTCGCGGTGGTGATCCGGCGGGTCTCCACGATGTAACCGACTGCGGCGCAGAGTAGCGGTAGAGCGAGGCTTGCGAGGTCGATCCCACCGGTGAGCGCGGTGAGTCCTCCAAGTGCTGCGCCACCTGCGAGCCCGCCAATCGCCGTGGGAAACCACCGTCTCTGGTCGTGCCAGCGGAGGTGGTACTCGCAGTGCGGCGCACCTCGACCGATGCACACATCCTCGCGGAGGTAGGCGCGCGGCAGCCCGAAAAGCGTGGGGAGCGCCGTGAGCGCCGCCTGGCGCGAGAGACACATCAGCCGGCTTTCATGTGTCGTCGCACGATAGCGAATCACCGACCCCGTTCGGCTGCTCGTCACGAGCTCGCTTGTTCCGTAGTTGCAGACCAGGTGTTGGGTGTCGACGGCGTGCTCGTAGACAGCGCGTGGGGAAGTCGCCCACAGAACGAGTCGCAGCGCGCCGTATCCATCGCCAAGCTTGTACGCGCACGCATCACGGAATGAGTCGTCGTCTGTGACGAAGTCGCGAGCAAGGCGAAGAAGGGACTCCGCGCGCCGGACCGTGATCCACCGCGGACCTCCTTCGAAGGTACTCAGGTCGAACCCTGCGCTCGCGGATGCCCGCGCCAGCGTGTGTGGATCCACCCGCTCCCGGAGGTAACGCACGAGTGGCGTGAGTACGCGCGCATTGAGGTGCGGGATTTTGATCGCTCCCGAATCGCATGCCGAGCCGCCCTCCTCGTGCGGCGCCAGCTGGGGGCTCGTTGAAACTGCCATGGACGCGATTTGCCTCCGGGGCGACGTTACCATTTGGTATGGCCGAGGTCACCGAAACGATCGCGCAAGATCGCGTCGCAAAGCGCTTTTTTGACCACCAGCACGCTACTCTACGCACATGTCCGACACACACGCCGGTGCCCGCCCGCTCGCCGTCTTGCGCGCGATGATCGACGGAATCGATCACGAAATTCTGCAGCTACTGGCGCGGCGAATGAGCATCGTCGCCGAGATCGCGTCGTGGAAGCGCAGTCATGCGACGCGCATTCGCGACATGACGCGCGAGCGCGCGCTGCTCGACGACCGACGTCAACGCGCGGAGCAGCTCGGGCTGTTGCCGAGCGTCGTCGAGTCGATCTACCGGCTGGTGCTGCTCGCGAGCCGCGAGCATCAGGCCGCGCTGCGCACCGAGGTGCCGCTCGACGTGGAGGCGCGGACGGTCGCGGTCATCGGAGGTCATGGCGGCATGGGTGCGCTCGTCGCGCGGCTGTTCGCTGATCTCGGTCACACCGTGTTGGTCGCCGATCACGGCACGGAGCTGTCGAACGTGGAGGCCGCTCGGGCCGCGGATGTGGTCGTGGTCAGCGTGCCAATCGAGCGCACCGTGGAGGTGATACGCGAGGTTGGTCCACACGTGCGCGCAGATGGCTTGCTGATGGACGTGACATCGCTGAAGCAAGAGCCGATGGCGGCGATGCTCGCCGCGACGACTGCGAGCGTCGTCGGCACACATCCGATGTTCGGGCCGCGGGTACACACGCTGCAAGGCCAGCGCTTCGTGCTCTGCGAAGGGCGCGGCGCCGATTGGGCGCGCTGGCTGCGGCGGATGTTGCACGCGCGCGGGCTGATCGTCGCAGAGGCGACGCCCGCCGCGCACGACCGCGCGATGGCCGTCGTGCAGGTGCTCACGCATTACAAGACGCAGGTCACCGCGCTGGCGCTCGCGCGACTCGGAGTGCCGCTCGACGAGACGCTGCGCTTCACCTCGCCCGCGTACCTCATGGACCTCTACGTCGAGGGCCGTCACTTCGCCCAGTCGCCGGAGCTCTATGCCGCGATCGAGATGGGCAATCCGCGTACGGCCGAGGTGACGCAAGCGTTCGGCGATGCGGCGCGCGAGGTCAGCGCGCTCCTCGCGGCGCACGACACAGCCGGCTTTCGTGCGATGTTCGAGGAGGTACGCGCATATTTCGGTCCGTTCACCGAGACGGCGCTCGAGCAGTCGAGCTTCCTCATTGATCGGCTGGTCGAGCGCAGCTGAGCGGCGCAATTCAGCGCATGCGAGCGAGCCAGCTACTCCGGCAGCGCAGGTGCACCTTCGAGCGGCGTGTCCGCGGTGCGCGACTCGCGCTGGCAGCGCTCGAGCCACTCGGCGGAGATGCCGAGCATGCCGGCGATGGTCGGCGCGACGCGGCGCTGGTCGGCGACCTCGCGCGTCTCCCCGTTTCTGATGCCTGGACCGGCGAAGATCACCGGCACGAGGACGTCGTAATCCCACGGCGAGCCGTGGCTCGTCCCGGCGCCGGCGGGCACCTCTTCGTCGATGACGCTGCCGCTCGCGGGGACGACGAATATCTCACCGGGCGGCGTCGGCGGGATGCCGAGCGCGACGGCGCGATCGAGCTCATTGCTGCTCGCGGCGAGGCGCGCCGTATCACGCACATCGTATGTGGCGAACACGCCGTCGACGGCGCGGAGTGCGTCGCGAATCGCTGTGACGGCGCGATCGCGATTTGCGGGAATACGTGCGCTCACCGAGAGATAGAGGAACGGCTGTACGAACGCCTCGACCCAGTCCCCTGCGCCGAGCGCCGCGTCGCACGCTGCCTCGGCGCGCTCGACGAGCGTCCCCGGCAATACGCGAAAGGCAGCGCCCCCATCGGCGCGTGTGCGCTCGGCGAGCGGCGCGGCGCCGTGGTCCGCGGTGATCAGCACCGAGACCTCGCCGCGCGCACGTAGAGTGCGCAGAAGTCGGCCGGCGGCCCGATCGGTGCGAATCAGGTTGTCGAGATACTCCCAAGACTCGGCACCAAAGGTGTGACCGACGTAGTCGACATTGCTCAGCGAGATGGCGAGTAGATCGGGTGTCGCGTCTTGACCGAGCGTGAGCGCGACTGCCGCGTGTTCGCTCAGCGCGAGCAGATCGTCGGCGGCCATCGGCGTCGCCAAATAGGCCTCATACGGGTCACTGCTGCTGCTGGGCCGATGCGGAAAGGTTCGGCCGTAGCCGTCCCAATCGCCCTCGCCTGCGCCGTCGTCGTTGCCCGCTTGAGTCGCGAGCATCGCCGCGTTCTCCGGCTCCCAGACGATGACGCTCGGATCGATCGGATGCGCTGCGGTCCACTGCGCGAGCCATTCGGGAAGCGCCGGTACATACGCTGTCGAGGTCGTGTAGCTGTGCGTTTCGCGGTCGAACCAGATGGCGAGATCGGCGCGGTGCCCACCGGGCAAAACGGCGCTGCGATCTTTCATCGACAGCGCTGCGACGTGCGCGCGGTTGCTGGTCACGTCGCGCAGCACATCGCCGACAGTCGACACGCGCAGGATGCTCGGGCTCGCGAACGCGCCGTCGTGGCCGAACACTGGATGTTCGGCGTCGTCGACGGTGGATATCTTCTTGTGCCGCGCTCTGTCCCACAGCTTGTTTGCCGGAATGCCAGAGAGCGACGGCGGCGCGCCCGTGTAGATCGCCGCGTGACCGGGCGCGGTGTAGGTCGCGGCGTACGGATAGCGCACGCGCCACGTCGTGGTGCCAGCGGCCATCGTGCTGCGGATGAGTCCGTCTTCCGCGAGCTGCGACGCGTACTTCTCGAGCACCCAGCTGCCGAGCTGATCGTAGACGACGACGACGACGAGCCGCGCAGGTCGCGGCCACGCGTTCGGCCCCGCGTCCGCGCGCGCGGCGGGAGTCGTCGAGGGCGGCGTGGCGTCTGAGGTGGACTGCGTTGCGGGGGGCGAGCCAGCGAGCAGCGCTGCGACGAGCCCTGTTAGGGGGAGCAGCACGATCACGGCGAGGATCGCTTTCGAGCGATTGGGCGTGGGCATGGCGGCTGACCTTAGCAGCCCGTCTATCGATCAGCGCGCACGGAGAGCGACGGCGCAGTTCACGCGCTGGCGGATACGTACGTCGTCACGACGGCGCCCCGATCTCGTCACTCGTGCGCATGTGATCAGCGGTCGCTCGTGACCACTCCGCGTAGCGTTGCTCGCGGATCGCGGCGCGCGCAGCGCGGGTGAGAGCCGCATAGAAGTGCAGGTTGTGCTCGGTGCAGAGACGGGCCGCGAGCATCTCTTTCGCGACGACGAGGTGGCGCAGATAGCCGCGCGAGTAGGTCGTGCATACCGGGCAATCGCAGCGCGCGTCGAGCGGCGATTCGTCGTCACGATGGCGCGCCTGCTTCAGGTTCACGCGACCGCCCCAGGTGAGCGCCTGGCCGTTGCGCGCGTTGCGCGTCGGCAAGACGCAGTCGAAGAGATCGACGCCCGCGCCCATGCCGTGCAGCAGATCGTAGGGTGTACCGACGCCCATCACGTAGCGCGGCTTGTCCGGCGGCAGCTGCGGGACGATCTCGGTGAGCGCGCGGTACATCTCGGGGATCGGCTCGCCGACGGAGAAGCCGCCGAGCGCAATTCCGTCGAAGTCCATCGCGGCGATCTCGGCGAGGTGCGCGAGCCGCAGATCGACGTGCGCGCCGCCCTGCACGATGCCGAAGCGCGCCTGTCCTTCGGCGGCGGGCGACGCGAGCGAGCGCGCGGCCCACGCGGTGGTGCGACGCATCGCGTCCTCGATCACGCGACGCTCCGCGCCGCCGGGCGGACACACGTCGAGCACCATCGCGACGTCGGCGCCGAGCAGCGCCTGGACGCGCATCGACTCCTCCGGCGTGAGGCGGAGCTTTGCGCCGTCGAGGTGCGACTTGAAGGTGACTCCGTCGTCGTCGATGGTGCGCAGATCGGCGAGCGAGAACACTTGGTAGCCACCTGAATCGGTGAGCATCGCGTGCGGCCAGCGCATGAAGCGTTGCACGCCGCCGAAGTGGCGGACGCGCTCCGCCGTCGGGCGCAGCCACAGGTGGTACGTGTTCGCGAGGATCATGCGCGCGCCAGTAGCGGCGACCTCGGCCGGCGTCTGCGACTTGACTGTGGCTTGCGTGCCGACGGGCATGAACGAGGGTGTCTCGATGACGGCGCGCGTCGTGGTGAACGTGCCGGTGCGTGCTTCGCCATCGCGCGCGGTGACCTCGAAAGCGAAACCAGGCGTGGGGAGCGTCATGGCGGCTGCGGTGTAGCAGCAGACGTATTCCGCGCACCTTCTCGCGGAATTGGCGCCGATAGGCGGCTCGCGGCGGAGATCGTCGGAGGCCGCAGAGCGCGTCTCTTTACCGAACCTTGACGAGACGTCTCTGCGCCGACGCGCATCCTGAGGACTGCGCTGCTCAACGCGCCTCGAGGAGACCGAATGCGTCCCATCACCGACCCCGCCCGCACCGCCACGCTGCTCCTCACACTCGCGCTCTCGGCTTGCGGCTCGCCAGCGTCCGGCGCTTCATCGACGCTCGGCACGTCGAACCTCGATCTCGACGAGCTCTCGCGAGAAGCGGTGAGCGACGACGCAGCGCGCGCCGAGGCCTCGATCGCGACTCTGCGCGCCCGCGGCCGCGTGGGCTTCGAGGCGCTGCGCATCACGCACGCGGCGAACATCGCGCGGCTGCGTGATACGCCACCGGGGACTCCGAGCGCCGCAGACGCGCGCCTGCGTCACGCGCTCGACCGCGTCGCCATGCAGCGCGACGCGCACGCCTCCGGGCTCTACTGGCACACCGACTTCGAGGCGGCGCTCGCAGAGTCGCGCACGACGGGCAAGCCGATCCTCTCGCTGCGCCTGCTCGGCAAGCTCGACGAAGAGCTCTCGTGCGCGAACAGCCGGTACTTCCGCACGGTGCTCTACGCGAACCAGACGGTCTCGACTGCGCTCGCCGCGGGCTACGTGCTGCACTGGTCGAGCGAGCGGCCCGCGCCGCGCATGACGATCGACTTCGGCGATGGGCGCACCATCGAACGCACGTTCACCGGCAACTCGATTCACTATCTGATCGACGCGGACGGACGCGTCATCGACGCCCTGCCCGGTCTGTCGACACCGAGCGACTTTCTCACGGAGCTCGGCGCGGCGCGCGGTGCGTTCACTCGATGTAGCGGACTCGCGACCGACGCCGCAGACGCTTGTTATGCGAGCGCGCACCGCCAGGCGCGCGAGCAGACCGCGGCCGCGTGGACTGCGCTGCGCGCGCAGATACCGTCACTGCCAGCGCTCGAGAGCTTCGGCGGAGCACCGATGCCAAGCGACGCGGTGCAGGTGCCAGACGCGATCTCCGCGCGCCTCGCGATGATGCAGACCGTCGGCAAGATGGTCGTCGAGATGCCTGCACTGAACGCGGTGCAGCCCGTCGCCGCGCCAGCTCCGGCTGTGGCGCCCGAGTCGGTCGACTGGAGCGCGCTGGTCCCGGCTGGCGCGGCTGCCAGCGTGCTCGATGCGCGTAGTCGCGCGCTGATCACGCTGAAGAGCGGCGGCCGTGGCGAGGCGATCGGACCCGCGCTCGCGCGCGCCGCGACGATGGACGCGGTGCGCAACCGCTTCGCGATGCACGATCGGCTGCGCGGCTGGCTGCTCGCCGACGGACCGCGGCCGCGACTCACCGACTTCAACACGCGCGTCTACACCGAGCTGTTCCTGACACCCGCGAACGATCCGTGGCTCGGCCTCCGCGCACCCGATGTCTGGGATGCGATCGAAGATGTCTCGCGCTGAGGGTCTCGCTGATCAGCAGTTCACTGCGGCGCGCGGATCAACATCGCGTCGCCATAGCTGAAGAAGCGGTATCGCTCGGCGATGGCGTGCGCGTAGGCCCGGCGAATCGGGTCGATTCCCGCAAATGCCATCACCAGCGCGAGCAGCGTGCTCTTCGGCAGATGGAAGTTGGTGAACAGCGCGTCGACGACGTTCAGCTGCGTCGGGGGATAGATGAAGAGACGCGTTGCGCCGCCGCCGGCCGTGACGCGGAAGTGGCCCGAGTCGTCTTGCTGCGCCGCGGACTCGAGCGTGCGCACGACCGTGGTGCCGACTGCGACGATGGGCCGACCGGCAGCACGCGCCTCGTTGATCGCAGCGGCCGTCTCCGTGGTGACCTCGTAGTGCTCGGCGTGCATCGCGTGCTCGCTGAGCTCGTCGCTGCGCAGCGGTAGGAACGTCCCCGGGCCGACGTGCAGCGTGATGCGCGCGAGCGTGTGTCCCGCGGTGGCGAGGTCTTCGAGCAGACGTTCGGAGAGATGTAGACCCGCGGTCGGCGCAGCGACGGCGCCCGCCTTCGTGGCGAAGATCGTCTGATAGCGCTCGTCGTCGACGGGGCGCGCCTCGCGCCGCAGATACGGCGGCAGCGGCAGCTCGCCGACTCGCGCGAGTGCGGCCTCGACCGAGGCGAGCCCGACAGGCCGCAGCGCGAGTTCGATGGTGTCCTCCGCGCCACGCCGGAGGACGGTCGCGATCAGCGCGTCACCGATGCGCAGCACTGCGCCGTCGCGCAGCGACTTGAGGCCACGCGCCATCGCCTCCCAGCGCTCGTCGTTCCCGGCAGTGCCAGTCGATGGCGAATTTTCGGCGTCGAGGCGGCGCACCAGCAACAGCTCGACCTTCCCGCCGCTCGCCTTCTCTGCGTGCAGCCGCGCCGGGATCACGCGCGTGTCGTTGACGATAAACAGCGAAGGCGGGAGCAGCCCCGGCAGCTCGCGGACCTGCCGATCGGCGACAGGACCCACGCCGCGCTCGACGAGCAGCAGCCGCGCACCATCGCGCTCCGGCAGCGGCTCGCTTGCGATCAGCGCTTCCGGCAATTCGTAGTCGAGCTCGCTGCTGTGCATCGCGCGGTGTGTAGCATCGGACGGCGCGAGAGCGCTCGCCGCAGCGCCGTAGGCCTCGATGTACGTGCGCCCGCGACCGACGAGCAGGTAGAGCGCGCCCTCGTCGCCGCGCACCGGCGCGCCGAGCGGGACACCTTCGGTCGCGATGCGCCAGCGGACCTCGCCGTCTGCGCCGATGGCTACGAGCTCTCCGACAGGCGCGACGTTGGTCGTGCCGGGGCCGGTCGGCATCGGCGACTGCAGCGCGACGATCGTCGTGCCGGCCTCGTCGAGAGCGAGGCCTTTCGCGACGCCGGCGAGCTCGCGCTCCCACAGCGTGCGACCGGTCGCGCTGATCGCGGCGAGCGCCGGCCGGCCGGCGCGCGATCGGACGATCGCGCGCACGGTTCCGTCAGCGGCGACGATCGGCGCACCATCGAGCGCGACGCCGTTCGCGCCGCGCGCACGCACGCGCGCAGACGCGTCGACGGCGACGATCTCTCCAGGTGCGACGAACGCCCAGAATGTTCCGTCAGGCGCGACCGCGACGTGCTCGAGCGCACGGCCGCCGAGCTCGACGTGCTGCGCGCCGCGGCCTTCAGCGTCGACGAGCACCAGCTCTGCACCCGAGACGACGGCGATGCGTCCGTCACGCGCGAGCGCAGGCGCGCCCGCGCCGCCTGCGTCGAGCGGCAGCGAGAACACCGGTGCGAGCGTCGCGTCGAGGCCGCGCAGTCCATCGCCGGTCGACACGACGATCGTGCCATCCGCGAGCACCAGCGGCGCGCCGCGGATGCCTGACGAGAGCCGCGTGCGGGCGCGCACCGTGCCGTCGCGAGTAACGAGCAGCA
>Ga0335394_10005087_pt1 | contig 14925 bp, 17 predicted proteins | sample MAT03_FD_205741 | JGI IMG/M metagenome (GOLD analysis project Ga0335394, IMG submission 205741) | Freshwater microbial communities from Lake Fryxell liftoff mats and glacier meltwater in Antarctica - MAT-03 (spades assembly) (version 2) ...
GCTGCGTGACTGGCTCTCGCTGCTGCTGGCACTCGACCCGATCGGCCAGTATCCGCTGCTGCTCGCCTCGCATGTGTATGCCCAAGTGCCGATCGAATCCAGACAGCGCTCGATGCTCGACTTCGTCCGGCAAAGCTTCGACGCCGACCCCGACCGGCGCTGGCGCTGGCTGGCTCATGCAGCGATCCTCGCGCGGCATCGTCTGCAGGACACCGACCTGGCGATGGCCTATGCGCGCGCGATCAGTGAGCAGGCGACGGGACCCTCGGTGCCGGGCTGGGCGCGGCAGATGTCGGTGCTGCTGCTGGCCGACCGCGGCGAGGTTGAAGCGGCGAAGGTACTGCTCGGCGGCCTGCTCGCCTCGGGCGCGATCAGCGACCCGCAGGAACTGCGCTTCCTGCTCGAGCGACTGGCGGGTTCTGAGCCCTTGCCCCAGCCAGCGAAGGATGGCAATAGCAGATGAAACCTCATAGCAGATGAAACCTCGGCAGTAGCGCCGAGAACTCGGCGGTCGGTAGCCAGTCGACTCGCCCGCCAGGCGAGAATCGCCTTGCCAGCACCTGTTTTCAGGCTGGCAAGCGTGACCAATGTCACACATGCTCGGTGAGCCTGTCTGCCAAGTTCGCGGTGCTGCCCGGCACGCGAATTGCGGGAGGGTGGTCATCGCGACAGCGCGCCTTCGGGCGAAGGAAACCAGGAAACCATGACACGAAGCCATCAACGCGGTTTCACCCTGATCGAGATTGCCATCGTGCTGGTGATCATCGGCCTGCTGCTCGGTGGGGTGCTCAAGGGCCAGGAACTGATCACCAGCGCCCGGGTGCGTAACCTGATCTCGGCCCAGGAAGGGGTGAAAGCGGCCTTCTTCGGTTTTCAGGATCGCTTTCGCGCCTATCCGGGTGACTACGGCCAGGCGGTGCAGAACATCGCCAACATGACTACCACCTGCACCGGCGGCAACGGCAATGGCAACGGCATCATCGATGCCACGCCTTCACTGGAGGCGATTCTGGCCTGGGAACACCTGTCGAAGTCCGGTTTCCTCACCGGCAGTTACTCCTGCAGCCCGGCCGAGTCGCTGACCACCACGCCGACCAACCCGTACAACGTGTTCCTGCAACTCGTCTTCGACAATGCCTATGCCGACCCCAGCGGAACGCCACCGAACCGTCATAACCTGAAATCCGGCGCCCAGATTCCGGTGGAGATCGTCGCTGAAGTCGATCGCAAGATCGACGATGGCAGACCATTTACCGGGTCGTTCCGCTTCTCGCCCTATGCCGGCAACAGTGGCAGTGCGCCGACCGTGGGCGGTACGGCAGCACCTTCCTGCGGCACTGACAGCACATCCAATCTCTGGAACACGACCAACGGGTCGACCCAGTGCGGCGGCTCGACGATCTTCTGAGGTTGGCGGCCAAAAGCGGTGACAGACCATGAGGGTCTGTCCCCTGGCGCGGTCACCTGGCGCGCGCCTTGGAATTGTGGGACAGACCCTCAAGGTCTGTCCCCTCGCCGGACCGGCTGCCCGGATCAGTTCCCCTGCAGCAGGCGCATCTCGGCCGCAGCCACCGCCACCGCGTCACCGCGCAGAACGATGATGTCACCGGCGCGCAGTTCGGTGTCGGCGCCAGGGTCGAGTTCGCGCACACCGTGCCTGCGTACAGCGCTGACTTCGGCCTGCAGGGCCTCCAGGTGCAGTTCACCCAGCCGCTGGCCGATCGCACGTGCCCCCGGCACCAGCGCCACCGAGTGCAGGAACACGTCATCGGCGCCATCCGTGGTCTGATCGCTCGCGCCGTGAAAGAACCCGCGGAGCATGCCGTAGCGCGCTTCACGCGCCGAGCGTATCCGGCGCAGCACCCGGTTCAGCGGCACACCGATCACCATCAGCGCATGCGAGGCGAGCATCAGACTGCCCTCCATGATCTCGGCCACCACCTCGGCAGCGCCGGCCGCCTTCAGCCGCTCGATATCTGCGTCGTCCCGGGTACGCACGATCACCGGCAGGTCCGGGCGCAACTCATGCGCGACATGCAGGATGGTCAGCGCCGAGTGCACATCCGCATAGCTGACCACCAGCGCGCGTGCCCGCGAAAGTCCCGCCGCCTGCAGCACCTCGCGTCTGGCCGCGTCACCGAACACCACCCGCTCACCCGCCGCTGCAGCCTCGCGCACCCGTGCCGGGTCCAGGTCGAGGGCGAAGAACGGCACCTTCTCCGCCTCCAGCAGGCGCGCCAGGTTCTGCCCGCTGCGACCGTAGCCGCAGATGATCACATGCCGGTCGGCCACCAACGTCTGCGAGGCGATCTGGGTCAGCTGCATCGCGCGGCTCATCCAGTCCGAGCCGCGCCAGCGGCGCACCAGGTGCTCACTGTGCTCGATGATGAAGGGCGCGGCGATCATCGACAGCACCATCGCCGCCAGCACCGGCTGCAGCAGGCTCGGCTCGATGATGCCGACGCCAAGCGCAAGGGTGAGCAGCACGAAGCCGAACTCGCCGGACGGGGCCAGGGCGAGTGCCACCCGAAGTGCCACGCTCGAATCGGTGCGCCACGCAGCCATCAGGCCAAGGAGCACCAGCGCCTTCACTGCGAGTATCGCCAGCAACAGCCCCAGCACCAGCACGAGGTGTTGCGCGATCCAGACCACATCGACCAGCATGCCGATGGTGACGAAGAACAGGCCGAGCAGGATGTCGCGAAACGGCTTGATGTCCTCCTCGACCTGGAACCGGTACTCCGTCTCCGAGATCAGGACCCCGGCAACGAACGCGCCCAGCGCCAGCGACAAGCCCATACTCTCGGTGAGATAGGCCAGCCCGAGCGTGATCAGCAGCACGTTGAGCACGAACAGTTCGGGGGACTTCTGGCGGGCGACCAGGTGGAACCAGCGCCGCATCAGCGGCTGTCCGACCTTGAGCAGCACGATCAGGGTTATCGTCACCTTGGCGAGCGCGATCCCGAGGTTGGCCGGCAGGTCACCGACTGGCGCTGCCAGCGCAGGAATCAGCACCAGCATAGGCACCACCGCAATGTCCTGGAACAGCAATACGCCGATGACCCGCCGCCCATGCTCGGAGTTCAGCTCGAGACGCTCGGACAGGGTCTTGGCCAGGATCGCGGTCGAGGACATGGCGAGCGCGCAGCCCAGCACCAGGCAGGCCTGCCAGGAAATCGGGCTGGCCGACATCGGGCTCAGGCCCACCGCGAAAGCCATCAGCGTGGCCGCAAGCACGGTAACCAGAACCTGCGCGCCGCCCAACCCGAGCACCAGGGTCCGCATTGCCACCAGCCGCGGCAGACTGAACTCGAGCCCGATGGTGAACATCAGGAACACGATGCCGAACTCGGCCAGATGTTGTACGGCAGCGGTGTCTGGCACCAGCGCGAGCGCGTTCGGGCCGACCGCCACGCCCACCAGCAGGTAGCCCAGCAGCGGGGGCAGCTTGACCGAACGGCAGATCACGACCACAACGACAGCGGCGGCAAGCAGGGTCACAACGAATCGAAGAGTGCTGTCCATCGGCCTGCCAGTACCCGGGCCAGTGTGGTCGGATGGTACCATCGCCGGGTGATGACGCTGCCTGCCGCATCGCCCATTTCTGCATCGTCCGCTGCTGGACCCGTCGCCGCAGTGGGGGCCGTGTCGTCTGCGCACGGACGGGTCAAATCCGCAGCGCCAGCGCGGGCTTCACCCAGGGCGCTGGCGCTGGCACGGCAGGTGATCGAGATCGAAGCCGCAGCGGTGTCCGCGCTGGCCGGACGACTGGATGACCGCTTCCTGCTGGCCCTCGACATCGTGCTGGCCTGCCGCGGACGGGTGGTGGTGAGCGGTATCGGCAAGTCGGGCCATATCGCACGCAAGATCGCCTCGACCATGGCGAGCACCGGCACCCCGGCCTTTTTCGTGCATCCGGCCGAAGCGATGCATGGCGATCTGGGCATGATCACCCGGGACGACGTACTGATCGCCCTGTCCTATTCGGGCGAGACCGAGGAGCTGCTGCGCATCGTGCCGACCATCAAGCGCCAGGGGGCGCGGCTGATCGTGATCACCGGCGCCCCGGATTCGGCGCTTGCGCGCGAGGCCGATGCGCTGCTGGACGCGAGCGTTGCGGTGGAGGCCTGTCCGCTCGGTCTGGCACCGACTGCCAGCACCACCGCTGCCCTGGCCTTTGGCGACGCGCTGGCCGTGGCCCTGCTGGACGCGCGGGGGTTCGGCCCGGAGGACTTTGCCCGGTCCCATCCGGGCGGCAAGCTAGGCCTGCGCCTGCTCACCCATGTCGCCGATGTGATGCGCACCGGTGACGCGTTACCTCTGGTGGCGCCCACCGCCGTGCTGTCCGAAGTGATCGTCGAGATCAGCCGGAAGGGTATGGGTCTCGCGCTGGTGGTCGATGCCGAACTGCGGTTGCTCGGCGTTTTCACCGACGGCGACTTGCGCCGGCTGATCGACCGCGTCGCCGATCTGCGCTCGGTACGGATCGACGGCGTGATGAACAGGACACCACGCAGCATCGGGGCGCAGGCGCTGGCAGTCGAGGCCGTCGAAATGATGGAACGTCACCGGGTCAGCCAGTTGCCGGTGTTCGACAGCGAGCAGCGGGTGGTCGGTGCGCTGAACATGCATGACCTGTTCGCGGCTGGGGTTGTGTGAGCGCGATCCCGCTCGCGGGGGTGGGCGCGATCCCGCTCGCGGGGGGAAGCGCGATCCCGCTCGCGGGGGGAAGCGCGATCCCGCTCGCGGGGGGAAGCGCGATCCCGCTCGCGGGGGGAAGCGCGATCCCGCTCGCGGGGGGAAGCGCGATCCCGCTCGCGCTGCGCTGGCGGGATGAAGGCGCGATCCCGCTCGCGCAGCGCTGGCGCTCGATCCGTCTTGCCGTGTTCGATGTCGATGGCGTTTTGACCGATGGCCGATTGACGCTTGCGGCCTCGGGCAAGACATCTGCGGTCGAGAGCAAGACTTTCCATGTGCTGGACGGTCACGGCATCAAGCAGATTGCGCGCGCTGGCATCGAGGTTGCATGGATTTCCGGGAGGGATTCGCCGGTGGTCACCGCCCGCGCGCGCGAACTCGGCGTCACCCGGCTGTTTCAGGGTGTAAGCGACAAGCTGCCAGTGCTGGAGGCAATCCTGGCCGGAATGCCCCGAACCTCGGTACCTGTCCCGGGCAGCGCAGACGGTGTACCGCACGCGACCGCAGCGCGGTTCGATTCGGTGCTCTGCATGGGCGATGACCTGGCCGACCTGCCGCTGATGCGACGCTGTGCGATCGCCATCACCGTTCCGCACGCGCCGGCAGCTGTGAAGCTGGAAGCAGATACGGTGACCAGCGCCAACGGGGGCGCGGGCGCGGTGCGCGAGGTTTGCGACCGCCTGCTGCATGCGATGGGTCGCCACGACCTGCTCGATCAAGCTGAACGTGCATGCTGAGCGACCGGCTCGCGCTTGGCTTTCCTGTGTTCGTCGTGGCCCTCCTGGCGGCGCTTACCCTCTGGCTGGACCAGATCGTGCGCACCGCGCCCAGCAGCCCGACCGACGGTCGAAACGATCCGGACTTCATCGTGGACAATTTTGTCGCCAACCAGACCGGCCTGGACGGATTGCTCAAGCACACGCTGCGCGCCAGACGGATGACCCACTTCGTCTTCGACGACAGCACCCATCTGGACCAGCCCCGCCTGACCCACTTCTCCGAGAAACGGCTGGACTTGCGTGCCGAGTCCGATAGCGCCCGCCTGTCCAGCGATGGCCAGGAGGTACTCATGTCCGGCAATGTCCGCCTCACTCGGGCCGCAAGCGGCAACCAGAGCGAACTCACCCTGCTCACCAGCAGCCTGCTCGTCATTCCGGACAAGGGCCTTGCCCGGACTGACCAGCCGGTGGTCATCCGAAACGCAACCTCCAATACCGAGGCGGTTGGCCTAGAATTCGACTATGGGCGGCAGCATCTGACGCTGCTGCACGACGTCCGTACGAGTTTGAAACCGAGTCCGCAGTAGACCCGTTGTCCGGGTTCGCCGTCCGACTACGCCAACCTCGACCTGCCTCACCCTCACCCTCACCCTCACCCTCACCCCACCATGCTGCCTTCGCCCCTGCTGCAGTTTTTCCATCCCCCGGACTCAAAGCGCCCGCGGTCGTTTCGGGCAGGCGTCGCTGGCGCCAGCCGCGGTCTGATGGCAGCGGCATCCGGACTCGCACCGTTGTTGTTGCTCGCGCTCGCGCTTGCCGCTCCGCAGGCCGCCGCCGAGAAGGCGGATCGGACCAAGCCGATAAACATCGAGGCCGACCGGGGCGAGGTGGACGACCTGAAGCAGGAGAGCGTATTCACCGGCAATGTGCAGATCACCCAGGGCACGCTGATCATCCGCGGCGACCGGGTCGTGGTGCGCCAGGACAAGCAGGGCTTCAGCTTCGGCATATCGTTCGGTTCAGCCAAGGCGCAGGCGTATTTCCGGCAGAAGCGCGAAGGCGTGGACGAGTTCGTCGAGGGCTGGGCGGACCGGCTGGAGTACGACGGGCGAAAAGAGACCGTGCAGTTCTTCACCCGGGCGCGCCTGGTGCGCGGAAACGATGAAGTGCGCGGCGATTTCATGATCTACGAGATGAACTCCGAGGTGTTCCGGGCGGTTGGCGGTGGCAAGACAGCAGCCACCGGCAACAACCCTCAGGGCCGGGTGCGTGCCGTGCTGCAGCCGCGTGCGCGTGAGGACGCCGAGACCGGTGGATCGCCCACGACCGACAAGCCCAAGCCGTCCGCGCCGGGGGCAACACTCAAGCCGTCGACCGGGATCGCGAACCCCCGCGATTGATTACGCATGCCGATGGTGGCCCTGACGCCCGCTCATCCGCCCCGGCGCCAGTTGCTGGCCGGCCCGGCCGGGTGAGCGCGCTGCGGGTCGAGCGGCTACGCAAGCGCTACAAGTCGCGGGTGGTGGTAAAGGATGTGTCGCTGGAAGTCGGCAGTGGCGAAGTGATCGGGCTGCTCGGTCCGAACGGTGCCGGCAAGACCACCTGCTTTTACATGATCGTCGGTCTGGTGGCAGTGGATGCCGGTGACATCTGGATCGACGGGGAGCGTCTGACCCGTCTGCCGATCCACCGGCGGGCCCGCCTCGGCCTTTCCTATCTGCCACAGGAGGCCTCGATCTTCAGGCGCCTGTCGGTGGCAGACAATGTGCGCGCAGTCCTGCAGTTGCGAGACCTGTCGCCAGCAGACGTCGAGACCCGGCTTGCCGAACTGCTCGAGGAACTGCATATCGCCCATCTGGCGGCGAGTCCGGCAGTCAGCCTGTCCGGCGGCGAGCGGCGCCGCTGTGAAATCGCCCGTGCGCTGGCCACCGAACCGCGATTCATCCTGCTGGACGAGCCGTTCGCCGGCGTCGATCCGATCGCGGTGATCGATATCCAGAACATCATCGGCCTGCTGCGCAGGAAAGATATCGGCGTGCTGATCACCGACCACAACGTGCGCGAGACGCTGGGTATCTGTGACCGGGCCTACATCATCAGCGACGGCACTGTGCTTGCCTCAGGTAAGCCAGAGGAAATCGTCTATAATGAGGATGTTCGCAAGGTCTACCTTGGGGAGCATTTCCGACTGTAGTCCGACCCGCGGTGGCGGCCGCACCAAGCGCACCCATGCCCCCGAGACCCCTCCGATCCTCTGCCGTACCCGACTCCGCTGACGCCCGCCCGCCTGCAGCACGGCCGCGATGAAGAACACGCTTCAATTACGGCTGTCCCAGCATCTGACGCTGACCCCGCAGCTTCAGCAATCGATCCGGCTGCTGCAGCTGTCGACGCTGGAGCTGAATCAGGAACTCGAGCGCTTTCTGCAGGACAATCCGCTGCTCGAACGTGAGGATGACGGTGACGGGGACACGGCTGGCGAGCCGCCGACCGCCGGCATGCAGGCTAACGACCAGCCCGCCGCGGCGCTGGCCGAAACCGACGTCGATACGCGCGCGAGCGACGAACGGCCGACCGATCAGGCGCCGGAGAGCACCGAGAACTTCGACTTCGACAGCCTCGCCGATTCGAACTGGTCGTCCGACGAAGGCAGCTACGGCACGCGCGAGAATGACGATGACAGCGACTACTCGCAGCAGGTCGCCAGTTCACCCACCCTGCGCGAGCACCTGCTGGGGCAACTGGCGCTGACGCCCCTGCCCGAGCGTGACAAGGTGATCATCGAACTGCTTATCGAGGCGCTGGACGAGGGCGGCTATCTGGCCCAGGATCTCGCCGAGATCGCGTCTATCCTGCCGGAAGAGGCGAACGTCGAGATGGAAGAACTGGAGATCGCACTCAAGCACCTCCAGCACTTCGATCCGACCGGCGTCGGTGCCCGCACCCTGGGCGAATGCCTGGGCCTTCAACTGCTGGCGATGCCGCCCTCGACGCCATGCAGGACGGAAGCGCTGATCGTGGTGCGCGACCACCTTGACGCCCTCGCCGCGCGCGACTTCGTGCGCCTGAAACGCGCGCTTCGCTGCGACGATGAGCGCCTGCGCAACGTACAGGCGATGATCGGCAAACTGAACCCGAGACCGGGCGCGCCGTACGCGACCGTCGATACCCGCTATGTCGTTCCGGATGTGGTGGTGAAGAAGACCAAGGGCCTCTGGCTGTCTTCGCTCAACCCGGACGCCATGCCCAGGCTGCGCATCAACAGGATGTATGCCGACATCCTGCGCCGAAACCGGGACGCTTCGCACACCCAGCTGACCAGCCAGCTGCAGGAAGCGAAATGGCTGATCAAGAACGTTCAGCAGCGGTTCGAGACGATCCAGCGAGTCTCGCAGGCAATCGTGGACCGGCAGCGCCAGTTCTTCGAGCATGGCGAGGTGGCGATGCGTCCCCTGGTGTTGCGCGAGATCGCCGAGGTGCTCGACCTGCACGAGTCGACTGTTTCAAGGGTCACCACCCAGAAGTTCATGCTGACCCCGCGCGGCATCTTCGAGCTCAAGTACTTCTTCGGCAGCCATGTCTCCACCGAAAGTGGTGGCTCCTGTTCTGCCACCGCCATCAGGGCGCTGATCAGGCAGCTGGTCGGCGCGGAAGACACCCGCAAGCCGCTCTCCGACAGTCAGATCGCCGACATCCTCGGCCAACAGGGCATCGTCGTCGCGAGGCGTACGATCGCGAAGTACCGCGAATCGCTGCATATCCTGCCGGTCAACCTGCGAAAAACGATCTAGATTTAACCACAGCAGACCGGCACCACGGTAGACCATAGGGGGGACGCATGAATATCCATGTTACCGGGCACCATGTGGAAGTTACCGATGCAATTCGAGACTATGTACACAGTAAACTGGAGCGGATCACGCGACACTTCGATCATGTGATCGACGTGAACGTGATCCTTTCGGTGAACAAACTGCAGCAAAAGGTGGAAGCCAACGTGCATGTGCGCGGCAGGGATATCTTTGCCGAGAGCGACGACCAGAACATGTATGCAGCGATCGACGCCCTGATCGACAAGCTGGATCGTTCGGTGATCAAGCACAAGGAAAAGCTGCAGGTCCGGCGCGGCAATGGGCCCGAGCCAGCCGCAGAAGACGACTGAACGACGGAGTCAACCCGGTTTCGGGCGACCGCGGTCGGCCGGAATCCCCAGCGCTTCGCCCATCCACCCGACACATTTCCTGGTGACGCATGGCAACGGAAAACAACTTGATCGCAACCTTGCTGCCCGCGTCCAACGTGCTGGTCGATGCAGACCTGAGCAGCAAGAAACGCGTCTTTGAGCAGGTCGGGCTGCTGGTCGAGAACCAGAACAGCATCGCCCGCAGCACGGTGTTCGACAGCCTGTTCGCCCGCGAACGGCTCGGGTCCACTGGACTTGGCCAGGGGGTCGCGATACCGCATGGCCGGATCAAGGGCCTGCGCGAGGCGATCGCCGTGTTCGTGCGTACCCGCGCCCCGATTCCCTTCGACGCCCCGGATGGCCTGCCGGTGTCGCTGATCTTCGCGCTGCTGGTGCCAGAGCGCGCCACAGACCTCCATCTCGATATCCTCGCCCAACTCGCCCAGCTGTTCAGCGACCGTGCCATCCGCGACCAGCTGACAAGCCTGGACTCCGCTGCCGCGGTTCATCAACTATTCGTCGAGTGGTCGCCCAATGCCACGGGTCAGCGCAGCGCAACTGTTTGAGGAAACGCGCGACAAGCTGAAGCTCGCGTGGAGCGCGGGCCGGGCTGCGCCGGGCAGCGCTCTGGACAGCGAGCGGATAAACGGCTCTGCGCAGGGTCTGATCGGGCACCTCAACGTGATCCATCCAAACTGGATCCAGGTGTTGTCGACCACCGAGGTCCGCTACCTGGCGAGCCTGGACGAAACGACGCGCAAGCACGTGGTCGATCTGCTTTGTGCAAGTGATCTCGCCTGCGTCGTGGTTTCAGACGGCGAGCCGGTGCCCGGATGCATCGCAGCCCTGGCCGAAGCCCAGCCGGTACCGGTGTTGTCCACGCCCCTTTCGAGCATCCAGGTAATGTGGATACTGCGCCCCTATCTCGCGCGGGCGCTGGCCGAGTTCACCGAGCTGCACGGCGTGCTGCTCGATGTTCTGGACGTGGGCGTGATGATCACCGGGCACAGCGGTGTAGGCAAGAGCGAGCTTGCACTGGAGCTGATCAGCCGCGGTCATGGCCTGATCGCGGACGACGTGGTCGAGGTGTTCCGGATCGCGCCCAACATCGTGGAAGGCCGTTGCCCGCCGCTGCTCAAGGACTTCCTCGAGGTGCGCGGGCTGGGCATGCTCAACATCCGCACGATCTTCGGCGAGACCGCAATACGGATCAAGAAGAACCTCAAGCTGATCGTCGAACTGCAGCGCGCCAGCGCAGAACAAATGACCGGGCTGGATCGCCTGCCGCTTCGGCCGGAAAAGGCGAGCGTACTCGGTGTGCCGGTGCGCAAGGTGATCCTGCCGGTGGCTGCCGGGCGTAACCTGGCGGTGCTGACCGAGGCCGCGGTGCGCAACTTCGTACTCGAGCTGCGCGGTATCGACAGCACCCTGGAGTTCACCCGCCGCCAGGAAGCCTACATGTCGGGCTCGGAGTCCCCGGAGTGAGCCCGCATCCGGGCCGAGTCGGACACCGATGCAGATAGCGCTGATCACCGGCCTGTCCGGCTCGGGCAAAAGTGTCGCACTGCATGTGCTGGAGGATCATGGCCTCTACTGCGTGGACAATCTGCCGGCGAGCGTGCTCGCGCCGCTGATCGCCGACCTGCGCGCGAACGGCCAGCAGCGGGTCGCGGTAGGAATCGATGTACGCAGCGGCAACACGCTGGAATCGCTGCCGGCGGAGATCGCCAAGCTGCGCGCAGAGGGCCATGACGTTCGCACCCTCTATCTCGAGGCCAACGACGAGACGCTGGTCACGCGCTTCTCCGAGACCCGGCGCCGGCACCCGTTGTCCGACGGATCGCACACCCTGGAAGAGTGCATCATGCGCGAGCGCGAGATGCTCGAAGCCGTCGGCGAACTCGGCCACAGGATCGACACCTCGCGCCTGTCTGCCAACTCGCTTCGCCAGCGGGTGCTCGATGTCATCGGCCTGGATCGCTCACAGCTCACCTTGCTGTTCGAGTCGTTCGCGTTCAAGCACGGGCTGCCCCGGGACGCAGATCTGGTGTTCGATGTGCGCTGCCTGCCCAATCCTCATTACGACCCCCGCCTGCGTCCGCTGACCGGCCGCGATCCGGACGTAATCACCTTCCTGGAGGCTGAACCCGAGGTGATGCGAATGCGCACGCATATCCTGCAGTTCGTCGGCGACTGGCTGCCCTCGTACGTGCGCGACAATCGCAGCTATCTCACGGTCGCGGTCGGCTGCACCGGCGGCCGCCACCGCTCCGTGTACCTGGTCGAGCAGCTGGCTCAAGCGTTCCGCCCCAGCTTCAGGGTGCTCACGCGGCATCGTGACCTGTCGGGTGAGACTCGGTGATCCGGGTCGATTTCGCTGCAGCAGTCGCGCCTGCGGTGCCTGGCTGGCGATGCGCCTCGGTCACGGCGATCTGCACGCTGGTGCTCGCCGCCTGCAGTGCGGTGCCCGCCTCCGGCCAGCCCGCCCCGACCACGCAGCCCGCCCCGCCCACGCAGCCCACGCAGCTCACACCGCCCACACCGACCACGCCGACCACGCCGACCACGCAACTCGCACCGCCGACACAGCTCGCCCCGCTCACCCCGCCCACGCAGCTCACCCCGGCAGTACCGGGTGTAGCGCCGCCCAAGGCGCCGGTAGCCGCCGCCGCAATGGGCGCGGCGTGGGTGAGGCTGTCCGCGCCGGGTGGGGACGAACTCTGGTACGACCGCGAGCAGCTGGTCTTCTCGGCGAACGACATCACATTCTGGCGCCGGGTCAACTTCGTCACGCCGCAACAGTTCATGGGTTCTCAGATACGCAGCGCCATGTACCGGGAACAGATCAACTGCGATGAGCACACTCTGCGAGTGCACGCACAGGTATTCATCTCCGTCGAGGGGGCGATGGTCGATCGGGTGAACCACAGTACGCCCGAGGCCCTCGCGATCGTTCCCGATACCCTCGGCGCTACCCTCTCGCGGGCGCTTTGTCCAATGATCGCGCAGCGCAGGATGAGCGAGGAACGCATCCGAATCGCCCAGGACAGACTGGACAACCGTCGTCGGGATCTCGACCGGCTGCGCGGCGAGGTAGAAGAGCTGGAGTTGTCACTCGGGCGACTGCGCGCCGAGTCGCGTGATCCGGGTCGTGACCTAATGCGCGACGCGGTGCGCGATGGCGTGCGCGACACCCCACGCGATGTGCAACGGCAGCCAGGCAAACAGGGTCTCTGATGGAAATGCCGATCTTTCCCCTCGGTACGGTGCTGTTCCCGGGGGGCGTACTGCCACTCAAGATCTTCGAGCAGCGCTACCTGGACATGACCAAGGCGTGCCTGCGCGACGAGAGCCCGTTCGGTGTGTGCCTGATCCGGGAAGGCAGCGAGGTAGGGGCGCCCGCCGCGCCCTCCGAGATCGGGTGCGTCGCCCGGGTGCGCGAGTGGGATATGCCCCAGCTGGGGATTTTCCTGCTGCTCACCGAAGGGACAGAACGCTTCCGGTTGGGCGCGCGCCGGACCGACCGCTCCGGCCTGTTGATCGGCGAGGTCGAACTGCTGCCGCCTGCAGCGTCAGCGCCGCCACCGCCAGAATTCGATCGGTGCGTGGCCATGCTCAGGGTGATCGTTGAAAAGATCGGCGAGGACAAACTGCCATCGCCAGCACGCTACGATGATGCGGGCTGGGTGGCCTACCGGCTGGCCGAGTTCTTGCCGCTCGAGTCGGCGGCCCGGCAGCGGCTGCTCGAAATGGACAGCGACGACCTGCTGATGGGCGTGGTGGCAAAACTGCTACGGCAGCAGGGTCTGGCGATCTGAAGTCGGGGGGCTCTCCGGGTCGCCTTGCGCGCCAGTGCTTGAAGCTGGCGTCGGCTCCAGGTCAGCGCCAGGATGATCAAGCCCAGTGCGGTCACCGAGCCCCTGGTGCAGCGCGACGCGCGCGACCAGATAGGCTGAGACCGGCGCGGTGACGAACAGGAATGCGGCAATCAGAAACTCGTGCAGACTGAGTTCGCCCTGTTCCATCGAACTGGCGACCGCAGCGGCGATCAGGATGCAGCCGACGCCAAGCGTGGTCGCCTTGGTCGGCGCGTGCATGCGCTGAAACACATCACGCAGGCGCAGCAGTCCGATCGACCCGACCAGCGTGAACAGGCCGCCAGCCACCAGCATGGCGGCGACCAGTGCCTCGGCCGCTGCGGCCACCTCCGGCCCGTTCATTCGCAGCCCTCCGGCGCAGAACATGGGAGACTCATTCGATGATGTCTCCGCGCAGTGCGAACTTCGCCAGAGCGACGGTACCGACGAATCCGAACATGGCGATCAGCAGCGCAGCTTCAAAATGCACTTGGTCAGACTGGGCAATCCCGAACACGACGATCAGCGCGATCGCGTTCACGTAGAGGGTGTCGAGCGCCAGGATGCGATCCGACAGGGTCGGCCCGCGCAGCAGCCGCACCAGCACCAGGAGCATCGAGACCACGATGCAGCTGCCGCAGATCAGGAGCGCGCTGTCGAGCATCCGAAAATCTCCGCGAGGGGTTTTTCATATCGGGTCTTGATCGCCGTCACGATCTGCTGTGGATCAGGGGCGTGCAGACTGTGGATGGTGAGGGTTCGCAGGTCGGGGCTAAGGTCGACCGACAGTGTACCGGGGGTCATGGTGACGATTCCGGCCAGGATTGCAGCCGCGTGGGGATCGTCCAGTTCGCAAGGTACATGGACGAAGCGCGAGCGCACACGTGCTGCAGGCCCGAGAATCAGCAGCGCGACCTCGAAGTTCGACTTCACCACGTCGTACAACACCACGCCGATCAAGCGCAGCGCAGTGCCTGGCGCACGCAAGCGTGGCCGCTGTTCGAGCAGGCGCTCGTAGATCAGCGGCAAACCCACTGCCAGCAGCGCTGCGAGCACAAGGTGCGCCGGATCGAGCGTATTGTTGAGGATCAGCCAGAACAGCGCGATCGCGGCTGACATCAGGGGCGCAGGCAGCAGGCGTCTCACAGCGCGGTCCGGTACGCAGATTGCTGCGCCGAGGTTGTTCCCGCTGGCGGTTGGCCGGCACGCAGCCGGTCGCCGTCGACATTGATCTCCTCGTTCCCATCGCTCTGCACCGGGCGTATCACGGCATCCACGTAGTTGGCCGGAGACATCAGCTGCATGCCGGTCGCGTCCAGATAACTCTGCACCGGACGCGCCCCGGCAGTAAGCGCGATCAGGGCTACGACCAGTAGCCAGACCGGCCCGAAACTGGCTGCCGGGACCGTGGCCAGCGGGACCATCGCCGTCGCCGGCACGCCATCGACGCTGGCACTGGCACCGGCAC